>Ga0210409_10007212_pt1 | contig 11465 bp, 10 predicted proteins | sample IncBWH17MmetaG_FD_161649 | JGI IMG/M metagenome (GOLD analysis project Ga0210409, IMG submission 161649) | Forest soil microbial communities from Barre Woods Harvard Forest LTER site, Petersham, Massachusetts, United States - Inc-BW-H-17-M | ecosystem: Environmental > Terrestrial > Soil >...
TTTTCATCGGCAACCCGGGCGCTGCCCTTCTCGGCCGAAGGAATCACGCGCAAGGCCGTCTCACGGGCGACCGGGGCGATGAAACGATAACCGCGTCCGGCGACGGTCACGACGAAGCGCGGGCTCTCCGGATCATCCTGGAGCGCTACGCGCACCTTTCGGATAGCGGTGTTGATGCCATTTTCCGTATCGAGGAAGACGTTCTTACCCCAGATTCTCTCGATGATTTCCGCGCGCGACACCAACTCGCCCGGACGGGAGCTAAGCAGCAAGAGCAGCTCCATCGGAATGCGCTCCAGCCTAATCGGGCTTCCTTTGAAACGAAGCTCGTAAACGCTGGGGTCCAGCTCGAAGTCTTCGAACTTCAATGGAGTAGAAGCCATTGCCGATCCCCGTAATCTGGGTCGGCATTCTACGCTAGTAAACGTTGGCTAAGGTTACGTTTGTGTTTTTTCGATACCTCTCCTTCAGCTTACGCGAAGCCTGAGGCGCTTTTACCTTCTCCAGGTCCGGATATGTCACAGCGAATCTGCAACTTACAGGTACACAGAAAATACAGCCGTTCTCCAGACGGCCTCCATTGTCTACCGGTTTCGCCTCGGGCAAGGATGCTCCGCAGGTTGGCAGCTCAAAAACAGGAGAACAGACATGAAAGCTTTGCTCTTTCGAGGAATGCTCACTGGCGCGATCGCTCTCTTAGCGCTCACGGGTTCGGCCCGCGCCCAAGACAATGACGGCTGCACAAACGCAACGCTCAATGGCGATTATGCCTTCACTATCTCAGGTCAGATCTTTATCCCCAACGGCCCGACCGTTCAGCGCGAAGGCGTCGCCATGACGCACTTCGACGGCGCGGGTAACCTCTCACAGGTGGACTTTGTCCTGTCAAGTCCCAATGCCGCCCCACCGCCGGGACCCGCTCCGACCGATCCCGTGACAGGTTTCCACAACGACGAGAAGGGCACCTATGCCGTCAATTCTGATTGCACCGGGCATTTTGAGATCGACAATCCTCCCCTCACCACTCCCAGCGGAGTCATGGTTAAGGGCGCAACCATTCACGTCATGTTCGTGCTCAGCAACCACGGCCGCGCCATCCACACCATCGTCACCTCGATCACTCCTCCAGGAGCGCCCAGTCCAGTACCAGCGCTGATTCGCAGCGAAGGTTACAAACTCGGCCGTGTGGACGGCGACTGAGAGCGGAACAAGCGATCGTCATCCCGCTTGAAAGACGAAATCGCCGCCAATTCCCTTGCACCCGTCGCGCACAAGACTGCACCAGGAGGCCTGTCACAAGGCTTCCTGGCACTTTTATTTTCTTCGTCCGTGGTTCTTGCGAAAGCCCACGGTTGACACGGAGGCGAAAGACTTCCGGCCTGGAAGAACAGTTCCAGTTCGCCGACTATGCCGGAGTTGCATCGCTTTGCTTGACTCTATGGCACAAAGTACTTTATAATCGGAGCATGCGCGGTGCAAAGCGTACCCCCGCTTCCGTTAGCTCGCCCTACGAACGCTGGTATTGGCACTTTCTTTCAAATCGCGATACTCCCTGCGCCCTGCCATGGCACGACTCTTACCTGCTCTGCACCGCCGAGTGTCGGCTCGTTGCTCGATCCCTTCAGCAGTTTCAGTTGGGCGAATGGGCACGCGGCCGCGGGCTCGTGCGCAGAGCTTCGCTGCACCCGGTCCTGGGCGCCGACCTATGGTTTTTACCGTCGCTGGAGCTTTTTATTGCCGAGGAGCAGCACCACAGCGGCATACTGGGACGCTTCCTGGATCGTGAGAGAATTCCGAGGCTCAGCAACCACTGGCTCGATAGCGTATTTCGGCGATTGCGAAAACTGGCCGGCCTCGATGTCTGCTCCATGGTGCTGGTTACCGCCGAGGTTCTCGCTATACCCTTCTACCAGGCGATGCGGGACGCGACTCGATCGCGGCTGCTCCGCTCGATTTGTATGTGCATCCTGTGTGACGAGGCGGCCCACCTGAATTACCAAGCTCTGACGCTGGGGTTGGTTCGTCACCGGCTCGGTAGCAAAACTCGTGCGATTCGCTTTCTGTGCCACTCGACGCTGTTCCACTGCACGGCGTTACTGTTATGGCAGCAGCACGGTGGTGTATTTCGCGCCGCGGGGTGGGATTTTCGGCGATTCTGGAACCAGGCCCGCCGCGGCTTTGCTCGCTTGCAGCGGAGGATTTCGCAATTCTCGCGTGATGAGTAGCATTCGTCCTAAAAAAAGGGACGTGGGCCGATCTTACAGAAGAAACCCTTGCGAGCGGAATCTCTCCACGATGTTCAGGCGGTCTTCGGCCCCGATCTTGTGCTTGCTGTGGTACAGGTGGTTCTTCACGGTTTGTTCCGACAAGCAGAAGTGATTCGCGATTTCCTTGTTGGTGAAGCCTTTGGCAATCAACGGAACAAGTTGCTGCTCGCGCCGGAGCGCAAAGCCCGTGCTGGTTTGAGCAGGGCCGTTTTCTTAGGCCTTTGCCGCACGCGCGCAAGATGGTATCCCACACGTAGGCCCGGCCCCAATCCGTTCAAGGAGGCACAGCCATGAAACTATTCATCGCCGCGGCGGCTTGTACCCTTGCCCTGATTTCCGCCGCCGCGCGGTTCCCTGACGCCCCTACCGGCTTTGACAACAAGACCAACGGCTTAGTCGATGATGCGACTCATCAGGCCGATCAAACGAAATTCGAGGAAGTCGAGCAGTTAAGCGATGGCCTCGGACCAATCTATAACGCTCAGTCCTGCCGCGAATGCCACCAGAGTCCGGTTACAGGAGCCTCCTCACAGGTTGCGGAATTACGCGTCGGCCACCAGGGGCCGGACGGACACTTCCGCAATCCGGAAATCCCCATTGCTCACGGAGCCGAGGTGATCGTGGGCCGATCTCTCGTGAATGATCGCGCGATTTGTCCCAATGCTGCTTTTCCTAGCAACGAGATTCAAGAGCGAGTTCCGGAGACAGAGACGATCCGGACGTTTCGCCTTTCTCTGAGTCTGTTGGGAGATGGTTTCGTCGAGGCGGTTGCCGATCAGACTCTGACCGATCTCGCCGAGCAACAATGCAAATCATCACATCATAAAATCTGCGGCCAGGTCCTTCAGGTACCTATCGTGGAAGCGCCGGGACAAATGAGCGTAGGCCGGTTCGGCTGGAAAGACCAGCACGCGAGTCTTCTCTCGTTCGCCGGCGACGCGTACCTCAATGAGATGGGGATCACCAACCGTCTTCAACCGGATGAGGTAACAAACCTGTGCAACACTGTTTCGGAGCCGAACGATACGCCGGGACCAGACGGCCTGTCCGACATTGATCACTTCGCCCGATTTGTTCGCGCCACGAAAGCCCCCGCGCGTGATTCGCAACTCATGAACAGCGCGGTTGCCAAGAGGGGCAACGGTCTGTTCGACAAGACGGGTTGTGCGACGTGTCACGTCGAGACGTTGACGACTGCTCCCGCCGGAACAAAGATCGACGGCGGAACGTTCACGATTCCAGCCGCGCTGGGGTCCATCACTTTTCATCCTTATGGGGATTTCTTGATGCATGACGTCGGCACGGGTGATGGAATCCTGCAAGCCACGCGGGAGCACTACGGGAACAAAGTTTTCCAAATGATGTCCGGGTATCTTGCGAAGCAGAATTTCGAGAGCAGTCGGAACAAAATACGCACCGCCCCTCTATGGGGAGTCCGCTTGCGTCCGCGAATGATGCACGACGGCGCATCCCTCACATTTCGGGACGCCATCATGCGGCATAGCGGCGAAGCAGCTCATGTAACCAAGCAATTCGAAAAACTAAAGAGAGACGAACAGGAAGCCATCATCGAGTTCTTGAAGTCTTTGTGAACGCGACCGAGCCCTCTACGTGCCGGGGTAGTCATTGAATTTGGTCTGTTCCTCTCGAAGCGGCCCAGGTCAGCGTGCTGTTCAAGGAGTGCGCGTTAATCGGACGATTACAGCAGAAAGCTTTCCGTGCGGAATCTCTGCACAATGTTCAGGCGGTCTACGGCCCCGATCTTGTGCTTCCTGTGGTACAGGTGGTTCTTCACGGTTTGCTCCGACAAGCAGAAGTGATTCGCGATTTCCTTGTTGGTGAAGCCTTTGGCAATCAACGGAACGAGTTGCTGCTCGCGCCGCGTCAGCCCCAATCGCCGGCGCGGGGCTGGCGCACCGTAGCTCCGGTGTTTCGCGTTCAAAATAGTGGAATAGCGCGCTGCACAAGGCGCCGGGGCAGACCGCCTCACCCGCGGGTGCCGCACGAATAGCATTGAGCACATCCTCCGCCGAGGCATCTCGCCACAAGTACCCGCGGACTCCGGCTCGCACGCACTGCAGAAAGTCACCCTCTTGCTTCGACGATCCCATAAGCAAAATCGGAACGCTGGCTGCCGCCGCGCGCATTCGTTGGATCGCGACAAGGTCCTGCGTTCATTGTGGGAGACTCCACCTACGTACGGCGGCATCGACAACCGAGGCGCTTGGCGTACGCCGGCAGGCCGTGTTCACATTGCAATTTCGCCGCCGCCGACGGAAAGAACACGTCTTTTGCCGCCGTGCGGTATCGCTCTCAAAGGAAGTGGGTTGTTTGGCAGTGGCTGCGTGTGCAGAAACCTGGAAAGTCCCAATTCGGTACCAAGCCCGCGTCGCTGGTCACTTCGGTACTCGCCGTCACCTTCCGCTCCGTTTTGTTTCGCCTCTTTCCTCCACAGTACTTCCGTACTACTATCGCGGGGGCGGCGTCCTACTGCGTCCGGAGTACCGTACCTCTATAGGTTTTTTTTCGCTCACGGCTTAGACTTTTGCTATCGCAGGCAGCCTTTTTTTCTGTAGGCAAAAGAGAGGGTTTTAAGTCTATGGCCACGCAGGAACTCATGAGCAAGATTCCCAACAACGGCACGCCGCCCCGCACGACCGAGCGTCGCGGCACCCGCCGCTGCAAGATTACTCAACTGATGCGCATTCGCCCGTCAGACCCGGAAAGAGAGCACTTCGAAGATCTCCGCGGCACCATGAGCGTTTCCCGCACCGGCGTCTACTTTCAGACCAGCGAAACCGGATACGACCTTGGTATGCGCCTGTTCGTGACGATGCCTTTTTCGCCAGGCGCTGTTTCCATGAGCCGCGAATATCTAGCCGAGGTCGTGCGTGTCCAGCCCCTCCCAAATGGCTTGACTGGGATCGGCTTCAAAATCTTGATGGAAATGGGTACGCCGACGAATTTCTCGTACGACTCTACGGCCCCGATCAAGTAGTCTCGATCGCAAGCTTCGTTCGGCCAAAAAATCATCAGCGAAGAAAAAAGGGCGTCCAGTGATCTGGGCGCCCCTTTCTTTTTTGGGGGGTGTAAGCCTTTCAGTGCCTACAGTCGTGAGCTACTCGGTGCCTCCGAAGATGCGCATCGCACGGTGCCGCAACAACCCCAGTTGGCGGTTCACGGGATGCCTTCGCGTCAGGAAAGAAAGGACGGGCTCGCGACGCGGCATCAGGCGGTTCATGGCGATGGTCAGCCGCACGTCACGCCGCGCAAATTTCAAACCGGCCTGCAGTGCATCGACGGCTTCGTCGCGCCTTCCCGCGGTTGCGTAGACTTCCGCGAGGTTGAGGTAGAGTTGGGCCTGGTTGCGCTTCATGCGCACCGCGGCGTCGCACAGCCTTTCGGCTTCGCCCCACTTCTTTTCGGAACGCGCCAGCACCACGCCCAGGTAAGACATATAGTACGGATTGTTCTTGTCCAGTTCCATGGCGCGCTGCATGTGCGGCAGCGCTCTGCCGGCGTAGTTGTCACGCAACAGGGTCAGCCCTTGCTTGAATTCGCGGAAGGCTTCCGTGTCGAGCATCGTTTCACCTCATCGACCGTTCTGCGGTCGCATAGCAGGATGTATCGCTGGGGTAAAGTACGCACACAACCGCGGTGCCACTCCGAAGAGTTCGACACTGCCTGGCGAGCTAGCAGAAGCAGTACGGGTGCCCCGATTGCCCAGGCTAGCTTTAGCCCGAACATAGGAGCGGTGAGCAGCAGCGCAGTTAGCGTTCCCATCCCAGTCCTGCGGTAAAAGTACGCGTTACGATTGCGTGATACTACTGCTCGCTGGGACAGTCTTGGGACAGCAAGACTCGCGTAGGGATGCGAGGCTCTTGGTACGCTACCGTTCGGTTACGAGGAATTCTGGAACTAACTTGAATCCTTTCAGAGTCTTTCGGTCGGCAGTTTGGGAAGGCGCTTCTTCCAGTTCTTACGCCACTCACCCCAGTCCTCTAGCGTGACCCTGAACATCGCCTTGGACGCTTTGTGCAGCCAGCGGCCTTTGCGGTGAGCCAAGTCGCGCTTTATCTTCCCGATAGCCTTGGGAGTGCCGAAGTGCATGTTGGCGGTCTCCCAACCCATGTCGTAAAGCAGCCGGGACTCGTCCCTTTCCGCAGGCAGGGATGCTAGTTCGATGCGCGAACAATCCGGCGCCAGCCGCCGAACCAGCCAATGCCCGTGAAAGCGCACGCAGGGATCCTTCACACGAATCGCGGTGTTATTCAGCTTTGGCCCATACATCTCATCGGAGGGGCTGTTCTTGTACCACACCCAGGCCGAGGTGCGAATCCCTTTGGCCTCGCGAGCGATGAATGCGCCTTGCCAGGTCGAGAGTGCGAGGATTCGCGGGTGGCCAAGGCTGCCAAGTCCCGCTACGCGGCGTTTCAATTGATAGGGGCCTTTTGGCAACGGGAAAGAATCCTCGATCAGTTTACGAGCTTCTTGCGGCGGCTTGGCGGGGTACGGCGGATTTTGCTGCATCCTGGCCCAGAAACGCACGGGGTCCCGCAGTTTGCTGGTGGCGAGCAGCCGCAGCCATAGGTGGTGTTCGGCAAGGACGAAAGCTTTGCCGCCCGCTGCGAGCGCATCCCGGTAGCCTTCTTCAATGGCGTCAGAGGCAGCGCGCCGGCTCAAGCCCAAGTGTTCACCCCAGATCGCCATGTACGCGCTGGTCGTGAGTCGCACCAGATCCAGGGTGTAGGCCGCCGGAAAGGCTTCGTCCAGATCGTTCACGCCCCAGATCAACCGGCCTTCTTCATCGCGCCAGGTGCCGAAGTTTTCGATGTGCAGGTCGCCGACACCTAGCACTGAGGGAGCTTTGGCCAAGTCGTCGCAGGCTTCGTGCCAGTGCTGAAGCCAGCGGTAAAACGTGGCGCGGAAGAAAGGGAAGGGGGCTTGGGCCATCAGCGTGTGCTTTAGCGTGACGTCTTGGCGGACGACTGGAAGGCGCTTGGCCAGCCAGAGCTCGAAATCTTGGGTCGCTTTGAAGATGTTCATGGCGTTTCTATTCGTATCGTAGCTTCGCGATTGTCTTTGGCTGATGCCAGCTCGCTGGGACGCGCCCTTCCTCCGTCAGGATGAAGTGCGCCTCTAAACGGGCTCTCCCTGATCTTGCTCGCCACCGTCAAACCTTGGCGTGTTCGGCGCGGCTTGGCGTCGCGCTTCTGCGCGACTCGTAGATGGGAAAGCGGGCGGCTAGTTCGGCGACTTCTGCGCGGATACGCTGCTCGACGGTGGCGTCGCCCATGTGACTGAGGATGTCGGCGATCCAGACGCCGATCTGCTCCATTTCCGGCTCGCGCATGCCGCGGGTGGTCACCGATGGGCTGCCCAGGCGGACGCCGCCTGCTTTCATCGGGGGTAGGGGATCGAAGGGGATGGCGTTCTTGTTCACGGTGATGCCGGCACGGTCGAGGGCCTTTTCGGCGTCGGCGCCGGTGATGCCTCGTGGATGGACTTCGATCAGGAACAGGTGATTGTCCGTGCCGCCGGTCACAATGCGGAAACCTTGCTTGGCGACCGAAGCGGCTAGCGCTTTGGCGTTCAAAGCTACTTGCTGCTGATAGTCGCGGAAGGATGGCTCCATCGCTTCCTTCAAACAGACCGCTTTGGCGGCGATCGTGTGTACCAGCGGGCCGCCCTGCGTGCCGGGGAAAGTGAGCTTGTCGAGTTCTTTCGCAAAGGCCGCTTTGCAGAGCACCATGCCGCCTCTTGGGCCACGCAAAGTTTTATGCGTGGTGGTGGAGACGATGTCGGCGTATGGCACTGGGCTCGGGTGTACACCTGCCGCGATGAGTCCAGCAATGTGCGCCATGTCCACGAAGAACAGCGCGTCGATGGCTTTCGCTACTTTGGCCATGCGGTCGAATTCGATCACGCGGGAGTAAGCGCTGGCGCCCGCCACAATCATTTTGGGTTTGTGCTCGTGGGCCAGCTTTTCAATTTCGTCGTAGTCGATGCGCTCGTCGTCTTTGCGCACACCGTAGGCTACGAATTTGTACATGCGGCCGGAAAAATTCAAGGGGTGTCCGTGAGTGAGGTGGCCGCCGTGGGAGAGATTCATTCCCAAAACGGTATCGCCCGGTTTGAGCGTGGACATGTAAACGGCCACGTTGGCGGACGTGCCGGAATGCGCTTGCACGTTGGCGTGCTCCGCGCCGAAGAGCTCCTTCGCGCGATCGATCGCCAACTGTTCGACCTTGTCGGCGACTTCGCAACCGCCGTAATAGCGCTTGCCCGGGTAGCCTTCGGCGTACTTGTTGGTGAAGATCGAGCCCATCGCCTCGAGCACCGCTTCCGAGACCAGATTCTCGGAGGGAATCAGTTCGAGGCCGGTGGCTTGGCGCTTGGCCTCTTCGCGAAGCAGCTCCGCGATGGGCGCGTCGACGGAGTCGAGCGGGCGCTGCATGCGGTCATTGGCGTCGGTGGTCTTAGTCATCGATATGATCCTCGGCATGATCCTGAACGTTTTCCAGGTGGCTTCATCTTACCCTGAAGGGTCGCCATTCAGCCAAGGCCGACGTAAAAGCCAGCTTGCGAGGGCAAAAAATTCCTTCGACGCTCAGGACCAGCCGGCGCTACCAGTGTGGGCTGGCGCATTACGTTGGCACGGAGCCTTCGTGGGTCGGGATAAACGGCAGGCCTCTGCTACTACCTCGTAGATGGGAAGCTACGTCTAAAACATGTCATAATCCCGCGCGAAAGAAATCCGGATCCGGAACGAAAAAACCCGGCTATGCGCGTCTGCTATACGAAAATCGAAGCAACGGAGATGTGTGCCGGGCTGGCGCGAGGTCTTAGGGCTCTTGCGGCGGGAGTGGCGCTGGTTTGTTGCGGTGGGTTTTTGCCGGTATTCGCGCAGGGTGGCGGCGGCGTGGTGCAATCCGCGGATGTTCTGCGTGGGACGGTAGTGAACGGCGTGACCCACGAAGCCATCGGCCGGGCGCTGGTTTATTCGCCCGATAATCGCTTTGCCACGATGACCGACGAGCGCGGCCATTTCGAGTTTACATTTGCACGCACCGAAGGCGAGCACACGAGCGCATTTCCGGGCGCTGGTACAGCCTTATCGGCGTGGAGCCAGCCCGCTCAACAGATGGTTAGCGATCGACCCGGTCAGCTGATGGCGCGCAAGACGGGATTTCTTGGGCGTCCCGGCTATGAGACGGTGCCGCTCAGCCCGGAACAGCACGAACTGACGATCTCGTTGGTTCCGGAGGGTCGGATTGTCGGCCATGTGGTTTTGCCAGGGGCGGATGGCTCCGACAGAATTCAGGTTGACCTCTACCGACGACAGGTGCGCGAGGGACGCGAGCATTGGGAACAGGCTGGCAGCACGATGTCCAGAGCGGACGGCGAGTTTCGCTTTGCCGAACTTCCCGCAGGCTCCTACAAGCTTTTCACGAACGAGCTGCCGGACCGCGATCCGGTGACCTCGAATCCGCGCGGGCAACTGTTTGGCTATCCGCCTGTTTATTATCCCGGGGTGTCGGATTTCGCAACGGCCGCGGTCATTCGACTGTCGGCCGGAGAGACATTTCAGGCGAGCCTATCGCCCGCGAGGCGCGAATATTATCCGGTCAAAGTGGGGATCGCGAACAATGCGCCCGGTCAGCAGCCGCAGATTGATGTTTGGCCGCAGGGAAACGAGGGCCCCGGCTACTCCCTGGGATATAACTTCCAGGATGGGTCGATTATTGGATCGCTGCCGAACGGCACATACACGGTGCACGTCTCGACCTACGGACCCACAACCTTGAGTGGAACGGCAAACATTACCGTGGCCGGCGCGGCGGCGTCGCAGCAGGTTGTTACGTTGTCGCCGAGCAGCTCGATTTCGGTGAGTGTGAGGGAACAATTTCAGCACGCGCAAGGAACATCGACGATGACCGTAAGCGATCAGTTTGGTCACACGTTTACCGCAAATGGGCGACGCCCCAACTATCTGCAAGTGACGCTCGTTCCCGCTGAAGGGTTCGGCAATCGGCCGGAGATTTATTTGCGTCCACCAACGGGACCCGAAGACGACGCATTGGTGCTGGAAAATGTGGCGCCGGGCCGCTATCGCGTGCGCGTGGACACTTCGATTGGATTTGTGTCGTCGATCGAGTCTGGCGGAACCGATTTGCAGCGCCAACCGCTGGTGGTTGGCGCGGGAGCGGCACCGCCGCCGATTGAAGTCACAGTGCGTGACGACGGCGCAGAGGCGGAAGGAACAATCGAGGGAGCCGGCGGCAGTGACACTACGGGCACGCGAGAGGCTTCGCCCGGACAATTTCAGGCCACGGTTTACTTCCTGCCAATGGACAGCAGGGGCGGCCAGATGAAACACGCTTTTGTCCCAGACGGAAAGTTTCAAGTGCAACAGCTTGCACCAGCGACATACCACGTACTCGCCTTCGATAGCCCGCAGCAGGATCTCGAGTATGCAAGTGAAGACGTCATGCGCCAATACGATTCCAAGACACAGATCATTACCGTGGTCCCTGGGCAGAAAGTGCAGTTGCGATTGGCGCTGATTCGTTCGGGTGAGTGATTTATGTTTCAGCAAAAACGACCGCTCCTTCGGCTGGCTTTGATGATCGGGCTGGCGTCGTGGCCGACCTGCGAACGCGCACGAGCGCAGGGCACTCCAGCGAATCGAAACGCTGGGGCGGACGCTGGGTTCAAGATTTCGGGCACCGTCGTCAGCGCGCTCGACGGTGCGCCGCTCGGGAAGGCGCGTGTTTCGCTGGTTGATACCGCGAACCCCGCCAACGCCGCATGGATCATCACTTCGGAAAATGGCCGATTTTCGTTCGAATCGATTCCAGCGGGTAAATACGCATTGGAAGGCGAGAGGCGAGGCTTCCTTAGCGCTAACTACGAGCAGCACGAGCAGTTTTCAACGGCCATTGTGACCGGCGCGGGACTAAACACCGAAAACCTGGTGCTGCGTCTCACGCCGATGGCTCGGCTTGGCGGCAGAGTCATCGACGAATCGGGTGATCCCGTCCGCAATGCTCGCGTCAGCTTGTGGATGGAGGACCATCGAGGGGGTCTGAGTCGGATCGCGCGGGCGGGCATGGAGTCGACCGATGATCAGGGCACTTACGAGTTTGCTGCGCTGGGACCTGGGAATTACTTTGTATCCGTTGCGGCCAGGCCGTG
>Ga0210409_10007216_pt1 | contig 11461 bp, 5 predicted proteins | sample IncBWH17MmetaG_FD_161649 | JGI IMG/M metagenome (GOLD analysis project Ga0210409, IMG submission 161649) | Forest soil microbial communities from Barre Woods Harvard Forest LTER site, Petersham, Massachusetts, United States - Inc-BW-H-17-M | ecosystem: Environmental > Terrestrial > Soil >...
TCAGTTGCCCGAGGAATTCACTCGCCTGGCTGCGAAAGATCGAACCGTGTTCATCAGACCGTACCCGGTGAAGTCTACAATCAGCAAGCACGGTTGGGGAACCCTCGTTTGCAGATTTTATTCCAGTATAAGGTGGTCAAGGTCCGAAAAGGATTTGCTTCTGGTATTATGGGCCTTCGATTTCGCGATGAGAGTCACTAGCGGCAGTTCCGTTCTCCTCGTCGTGCTGATTTTGTCCGCGGTTTCCTTTAGTCAGCTGCCGTCGTCTCGTTGTGATTCAAGCAAAAGAGCACTTGCAGACTGTACCTCCCTTACACAAGTTGAGCCTCCGCCGGACGAACTCCTCGTATTTAAGTTGGGTTCTCTCGATCGCACCTCGATCCTGGCAGAGAGCTCCGACGGAACGACGGATAGCAAACCAGCTTCCGAGGGAGCTACGAACACCCCTGTGCTTCCCAAGAAAGAGGGTTTTCATTGGGGGCGAGCTTTAACCGAATCGTTTACTTTCCTGGTGATCGAGCAGGCGTATGTTGTGCACACCGATTTCAGTTGGGTCGTGTCTGAAAACGGGATACCGTTTAATCACTATTGGCGCGATTATAAGCAGTCCCTCTCCGCGTGGACGCATTCGGGGTGGAATGATGGCGATCCTAACTGGTTTGGCTATGTGGGGCATCCCATTCAAGGGGCGTTGACCGGCTTCATCGAAATCCAGAATGATCCACAGGGGGAGAAGCTGGAATTTTCCAAGACCAAGGCCTACTGGTGGAGTCGCTTTAAGGCTGGATTGTGGAATGCCGCTTACAGTACTCAGTGGAATCTTGGACCTTTGAGTGAGGTCACGGTCGAAAAGTACGGCACGAAAACCCGGGCGCCGTGGAATTATGACGGGTCCTACCCTTGTTCGAAACACTGCCTAACCGGTGTGGGCCAAATTGACATTGTGATGACGCCGCTAGCCGGCACGGGCTGGCTGATCGGTGAAGACTTTTTGGATAAGGAATTGGTGCGACGCGTTGAGGACGCCACCCAGAACCGCTTGCTGATTGACACTGTCCGCGTTGCTCTCAACCCCATTCGCGGAGGAGCCAATGTTCTTCACGGAAAAAGCCTCTGGTATCGTGCCTCTCGCGATGCTCAAGGTATGAGCCTTGTGAATGACCAAAAAACGGCCGTCTCGGCGAGTGAGACACCGAAAACCCAAGTTCCGGACCACGGAGACCTGTTTTTCGGATACTCCCACACCGGTGCGATTCACTGCCAAATTGGAGTCACGGACGCGGCAACTGCCTGCGATCCGTTTTCAGCCAAGGCCGCGAGCCTCAGCGGCTGGAACACATCGGTGGAGAAAAAGTACCTTCATTATTTTGGACTCGTGGCTGATCTCGGTGGACAGTATGGCGCTGTAAGCCAGCGTAGTTTCTTGTTCGGTCTGCGGGGGGGAGCTTCGATCGGGCGGTTCCGGCCGTTTGCTGAGGCCCTATTCGGAGCCGTAAACGTGCAGGAAACCGGTCTTGCGCCACCAAAGTCGGACACGTCGTTTGCTGAAGCTCTGGGCTTGGGAATCGATTTCCGGCTGATGAGGCTGCTGAGTTGGCGTTTTCAGGCCGATGCAATCAAAACGGAGTTGACCGAGTTTACGCAGCAGAACGTTCGCCTGTCCTCGGGCTTGGCGATTCGATTCTAGCCATACTTGACCGCCGGGATCTACAAGACTGACCCAATAAGCTGAAGTCTTGGTTTTCGATTCGAAGACTCACGGGCCAAGCCGCCTCACGCAGGGACGGTCCGGGATTGCTAAAATTCCGATCATTCCGTAGTCTGGCCTTTTGGAGCAGTCGATAGCGGGAATGTAAATATTAACTGCTATCCTGCTCGCATTTTGCAGCGAAACCATATATCCTTGGATGAAATAAAGGGCGTTCATCTTACAGGGAGCACCGAAAACATCGCGTGAGGGGGCGCATGCGAAGGTGTAGAGGTTCGTTATGTCTGACGTGGTCGAGAGCGTACAAGTTTTCATATTGGCTGAGAACCGTCTTTTGCGCGAAGCCCTTACGCGCATTTTGGGTAAGAAAAATGATATCCGGGTAGTTGGGGCTTCCGCCTTCTCGCCTGATATCGTGGAGCAAATTAGTAGTGTCTCCCCGGATGTCCTGCTGTCTGATTCTGCCGCGGTCGCGTTATCGGATCTTCGGCTAGTCTCAGAGGTGCGTGCAGCGATCCCTGGACTCAAAGTGGTTATGATCGGCATGGATGCCGACCCCGAGATTTTCCTGCGCGCTGTGCGAGACGGAATTGTCGGTTTCGTGCTCAAAGATGCTTCGGCAATGGAGGTTGCTACTGCGGTTCGCTCCGTGGCAAACAACGAGGCCATTTGTCCTCCTGGTCTTTGCCTGGCTTTATTTGAGTCGGTGGCCAGTCGCACCAATCCCGCCAGCTTTGTCATCCGACACAACCTCGGCTTGACGCGACGGGAGCAGCAACTCGTTCAAATGATTAGCCATGGACTCACCAACAAGGAAATAGCTTCGCAACTAAACCTCTCGGAGCAGACGGTGAAGAACCATATTCATCGGATGTTGCGAAAGCTTGGGGCGACCGACCGGCTTGGGGCGGTGGAGATTTGCCGAATGCCGGGAGCGGTCGCATGACACAATGCCATAGTTTATTCTCGGTACTTTTTAGGTACTAGTCTTGCACGAAGGCAGACTGCATGTTCGGCGCTGCACGGAACCTTCTTGGTACTACCTGCCTTGAATCTCTGGGCCTAATTTGAGTCTTACTTTTTTGCGGAGAACAAGAGATACTGCCCGGCACGGAGAGGATCGTGCAAAAAATCAGAGTGTTGGTCGCAAACCGGCCGCGCTTGATGAAGGATTTGGTCCTTGCGACGATTGGGGATCAACCCGATATCGAAGTGGTCGGAGAAACCCAGGACGAAGCGGAAATCACTGAACTGGTTGAACGCACGCGTCCTGATTATTTGATTATTGCGTTGGAGAACCCCGAGGTCCGGCCGGGTTTGAGCGGGTTTCTGCTGGGCCGCTATCCGGAAATGAAGATCCTGGCGCTCGCCGCCGAGCGGAATAAAGGCATATTTTATTGGGCTTTCGTTGACATCCGTTCCATGCATGTCGAATCATCCGAGCAGGGCATCTTAAGTGTTTTGCGAAGCAAGCCGGAGTTAGTCGGAATTTAGACGCGCGGATGCGGATTACGAACAGGACGGGTTCAGAAGGCGAGGCGGCCGTAAAACGGATCTGGCTGCCCATCGGGAATTGTCTAGGTCGCGGAGTCGTCAGCCGCTTGAGCTCACATCTCCGCGACTTCGTGCGTTGACAGGGGTTTGGATACGGCGTTGGTTCTGCGGAATTCTTCTGTAAGGCGACGAGTAACTGCGTCGCCCGCTGCGCGAGAACAGCGAACCAACGGAATTGATGCGGGTTAGCTCACAGATGCCCTGTAAGTGAGGGGGCGAAGCTGTAGCTAAGGGATGATACAGGGCTTGTCGAATTTGACGGAGAACTCCGGTCTGGTTGTCGCCGCCGAATCTTTGCAGCCAGACTCTGACGCGGTTGCGCCACTGGAATCTCACTGGTACGCAGCCCACGTATGTTCACGTCATGAGAAACAAGTCGCACGGCAATTGGAAGAGCGATGTGTAAGTTGTTTCTTGCCCGTGTATCGAAGTGTTCGCCGATGGAAAGATCGGCGCAAAGAATTGGACTTGGTGCTGTTCCCAGGCTATGTCTTCGTCCACCTCGACTTGAAAGATCGCTTGCGGGTGTTGCAAGTGCCCAGTGTAGTCCGATTCGTGAGTTTCAACGGTCACCCGGCTCCGCTGCCTGACAGTGAGATTGAGGCCCTTAACACTGGGCTAGCCGGCGGCGTTCGGGTGGAACCGCATCCATATTTGAAGGTTGGACGTCGCGTGCGCGTGAAGTATGGTCCTTTGGCAGGGGCGCAAGGTATTCTGGTGCGCAGGAAAGACAAGTTTCGCGTGGTGCTTTCCATCGATTTGATCATGCGATCGGTGGCAGTGGAAGTAGATGAGGCGGACGTCGAGCCTTGCTGAACATCGTTTCGAACATTCGCGAGTCCGACCCTGCCTCCGTCTCAATGTCTTCCAACCGGCTCGCTGACAGTGAAGAGATTCCGGCTGCTTCCTGCCGCGTAGAGGTGTTATGAGCAAATTCTCCCGCGTTTTTCATCATCGTCCGAAAATGATTTCGCTGTTCCTCGGCCTGGCACTCTCTACGACCGCTTGGGGTCAACAGCCGGCGGCCTACAGCCGCAGCACGGCAATCGATCAAAAGAATTCTCGCGCGGAACATGAAGCGGAACAGATGGTTTCGCTTTCAGCCGATAGAATTCTCTTCATCCTTCGCGACGAACCGGGATTGCTGCTCCAGATTAAGAAAGCTCTGGTTAGAAAAGCCTTCGAGCAAGGACGAATACTCGATCCGAATGACCTCACGGACGACGCCCTATTCACTCTGATTCGCCAAGATGACAACATCCGGGTGATTGCAACCCACGAAATCGTAGATCGCGCTTACATCAAGGCGAAACCGACGCGCGAAGAATTGGCGCGCGACTTCCCATGCCGGCTGCTAATGCCCAATGACACGGAGACAGTCGCGCCGAAGCAACCGGATCAGTCAGCATCAAACACGAACACGAAACGCGCACCAAGCCAAGAACAGGAATACTGGCGCAAGCACGAGAATGATCTGGATTGTTATCTGACCCAGTATCTTCCTTACGGCACAATGTCTTATCCATCCGGGCAGCCGCAGTACACTCAGTCACCTTCGCAGCAGCAACAATATCCAGCGTCGCAATATCCGTCCCGGCAGCAATATCCTCAGCAACAAAATCCTCAGCCGTATCCTCAGCAACAATACCCACCCTCCCAGTCTCCTCAACAGAGTCCATCCACCGATTACCGTCGTCAGCTTGAGCTGACGCAGACCCAGCCATCCCAAGGCTACTTTGGTATGGACAGCGATCAAAGCGAGATGGCGAGCATCCAGCCCGATGAGCTTCCAAGTCTCCTGAGCGCAAGCCAGACAAGTAGTCTTTCGGGGCAATCGAAGGGGATGGGATCGGGTGGTGCCGGCACTTCGGGTTTGACCATGCCCCCCGATCTAAGTTCCTCATTGGGTTCTTCTCCAGGTTCATCGATCGGGTCTATGCTGGGGAGCCAGAATGGGACGTCGAGATTTCCTCAGCAGGCACGTCTTGAGGATCAGAACCGCTTCCCGCTTCAACAGTATTCATTTCCTAAACCAGCGCAGCAGCCTATGCTGCGTCATCAGCCTAACCCCTACGCTGACGTGCCCTCGCTTTACGACTTGTACGCCCAATACTCGAAGCGTTCGCCCAGGCTTGAGCGCTTCGGAGAGGATGTTTTCATCAACGGCACCGGGAACCTCGACGAGCTTCCGATGGATTTGCCTGCAGGGCCAGAGTACGTGGTCGGCCCCGGTGACGGGCTAACGATTACTCTGACGGGAGGAATCTCACAGCGACTGCAGCGGGTTGTAGATCGCGAAGGCCGCGTTGCTTTGCCCGAGGTCGGGGGGGTCGAGGTGTCGGGGCGCAGCTTAGGCGATGTGCAGCATCTCGTGCAGACGGTTCTGCGCGGCCAGTTCCGGGGCGTGGATGCGGATGTCTCGCTATCCCGAATCCGTACGGTCCGGGTTTATGTGACCGGCGACGTCGAGCGGCCCGGTGCATACGACGTCAGTTCACTCTCGACACCGCTCAACGCGTTCTACATCGCAGGTGGGCCGACTTCGGGTGGTTCGTTGCGAATCCTTCGCCATTATCGGGGCAAGCAACTCGTTCAGGAGGTTGACGTTTACGATTTGTTGCTGCACGGCGTTCGCGGGGACGTTCAGCGACTCCAGGCCGGAGACACAATCCAGGTTCCACCCCTAAAGGGTCAAGTCACGATCGAAGGCATGGTGCGGCGGCCGGCGGTTTACGAGTTGAATGGCGAAAAGGGTCTGGCAGAAGTTTTGGAGCTCGCCGGAGGGGTTTTACCTTCCGGCACCTTGCGTCACGTGGATGTGGAACGAGTGGAAAGCCACGAGGGCCGCACGATGCTCCGTCTTGACATTCCGGAGACGAACAGCGATGCCAGCGTCAACAAGGCACTCGAAGATTTTGTCGTCCTGGACGGAGACAAGATCAAGATTACTCCGATCCTTCCCTACGCCGACAAGACTGTTTACTTGGACGGCCACGTTTCCCGTCCCGGCAAGTTTGCTTATACGGACGGCATGAAGGTCACCGATCTCATCAAGTCATACAAAGACGTATTGCCCGAACCCTCAATTACTCACGCCGAGATCATCCGCCTGTCCCAGCCTGACTTCGCGCCCGAAGTGCTCACGTTCAATCTGGGCGATGCGCTCGCGGGCAAAGAGCAGGATTTGGTACTGAAGCCGTTTGATATCGTTCGCGTTTTTGGAAGATTTGACTTCGAAGATCCACCGGTGATTACAGTCACGGGCGAAGTAAGGGATCCCGGTGATCACCTGACCAACGGAGTCGCCCACCTTCGCGACGCGGTGTACTTGGCGGGGGGAACTACTCGCAATGCACAGCTGACCGACGCCCAGGTCTTTCGCACGACCCGCGATGGCAAGCTGGAAGTGATAAACGTAAATCTGGCCAAGGCGCTGGAAGGCGACGCAAAGGACAATATTGCTCTCGAGCCAAAGGACCGGGTTTTTATTCACCGCGACCTCAACTTACTTGACCCGCCCACAGTCGCCGTCGAAGGAGAGGTTGCCCGTCCTGGAAAATATCCGCTCGGTGACAATATGACCGCCGCGGCGCTGGTCCGCCTCGCCGGCGGCTTCAAACGCGGCGCCTACAAGGACGAAGCGGATCTAACTCGTTACGAAATATCGCAAGGCAGCAAAGTTGTCAGTGACCACGTGACCGTGCCCATTGCGAAAGCGATGGCCGATGAACCAGATGCTGACGTCCGCCTCCGCGATGGGGACGTTCTCGCGATCCGGCAGCTCACCGGTTGGAAAGATGTTGGGGCGATGATTACCGTGACTGGTGAAGTTGTTCACCCCGGCACCTACGGTATCCAGGAAGGCGAGCGCTTGAGTTCTATCATTCAGCGCGCCGGCGGCTTTCGCACGGATGCCTATCCGTATGGTTCTGTATTCGAGCGCGAAAAAGTCAAGGAGTTGCAGGAAAAGAATCGCGCCGACCTGATCCAAACTGTACAAACCCAGGCCGCCGATGTGAAGAATATTCCGGAGCAAACTCAGGACGATATTCTAGCCAAACAGGCGGTTCTGCAGCAGTATCAAACGACGCTGGAGAGCCTGCAAAACATGCCGCCTCAAGGGCGGCTCGTGATCCACATTTCCGGCAATATGCAGCACTGGGCCAATACGTCAGCAGACATTCAAGTGCGTGCAGGTGACACGCTCTACGTTCCGAAGAAACCAAGTGTGGTTCTCGTGGATGGCTCTGTCTACAACCCCACGGCGATTACCTATAAGCCGGGCAAGAGTGCAGGGTGGTTTCTGAAGCAGGCGGGTGGCCCGACGAACGTGGCTGACAAGAAGGCGACCTTTGTGATCCGGGCGGACGGTTCGGTGGTCGGCGGCTCTGGCGGGTTGTTTACCGGCGGAGTGGAGAGTGCCTCAATGCAACCGGGAGACATGGTCGTTGTGCCACAAAAGATATACGCGGTCAGTCGCAAGTGGCAGAATACGGTCCAGGTGGCCCAAGTTTTATCAGCTGTAGCAATCGCCGTTGGCGCGGCGCATAGTTTCTAGACTTGAGTCGCCACTTGATGTTCTTTTGGGTCCAGCGTAGAAGTTTGCGAATCGCACTGTTGACAATTGCGGTGAGTGCCCAGGTTCGAGCCCAAACTGGCGCACCTGTTTCGCCTTCGGCTACTAACACGACTCAGAAAGCGATTGCCGACGATTCGGAGAGTCGTTTCGATCTTCCGCCCGGAGAGGATCCTCAGAATCGTTTAGTTTCGCCCTTTCTGAAACACATTGTGGGTGATCAAAAGCAGTTCTGGACCAGTCCCGCACGCTTTCGCACAAAAGATCTTAAGTGGATCTTACCTAGCGTTGGCATTACGGCGGCGTTCATCGCAAGCGATAGCTGGTGGTCCAGACAGGTAAACCCGAGTCACCAGCAAACCAGCTTGAATATTTCAGATTACGGCACATATTCCCTAATCGGTCTGGGTGGAGCTTCATTCCTCCTCGGTTCCATGACCCATGACGATCACTTGCAAGAGACTGGCCTTCTGAGTGCTGAGGCTGCAATCAATGCAACTGGCGTGACTTATCTGTTTAAAGAAATTACACAGAGACAACGTCCCCTCCAAGGGAATGGAAATGGCGATTTTTTCACCGGAGGCGCTTCATTCACTTCGGAACACTCGGCGATCGCTTGGTCGATCGCGAGCGTGTGGGCCCATGAATATCCAGGCTGGTTCAGCCAAATGGCGGCTTACGGGTTGGCGTCTACAATTACGATTACTCGCGTGACTGCCAAGCAACACTTCCCCTCAGACGTAATCGTTGGCAGTGCGCTGGGATGGTACTTCGGTCGTCAAGTCTATCGTGCCCACCACGACCCAGAAGCGGGCGGAGCGCCTTGGGGCAACCTGTTGCCCGAGAACACTGGCGAGAAACCGCGCAATCCGAACTACATGGCTTCGCCATATGTCCCCCTCGATAGTTGGATATATCCCTCTTTGCAGCGTCTGATCGCTCTGGGTTACATGCAGTCCAACATTCTCGGAATGCGTCCTTGGACCCGCATAGCGTGCGCTCGAATGGTCGAAGAGGCTGGAGATAAGCTTCAGAATGATGGCACGGAAGCGGGTGAAGCGGGGAAGATATACAAGACCCTGACCAACGAGTTCGCTACCGAGATTACGCGCCTGGACGGAGCCGCGAATGTAGGTGCACGCGTGGACTCGGTTTACACGCGGATGACGGGAATTTCCGGCACTCCACTTCGGGACGGCTACAACTTCGGCCAAACCATCATCAACGACTACGGACGACCCTACTGGGCGGGATTCAATAATGTAACAGGCATAACAGCCGACGCCGAAGTAGGGCCGGTGGCATTTTCTTTTCAGGGTGAATACCAGCACGCACCAGCGATGCCTTCCAATTCTCCGCCGGTGCTGGCAGCGATTGGCGCAGCAAATTTTACGCCGCCGTTGCCTAATGGAACGGCCACGGCCAACCAATTCCAGCTTATAAACAGCGCTGTTTTACTCAACATAAATAATGTGCAGTTTTCTTTTGGCGAGCAGAGTCAATGGCTGGGTCCCGGCGAAGCAGGCCCGTTATTGATGAGCAACAATGCCGCACCCTTCCCGGCGTTCAAGATCGACGACGTTTCACCGCACTGGATACCTGGGCTCTCCCGCATTCTCGGGCCTTACCGTGCGGAATTCTTCATCGGCCAGCTCTCGGGGCAGCAGTGGGAATACTGTAGCGTGCCGACGTGCCAATCGTATCCTGGATACCCCAACGTCGTTGGCCCTAATATTTCGCCGCAGCCATTCATTCAAGGGGACAAGATCAGTTTTCAACCCACTCCAAATTTTGAATTTGGCATGGGAATCACGGCGATGTTCGGCGGGCCCGGTCTCCCTGTCACGTTCGCCAATTTTTTTCGTACCTTCTATGTTCACTCGCCAAATGCCGCCAACAATCCCGGCAAGCGGATCTCGGCGGCGGATTTCACTTACCGAGTGCCTGGTGTGAGGAACTGGTTGACCCTTTATATGGACTCGTTGGTAGTAGACGAAGTATCGCCCATCGGCTCCACTCGCGCCAACGTCAACCCTGGCATCTATATGCCACAGATACCGAAGGTGCCGAAATTGGAATTCCGTGCCGAGGGAATCAACGAGTCTCGGACCACTGAGTTCCCGCCGGGCTTTGTTTATTCCGATTTCCGCCGCTATTTATCCGGTTACACCAACGCCGGAAACCTCTTGGCGAACTGGATCGGACGGGCCGGTCGCGGCGGACAGGGTTGGTTGACCTACTCGTTCTCACCTCGCAGTCAGGTTCAGTTGGGATATAGACTTCAAGGGGTATCTAAGGATCTAATTGGGGGAGGTCGACTGGCTGACTATTCAGCGCGAAGCGAATTCATGGTAGGGCCGAATGTATCGGTTTCGGGCTTGCTCCAATACGAGCAGTGGAGATTCCCCGTTCTATCCCTAAACCGGCAGTCGGACGTCACAGCGTCGATACAATTCACGTTCTATCCTAGCTGGCGGACACACGGAACTAGACGAAGCAAATGACGAACAAGAAGCGTTGCAAAAAATTGGCACGGAGCCGGGAGTGAAGCCGTCCAAGGAATCTGTCGCTCACGTTGTCGAAAGACCTCCGCAGGTGGACGCGAACACGACCGCCTACATGGAGGACGCCAGAGTTGCACCTGTTACCGCAACCGAGTGGGCATGGATACTCTGGGAACGGCGACGATTTCTCTGGCGGGCTGCCGTTTGGGGTCTTGTTGTATCGACCATCATCGCCTTTGTCATTCCCAAGAAGTATGAGTCCACGACGCGCTTGATGCCCCCCGACAACCAATCCTCTTCCGGGATGGCCATGATGGCTGCATTTGCAGGTGCGGGCACGGGCACGGGCACGGGCAAAGGCCCCCCCCGGCTTAATTCGCTGGCAGGGGATCTACTTGGTCTGAGCAGTTCGGGCGATCTCTTCATTGGAATTCTGCGCAGCCGAACTGTGGCAGACCGTGTCATTGAACGTTTTGATCTGCGCCGAGTTTATGGGGACAAGTATTGGGAGAATGCTCGCGGCGATCTGGCCAAGAACACCGCTATCTCTGAGGATCGCAAGAGCGGCGTCATCTCCATCACCGTGACTGACCGTGATCCCAAGCGCGCCGCACAGATGGCCCAGGCCTATGTGGAAGAGTTGGACCGTTTGGTCGCTCAGGTTTCAACCTCTTCTGCCCGGCGTGAGCGCATTTTTATTGAGCAGCGACTGGCCGGAGTGAAGCAAGACCTGAACCGCGTCTCCCAAGAGTTTAGCGAATACGCGAGCAAGAACACGACCCTCGATATTACCGACCAGGGCAAGGCGATGCTTGAAGGGGCAGCCCGGTTGCAGGGCGAGCTGATCGCCGCGCAGTCGGAACTGGAGGGCTTGCAGCAGATATATACCGGGAACAACGTGCGGGTCCGTTCCGTGCGCGCCCGCGTCGACGAGCTCAAGCGACAGCTGAGCAAACTGGGTGGGGACAGCACGAACATGGGTCCAGAAACGTCTGGGGCCACGGACACTCTGCCTTCGATCCGCAAATTACCGCTGCTGGGCGTGCGCTGGGAGGATCTGTACCGCGAAACCAAGATTCAAGAAACGGTGTACGAGCTACTGACTCAGCAGTATGAGTT
>Ga0210409_10007217_pt1 | contig 11461 bp, 7 predicted proteins | sample IncBWH17MmetaG_FD_161649 | JGI IMG/M metagenome (GOLD analysis project Ga0210409, IMG submission 161649) | Forest soil microbial communities from Barre Woods Harvard Forest LTER site, Petersham, Massachusetts, United States - Inc-BW-H-17-M | ecosystem: Environmental > Terrestrial > Soil >...
GAGCAACCCGGACGGCGAGTATCTTCCGCCAATCCCCTGGCGCTGCATCGATTACATCATTCAAAAGGCCGGTGAAAAAATTGGCGTGCCGTATTTGCCGGATCGCTGCGCCCAGCTCACCGTTGCTCACAACGGACATCCCGCGTGTCACTACTGTGGTAACTGCACGCGTGGCTGCGATGTCGGTTCCTTCTTTTCTCCAACATGGTTCACCATTCCGGAAGCCGAGAACACCAAGAAACTCACTCTGCTGACCGATGCACTGGTTCGTAGCGTGCTTGTTGATGAAAACGGCATGGCCAAGGGCATTGCCTACGTTGACCGCAACACAAGAACCGAGGTCGAAGTCTACGCCCAAATTGTCGTGCTTGCGGCATCCTGCGTTGAGACGGCGCACATCATGCTGAATTCGCGCTCGCGGCACTGGCCCACCGGAATCGCCAATTCCAGCGGGCAGCTCGGCCGGAACCTGTGCGATCACCTGTATGGCTGCCCGGGCTACGGGTATTTGCCGCAGCTGCTCGGTCAGCCGGCAACGCCGGATAGCATCGCGGATTCCACCGTTGCCTGGATGCCTCGCTGGCAGAACTTGAAGAATCCGCGTGAAGAGAAATTCATTCGCGGCTATTCCGTTTACGTTGGCGGAGGCTGCGGAGAATTCCCGGGATACTATCGGCAGCTGGAAGGGTTTGGCGCCAAATACAAACGCGATATCAAACGCTACTATCCCACTCCGATCGGAGCGCTGATCCAGGCCCCTTCCCTGCCAAGTCCCACCAACTACGTGGACATTGATCCCGAAAAGAAAGACATTTTCGGAATTCCGCAACTACGCTTCCATTTCGAGTGGGGCGAGAACGAACTCCTGATGTGGGAACACTCGAAACAAATGATGATCGATTTCTTCAAAGCCGCAGGCGCGGAAATGTGGGGCGCCGATACTGTGCCGAATCGCCCAGGGACCAGCTTGCACGAAACCGGAGTCTGCCGCTTCGGCAATGACCCGAAAACTTCCGTGACCAACAAATGGGGCCAGACTCACGACGTTCCCAATCTTTATATTTGCGACGCGAGTATCTTCCCGTCTCCGACGGACAAAACCACCACGATGCCGATCGTGGCTTTCGCCATGCGTAACTGCGACAACATGCTCGTAAATTTTCGCAAAGGCATTCACAAACGCGCCTGAAGCCCCTCGCACCCTCCTATTCCTTGCACTGGCTATTTGTTCGCGTAGCTGTCGGCACCGAGAAAGTGTAGCGAGACGTATGGCGCGTCGCCTACTACCCAACTGTCGTGACCGGGAGGTCCGGGTGGAATGTAAAACAGCATACCAGCGCGCAAATCGTGAATCGTCCCGTCTTCCATCGCGGCTGTGGCGCAGCCCGAGAGCACCATCCCGATATGCTCGACGTTGCAGCGCAACGCGCCGACGCTCGGCCCGACGTGAACGGACCACTTCCATCCGGGCTCGTAAGTGGCGCGGCCAATGGTCATGCCGCCGATGCGAACGAGTTCAAATCTTCCTTTTTCAAAAGTCCGCACTTCGTCGGGCTCTTCAAAACACTTCAGAATTGTCTCAAGCATCTGCATAACTCCGTCGCGAGCCGAATATGCGGAAATGCTGAGAGCCATAGTAATTTAAGTCTGGAAATCCCGCACCCAGCGCGAGCCTCACGTGCCGGTGTCCGGGCGCCCATATTGGTCTGCCACAATTACTTCTGCATGTGCGATGCGGAAATCGCGTGAACCTTTGTCATCCGTCAATTCGAGTTCGGCTGGATTTTCGCGCTAGCCGTGAGCCGCTCCAACCACCGCCGCGCCGTGGCCGCTTCTCGCCGATCCCCGTGCTCCCTCAGAAATTCGCGCAGCACCTTCGCGGCATCCTCATAGCGCCCGACGGCCGTCAGCGATTGTGCGACGAGCAACGCGATCTCCGGCGCTTTCCCGTCCGACTCCGCGAGCGCCTCCTGCGACACTTTCAGCGCGTCGCCATATTGCGAGTGCTGGTAGTACGCTTTCGCTAGCGTCCAGCGCGTCTCCCACGTGCCAGCCGCATCCAACAGCAACGAGTGTTCCAGCGGCGGTATCGCCGCGTCATATTTCCCCTGATCGCAAAGCGCCATTCCCAGCGCCGCGTAGGCTCGCGCATGATTCGGATCGATCTGCGTTGCTGTCTCCAGCACGTTTTGCGCCTGGCGCCAGTCGCGTTGTTTCAGAAACAGTACTCCTCGCACGTACAAGACATCTGGATGGCTGGGTGCCAGCCGCACCGCTTCGCTGACGTACTTCTCAGCCTCTTCCGTCTTGCCCGCGCTTAGCGCTTGCAAGCCTTTCTCGAGCGCCTCCTTCGCTTTCGGTGCGAGCCTCGGCCTTCCTGGAGCTCCAGCAGCAGTTCTACCGCTAGAAAGTCGCCGCAGGTACACATCGACCTGCGCTCTTCCGGCCGCATTGATCGTCACCTGCTGCTGTGCGCTCTCGAATCCCGCCGCTTCCACAATCACCGTAAACTCTCCCAAACTATTCACCACAAGCACAGCGTGGCCGCGCGACGTCTCTCCCTGCCTGCTTAGGATGGTGCCGTCCCGGTAAAGTTTCACGACTGCCGCCGTGGAGATCGGCTCTCCGGAACTATCGTGCACGGTCACAGTGAGTTCCGCGCCGTTGCCGCGGAACTCACTTTCCGCGCTTCCACGGTCCTGGCAATAAGTTGGGATAGCAATCAGAACGGGAGGCACTACCAGCAATAAGAATCGTGCAGAGCAGCGACACACAAACTCCCTGACTCGCACCTGAGCCAGCACTCGCACCGATTCTGGGGCCCCTTTGTAGGAACAAGCCATCACAGCCCCCGACCATTTGCCGCGAGCCTAGTCCCCGCGACCAATCACGTCAAGCGAAACGTTTTGCTCCTCTCAAATCATTTGCTTGTTCCTGTTTTCAAGAGGGATCGCTCCGCGTAGGAAGGCGATGACTGTCCAATGACGTGGGTCGCAACACTAGCGAAAGAAACACCCCTAGACAACAGCTTGCCGGAGCGCGAAGTTCACACCTATAATCCGGTTTCCTTCTTGCGGCGCCTGTCGCGGAAGAAACTCGGAGGTATCGTGCCCGTTGGAACAGCATTTCACGACAAAACGCTTGCGCTGTGTGAGAGCCTGAATTACCGCGAATGGTCGGGTTATTACACAGTCAGCGTGTACGAGACGCATCACGAGCACGAGTACAACGCCATCCGCAATTCCGCCGCGCTCATCGATATTTCGCCGCTCTTCAAGTATCGGATCACGGGAAGCGCTGCAACCCGGTTCGTGAACCGCGTGATTTCGCGCGACATAAATAAAGTGGCGATCGATCAGGTGATTTATTGCTGCTGGTGCGATCCCGAAGGAAAAGTTATCGACGACGGAACCATCACGCGGCTGGCAGAAAACGAATATCGTTGGACGGCGGCCGATCCGAGTTTACGCTGGTTTCAGCAAAACGCGCTGGGCCTGGACGTGAACATCGAGGACATCTCCGAACAATTGGCGGCGCTGGCGCTCCAGGGACCGACCTCTGGCAAACTCCTGCACGCAGTTACAGACGCCCTGGTGGCAAATCTGAAATATTTTCGAGTGACGCGTGGAGAAATTGCCGGAGTGCCGGTGGACATTTCGCGCACCGGGTATACCGGGGATCTCGGATTCGAAATCTGGATGCCCTGGAAGAACGCCGGAAAAGTTTGGGATGAGCTGATCAAGCAAGGGAAAGCGTTTGACATTCACCCCGCAGGGATGATTGCCCTAGATATCGCACGGATCGAAGCGGGATTGATCTTAATTGAAGTGGACTACACCTCCAGCAAGAAAGCGTTGATTGAGGCGCAAAAGTTTTCGCCGCGCGAGATTGGCCTCGGAAAGCTAGTGGACTTGAAGAAAGACAGTTTCGTCGGGCGCGATGCGCTAGTACGGGAAACGAAGAATGGCGGCGCGAAGCGCGCGCTAGTGGGCCTAGAGATCAATTGGAACGAAGTCGAAGCGCTTTATGACAGAGTCGGAATGGCGCCACAGGTGCCAAGCGTAGCGTCGCGCGTGGCCGTCCCCGTTTATCGCTCCGGGAAGCAAGTCGGAAAGGCCACGTCAACGACGTGGTCGCCAACTCTTAAGAAAATGATCGCGCTGGCATCCGTGAATCGAGACCAGTCGTCAGTAGGAGCTACGCTGAACATGGAGATGACCGTCGAGGCGGTGCGGCATGCCGTCTCCGCGAAAGTAGTCACGCTGCCATTTTTCAATCTGGCGAGGAAGACAGCGGTACCAGTAATTTAGTTCTCTGCACAAGTGTCTAGTTCAATGCACTTTGGCGAAGTTCTCTTCCTTGCTCAAGAGCTCGTCCAGAGAATTCCTGTCCAAGAGTTTGCCGCGAAGGACTACGGCGCGAATTTTTTGCGTGCTATGAATATCGTCGAGCGGGTTGGCGTCGAGGAGCAGCAGATCAGCAATCCTTCCCGGCTCGATCGTGCCTTGCGCCTGCTGCATTCCTAAAAACTCGGCGGAGAGCTTTGTTGCAGCTTGCAAAGCCTGCATCGGCGTAAGTCCCGCCTGAACCAAAAGCGCCAATTCTTCGTGCAGGCTCGAACCGGGAAAAACAAACGGAGCGGTCGTGTCCGTGCCGGCCATGATGGGAACGCCCGCCGCGTTCATTTTTCCGACGATACGTAGCGATGCTTGCATCAGGAGTTCTCGTAGGGCGAATTCTTGCGGCGTGGCGCCGTTGTCGCGCTCCTTCGCACCTTTTTGCCAGTTCGCCAGCACTTGCAGCGGAATGTATTTCTGGCGGGCATCGCGCGATGGATCGGTCTGCGGCGTCGGAAAGGCGTCATTGCGGAGCAGAATTAACGTAGGCACCTGCCAAGTGTGATTGCGGATGAACTTCGCAATGAGCGCTTCAGCATGCTGATCCGAATAGCTCTGCAGCAACTCGCGCTCCCAGTTGAGTTCGCGGTTCAGCGATTGCCAGGTCGTTGATTTCCCGGGAGCGGCCGCGAACTGATTGCGCATAAGCAGAGCTTCATTGCGGGAACAAGCCCGTAGCACGCCGGTGAGATGCTCGATGCTTTTCTGCCCGGCATCGGAGGCCTCGGCGGCGGTGACGTGGTCCGGGACGTGTCCGACAAAAGTGATATGCTCGCGCCGGCAGACATCTGCAATAGCGAAATACGCGTCGCGGCTCAGATTGGATTGCACCTTGATGAAATCAGCGCCGTGCGAAACCAAAGAATGGACATCCTCGAGCGCCTCGCCAGAATTGGTGACGACTAATGACGGCTGAAAAAACGGAGGGTTCCCATCGAGGTAAGGCCCCGCAAAAACAATTCTGGGAGCCGGAAACTGGCCGCTCTCGATTTCATGGCGAAGCGTGATGAGCGATTCGAGATTGCCGCCCATGTCGCGAACTGTGGTGATGCCGTTGGCCAGGAGCAGCGGAAGAATAAATTCCCGGCTACCCGCGGGCTCACCGGCGCCGGTGAGATGTGCATGCATGTCAACGAGTCCGGGGATCAGGAATTTGCCGCTAGCGTCAAGAGTTTTTGTCGCTCGCGGGATGGAAAGCGAGGTTGAAGGCCCAATGGCCGCGATTTGTTTATCGGCGATGAAAACAGTCATGTCCGGCTTGGCGGGTGCCCCCGTCGCGTCGATGAGCGCGACGTGAGTGATGGCAAGCGACGGGGGCGGAGCCGAAGAGCACGAACAGGCCACAAAAATGGCGGCCAGTAGCAGAGCGCTCCGCGCGATGAGGCTGACGCCATAATTCGGCGCCCAGAGTTTCGTCTGGCCAACGTTGCGCAAGAAATAGAGATGGAACTTCATTGCGCCAGGCGGTTGTATTTTTTCAGAACTTCGCGCAAGCGTTCGTGCGGAAGCGCGATGACTTTGTGATTTTCGATACCGGTCATGGTTTCGGCGGCGACCATTGCATTGATCACTGCTTCCTCGGTGGCGTGAACGGTCGACGCAAAGGCTGCTTCAATCAAGTCGTTGGGAAGCATTTTTAGGTCGACGACATGATCCGCGGCAGCCGCACCAGAGTTTGCCGTAGAGAACGCGATGAAAATATCCCCAGAGCCGTTGCCGGAAATGCTTCCGTTGCGCCCCAACCCTAGCGAAACGCGTCGCGCGAGACGCTTCAATTGATGGGAAAGAAGAGGCGCATCAGTGGCGACGACAACGATGATCGAACCTCGATCCACTTCGCCAAAAGAAGCGGAGCCGTATGCCGCTTCTTCGGGGATCTCTTTGCCGACGGGAACACCAGCGATACGCAGATTCGGTCGGACGCCGTAATTGCACTGGACCAGTACGCCTACCGTGTAACTGGCGCCTTTAATTTCAAACTTGCGCGAAGAAGTTCCAATGCCGCCTTTGAATTCATTGCAAATCATTCCGGTGCCACCGCCCACGTTGCCTTCTTCGACAGCGCCGCTGTGCGCCGAGTCAATCGCATGAAACGCGTCTTCCGACTTCACGTGAAAACCGTTTATGTCATTCAGCCAGCCATCCCACGTTTCCGCCACCACAGGAAGCGACCACCAGTAACCGGCAGGATCGGGCTGGCCATGATTTACGCGCCACTGAATGACGGCGTCGCGAACCACTCCGACGCTGTGGGTATTCGTGATCATCACGGGGCCTTCGAGAAAACCGGATTCCTCGACCCATGTCGTACCGGTCATTTCGCCATTGCCGTTGAGCGACCACCAGCCGGCAAAAACGGGATTAGACATGGTGTCTTTTCCACGCGGCAGAATTGCGGTCACTCCCGTGCGCACAGGACCCTTGCCGATTTGGAGTCTTCCTTCGCCGGAAATTAGCGTGGTGTGGCCAACGGCGACGCCGGCAACATCGGTGATGGCGTTGAACGGCCCAGGAGTCCCATCGAAAGGAACGCCGAGATCGCGCGCACGCAGCTTGGCGGCGGATCTATCCTGCGCCGGTAGCAAAGGCATGCTGAGCATGCTTGCCAATAGTAGAAGTGCTGACTTCAAAAAAAGGTGACGCATGGTGAGAGCATTCTCCTCAACCGACTGAACGAACAGCCTATGCTAGAAACAAGAAAAGCTGCGACAAGTTAATCAGGAAACACTTTCGCGAGCGCCGACGCAAGCGCCGTGGCGATGACCGCCGATTCCTCGGGCTTGATGATGAATGGGGGCGCGACAAGGATGTGATCACCGCGTATTCCGTCAGCGCAACCTTGTGTCGGATACGTCAGCACGCCTTCTTCCATCCCCGCGGAGCGAATTTTCTCGGCTGTGGCTTGGGAAGGATCGAACGGCGCACGCGTGGACTTGTCGCGAACGAATTCGATGCCAACCAGCAAACCCAGTCCGCGGACTTCCCCGACATGGCGATGCAACTCAAGAGGGGCGAGGGCGCTGCGCAGCGCGAGAGCAGCGGGCGGAACGCGCTCAAAAAGATTGTTCGCCTCGATGTAATCGAGGACGGCATTGCCCGCTGCCGTCGCGACGGGGTGAGCCTGGTAAGTAAATCCGTGCATGAACGCGCCACTGCCATTTTCAAATCCGGCGACGACATTCGGCGCGACAAGAACAGCGCCGAGCGGAGCGTAACCGCCCGCAATTCCCTTCCCCGTCAAAATAATGTCCGGCTCAACGCCCCAGTGCTGAATGGCAAAAGGTTTGCCGGTGCGGCCCATCCCGGTCATAACCTCGTCGGCAACCAGCAGAATTCCGCGCTTGCGGCAAATCTCCGCGATGCGCGCCACATAACCTTCTGGCGGAACCGCTGCACCTAGAGTTGCGCCGACGACCGGCTCGAAGATGAATGCGGCGGCTGAGGCTGCGTCGTTCGCAGCAAGGAACGAATCCAAATCGTCGGCGCAGGCCACTTGGCACTGCGGAAAAGCCTTGTCGAAGGGGCAGTGAAAGCAAAAACAGGGAGCGATGTGGCCCCATTCCGGGAGCAACGGCTGGTACGGCGCGCGACGGGCGACATTTCCGCTGACAGTCATCGCACCAAGCGTGCTTCCGTGATAACTCTGGAGGCGAGAAAGAATGCGGTAACGCGCAGGCTGCCCTCTTTCGAGATGGTATTGCCGAACGAGCTTGATTGCTGTCTCCGTAGCCTCGGAACCTCCGGAGGTAAAGTAAACGCGGCCGCCATTCTGGAAATTCGGCGGGGCCAACGACAGTAGACGAGCAGCGAGTTTTTCCGCGGGCACGGAATGAAATTGCGAGGTATGCGCAAAAGCCAGTTGCGAAGATTGCTCGGCCATGGCGCGGCCGATTTCAGGAACACCGTGGCCAATGTTGACCACCGCGGCTTGGCCCGCGGCATCCAGAAACTTGCGTCCATCGGCGGAAAATATCCAAGAGCCTTCGCCGCCTACAGCAATGGGAAATCCTTTGCGAAAATTGCGCGGAAAAAGGGCGGTGTCGTTTGACATGCTTACTCGGTGAGCGATTGTAGCAGACTCATGCAGATCGCCCGAGCCAAGCAAGACTTAGCTCAAACTTTACAACTCCTCCCTGATATCGAATCCGTATGCAACAATTATCCCAGGTTGACGGCGGTTCTAGGGGAACCCCTTCATGCGCAATCGCATTTCGTGCTGGATTCTGCAGACGATCGTCCCTCTTCTATCCTTCGTTCTTCCTGTGACTGCACAGGATGCGAGCAAGCCGGTACGGCTCAGCGTGGATTTACGCGAGGCCGCGAAACACATTTTCCACGCGAAGCTGGCGTTCCCTGTAGCCGCAGGCTCGCTCACGCTCGTCTATCCAAAATGGATTCCCGGTGAACATTCTCCTGTCGGACCGATCGTGAACCTGACGGGTCTCAGTTTTCGCGCGGGCGGCAAAGAGATCGAATGGCGGCGCGATGATGTGGACATGTTCGCTTTCCATTGCCAGGTACCCTCAGGCGTGAGCGAGCTTGAAGTTTCCCTGGACTACGTTTCGCCCTCGGGACCAACCGCGGGTCGGGAGAATCCGTCGGCAACCGCGCAACTGGCCATTTTGAACTGGTACACCGTGCTGCTCTATCCGCGCGGAGCGAAAAGCGACGATCTGACTTACACGGTCAGCTTGCGCGTGCCAGCAGGATGGAAATACGGAACCGCTCTGCCAGTGGCAACCCGGTCCGGCGAAGCGATTGAGTTTCAGCCGGCAAGCTTGACGACGCTCGTGGATTCGCCGGTATTAACAGGCGCGCACGTGCGCTCCATCGATTTGTCTCCCGGGCAGAAACCGGAACACCACATCCACATCGCTGCGGAAAGCGAAGCCGGGCTGGAAATTACGCCACAACAAGTGCAGCAGTGGCGGCAGTTGGTCGCGGAAACCGGTGCGCTCTTTGGAGCGCGCCATTATCGGCACTACGATTTCTTACTGACGGAAAGCGACAACGTAGAAACGGATGGCGTCGAGCATCACGAATCCAGCGACAATCGCGTGCCGGGGCACACATTTCAAGATCCAAATATTTCGGATGCAATGACGGATCTCTTGCCGCACGAGTTCACACATTCGTGGAACGGAAAATACCGAAGACCCGCGGGTCTGGCCACTCTAAATTATCAGGAGCCAATGAAAGGCAGTTTGCTTTGGGTCTATGAGGGCATGACACAGTATTACGGCACGATGCTTTCCGCGCGCATCGGAAGCTGGACGCCGGAGAGATTACGCGAGAACCTCGCATGGGTGGCGGCGTATTTGAATCACCGCCGTGGGCGGATGTGGCGCGACCTGGAAGATACCGCGGTTGCTGCACAATTGTTGTACGGATCGCCGGAAGAATATCGCTCCTGGCGGCGGGACACGGACTACTACGACGAGGGCACGCTGATCTGGTTGGAGGCGGACACGATCATCCGGCACGAAACCAAAGGGAAAAAGTCGTTGGACGATTTTTGCAGAAAATTTGAGGGCGGAGAAAACACTGAGCCGAAGATTGTGCCTTACACATTTGAAGACGTCGTCGCCGCGTTGCAGGAAGTTGCTGCGTACGACTGGCGGACGTTTTTCACGCAGCGCGTGAAGTCGCACGTGCCGGATGCCCCGTTGGGCGGACTGGAAAATAGCGGATGGAAATTGGTGTATAGCGAAAGCCCGAATGACAGCAGGTCTGCAGGCGAAATCGCCATGCATTTGACGGATGTGCAATTCTCACTCGGTTTTTTGGTGCGCGACTCCGGAGGCGAAAACGGCGACGAAGTGATCGACGTAATTCCAGGATCGCCCGCGGCACAGGCGGGAATCGCTCCGGGCATGAAGCTAGTTGCGGTGAATGGACGGAAGTGGAGTCCGGACGATTTGCACGCAGCGATCCGGCAAGCGAAAGGCGGCCACGAGCCGATTGAATTGCTCATTGAAAATGAAGATTTCTTTCAGACTTACCCGGTCGACTATCACGGCGGCGAGCAGTATCCGCACCTGGAACGAATCACTGGGAAGCCTGATTTGCTTGGCGAAATTGCAAAAATGAAGGCGCCAGCCGTAGCTGCGCCGAAAGAGTAGTTCCGGGCGGGGTCGTACGCTTGGATTCGCGCGGGAATCGTGACATCATCCAACACTTCGCGCAGGGGAAATGCAACGCGCCGCCCGTCAACTATCGGGAAATGATGTAAATAGTTGCGGAAAGAAACGCAAGGAGGAAATCCGATGAAACGGGCCACTCTGTGCTGCAGCTTCGTCATTGCGGTGCTGTTCTCGTGGCAGTCCGGTGCGATCGGGCAGGAAACGCCGAAGCACGCCATCACGTTTGAGGACATGATTCAGATGCATCGCGTGGGAGAGGCACAGGTTTCGCCCGACGGCAAATGGGTAGCGTATACGGTGTCGACGCCGGATATGGACGCAAATCGCGGCGTGAGCAACATCTGGGTCGTGCCGACGACTGGCGGAGCAGCGATGCAACTGACGCAGAGCGGTCATGACTCGTCGCCAGTCTGGTCACCAGACGGGAAAACGATTGCGTTTCTGTCGTCGCGTAGCGGGGATTCGCAAGTGTATTTGTTGTCGATGGATGGAGGCGAAGCAAAACCGTTGACGCATGTTTCGACGGGCGCGGACATTGTGAAGTGGTCACCGGATGGGAAGACCATTGGGTTTACGTCGAGTGTTTATCCAGACTGCAAAGACGACGCTTGCAACAGTGCCCGCGACGCAGAAAAGGAAAAGAACAAGGTGAAGGCGCATGTTGCGGAACATCTCCTTTACCGGCACTGGACGCACTGGAACGAAGGCAAGCGAAGCCATCTGTTTGTGATTCCGGCCGATGGAAGTGCGACTCCGCGCGATCTGACCACGGGTGCGAACTATGACGTGCCTCCCGACGAACGCGGTGGACCTGGCGACCTAAATTTTTCGCCAGACTCGAAAGAGATTTGTTTTACGGCCGTGACCGATCCAGTAGAAGCCATTAGCACCAACGGAGATTTATTTGTCGTGCCGGTGGCG
>Ga0210409_10007218_pt1 | contig 11459 bp, 9 predicted proteins | sample IncBWH17MmetaG_FD_161649 | JGI IMG/M metagenome (GOLD analysis project Ga0210409, IMG submission 161649) | Forest soil microbial communities from Barre Woods Harvard Forest LTER site, Petersham, Massachusetts, United States - Inc-BW-H-17-M | ecosystem: Environmental > Terrestrial > Soil >...
GCTGCTAGTAACTCTTTATGAAACCGGGGGGACGTCCTCCGTATAAACGGGTTAACCCATGGTGGGGTTCGTGCCTACCCAGAAGATGTAAATATTTGCCCCTTTGGCGCTAGACGGACTCGTGGCCGCCTCGGTAGGATGTAAATACTTAGTGGCGAAGTGGTTAGTCGTTACTACCACAACCAGAAATGGCCTTCGGGTTGCAATAAAAAGGCGTCTGACGCAGTACTAAAACTGGTTCGATCCGTCCCGGGTTCACGTAAACCGGATCGACCGCCCAACAAGCAGGAGATCTTGACGAGGCAGCAATGCTTTGCCGCCCGTCATCTGAGTGCCTATGGCTTCCGACCCTCAACACACTCCATTTTCTCTTCTGCCCGATTCCAGGCCGCCGTGGAAGGAATTTGTTTTCAGCATGGTGACTCAGGGCGGAGCCATCGCGCTGTTGCTCTGGATCGGTATTTTTCGTCCGCAGATTTTGACGCCTCCAGCCCGCGACTATCACGCCATTGCGTTGGTGGACACGCCGCCTCCGGTCAACCACGAGCCGGCACCGATTCGTGAGTTCAACGTACCCGAGCCTGTGGCGCATCTGGACACGCCGATTCCGGAGAACCTGCGCCTGCCAACTCCGACTCCAAAACCGCGGGTCAATCCGGAAGTTGCCGAAGCACCCAAGGTCGAGGTTCCTGCGAGCAAGCCCGATATTCCGCAGAGTGCTCCAGCGATTCCGCGGCGTTTGGTTCAAACCAACGTCTTCTCCACTGGAAGTTCAGCCACGCCGACGATCGCGGCCGCTCCGCAGAAGGTTCAGACGGGAGGCTTTGGCGATCCCAACGGCGTGCCCGCCAAGGAGAACTCGAACGGCAAGCCCGCAACGATTGCCGCGCTCGGATCGTTTGATCTGCCGGCGGGTCCCGGTTACGGCAACGGCACGGGCGGCGCAAAAGGTGTGCGCGGCGTAGTCGCGAGTACCGGTTTCGGAAACGGAGTCGCTACCGGCGACGGCAGCGGTCGCGTGAATGCATCCCGCGGGAACGGTGTGGTGCGTCAGGCGGGATTCGGCGATGCCGATGCCGCAGCGGCTCCGCAAGCGAAACCCAAAACCCAGGAAGTTGCGCCGCGGATTACCCCTGCTGAGATTTTGTCTAAACCAACGCCGGCATATACCGACGAAGCGCGGCGCCTCCATGTTGAGGGTGAGGTTTTACTCGAAGTTGTGCTTGAGGCTTCGGGCAAACTCAAGGTCGTGCGTGTGGTGCGCGGACTCGGTCACGGACTTGACGAGTCGGCGATCCGCGCAGCGGAACAAATCAATTTCAAGCCGGCTTTGCGGGATGGCCAGCCCGCAGATTCGACGGCGGTGTTGCACATAATTTTCCAGTTGGCCTGAAGCAACTGGCTTCGTAAAAGGGGTCTATGCGTAGTCTCAGGTTTCTTTCCCTATCGTTGGTTGCAACGCTCGCGCTAGCTGCGGTCGCCAGTTGCCAAAATTCAGCTCCTGCGTCACCGGATTCGGATAGCTCCACACCAGCAACGCTGGTGCAATTGCCTTCGTCCAATCCTCCAGCTACTCCTGGGTCCTTTGATCAGGTCATCGATCGCATCGTGGAACGGGAGCACTACTTTGTTGCGCAGATGAAACACGCGCATCCTCTGGTCGAGACCTATATCCAGAACATGAAGAGCGACAAGGAGATGGGGGCAACGCCAGTTAGCGATCATTACTTCCTGGGAAGAATTGACCTGAGTGAAGGTGCCGACGACAGGTTGTTCCTCGGCCAGCCCGGTTTCGGAAGGAAGATGCTGGATAGCATCACAAGCCTCTACTCGCTGCACTTCGTTCCGCTGGGTTTCGCTCGCATGGTGCTTCTGGACGATGACTTCCAGAAGAGGTTCTACAAGCTGACCTTCGTGCGCCGCGAGTTCCTCGGCGAACTGCGCTGCCTCGTGATCGACGTTCAACCCCGGGAGGACGTGAAACGGGCCGGGTTCCTGGGCCGAATTTGGGTCGAAGATCAAGACTACAACATCGTCCGCTACAACGGGACCTACTCTCCGCAGCCCCGCAACGGCGGTTACTACCTGCACTTCGACGCTTGGAGATTGAACATGCGTCCGGGAGTGTGGCTGCCGGCGTACATCTACAGCGAAGAATCGGACCTGAAGTATCGGATGTCGCAGAATCTGCATTTCAAGTCGCAAACCCGGCTGTGGGGCTACGACCTGAAGAATCTGGGCCGCACCGAAGAGTTCTCCTCCATCCAAGTAGATTCATCGCAGGCGATCAAAGACACGAGCGAGGTAGCACAAGACGCCACACCGGTCGAAGCCGAACGTATGTGGCAGCGTCAGGCGGAAGATAACACGATCGAGAGACTGCAGAAGATCGGGCTGCTCGCCCCGAGCGGCGACGTCGACAAGGTGCTAACGACGGTCGTCAACAACCTGATCGTCACGAACAATCTCGATATTGAGCCAGAGATCCGGGCGCGCGTTCTGCTGACCTCTCCCCTGGAGTCCTTTACGATTGGCCACACGATCGTGGTCAGCAAGGGGCTTCTCGACGTGCTTCCAGACGAGGCGTCGCTTGCCATGGTGCTGGCCCGCGAACTAAGTCACATCGCGCTTGGTCATCAGTTGGATACCAAGTTCGCCTTCAACGATCGCATGTTCTTCGCGGACGAAGATACATTTTCAACCTTCAGCTTTAGGCGAACTGCGAAGGAGGAAGAGGAGGCGGACCAGAAGGCCGTCGAACTCCTCACCAATTCCCCGTACAAAGACAAACTCAGCAATGCCGGTCTGTTCCTGAAGGCGCTGGATGCACGGGCTCCGCAACTCAAAAATCTAATCCGCGCACGGCTGGGCGACGGCCTCATTTCCGGTAAAACGCTTCGCATGTCTGCTCTGTTAAACGGAGCGCCTCAATTGGACGAGCGCAAGAAAGATCAGATTGCCGCTCTTCCCTTGGGGGGCCGAATTAAGGTGGATCCCTGGAGCAACGAAACGGGGATGGCGAAAACCAAACCGGTGGCTTTGCTGTCTGCGCGGGAGAAGATGCCGTTTGAGGTTACTCCGTTCTTTCCGTATCTCACGAGACTGTCGACGTCGAACGCCGAACGCGTAGCGTCGACGGCGCCCACCGCACAGACGCCGGCCGCGAAATAGGCAGCCTCAGGAAGAAATTGGCTGGAGGATACGAGAGGCGAACGGGATCATTGCAATAGCTGTAAAGTCGCGGTCGAGGGTAACCGATTGGCGGATACAGCGCGTCGCATATTTTAGTACAGCCGAGTGAAACCGAACGTTGCGCTTTACTGAATCGCGCTTCCCACCTGTGAGAACACGGTGTTGGCGTTCGATCCGATCAGCCGGATCGTGCCTACGACAATGACCAGAATCACCGCGAGCATCACCGCGTACTCTGCGATGTCCTGACCGGAGTCATCCGACCACAACTGATGCAAGAACTTAATCACGGGCTCCTCCCAAAAACGGGCGACAGCAAAATGACACAGGGACAAAAGTCTTCTTTTCAAACTGCAAACTTTTGCCTAGATGTCTCTTACCCATGGTAGTTTTTCAGGAATAGCCCGCCAATAGCACCTAAGTGACCTGACATGGCACGAAAGTGCCATATTTTCCCGTAAGTTATTCTAGGCAATACTCTTAAGCGGCAATGCCTGGTTCACGGCGAAAAGGGCCAGTTCCAAGCGCGTGGATACGCCAAGCTTGTCGAAGATGTTGCTTAGGTGGTGTTTCACAGTGTCTTCGCTGATCTTGAAGTGTTCCGCGATCTCCTTGTTGGAGAAGCCCGCGACTACTGCGGATACGATTTCCAATTCGCGAGGAGTAAGCCCAAACTTCTTCTGTCGCGATTCCTCTCCCGAGGACTGAACCAGAGTCCGCAGGTATTGCACCAGGTTGGAAACGCTCTCACGCCCGACCCAGTATTCACCGGTCATGACGGTGTGAATGCTCTTTAGCAGAAGTTGCGTGGCGGAGTCCTTGAGAACTACTCCGCGCGCTCCCAATTGCAGCGCTTCGACGATCTGATGCTTTTCGGCGGCAGCGGTGAGGAGAATGACGCGAACGCCGTTTGACCCTTGTCCTACGCTCAAATCGCGCAAGGCTTCAAGCCCCGGTTGGCGGGGCATTGCCAAATCGAGCAGCAGGATATCGGGCTTCAACTGGCGAGCCAACTTTACCGCGTCAGCTCCGTCGGAAGCCTCACCAACGACTTTGAGGCCGGGTTCGGCTTCAAGCAGCCGTCGTAAGCCATCCCGGAAAATCGGATGGTCGTCGGCGATTACGATGCGGATGGGCTGCGTTCGTTTATCCATATGCGGCTTCCCGGTGTTTCGGCACGCTGATTTCGAGACGTGATCCTTGTCCCGGGTTAGATTCTATCGTGAGTTCGCCTTCAATTAAACGCACGCGTTCCCGGATCACCATCGGTCCCTTGCCGATCTTCTCCAGATCCGCCTGCGACAGCCTCCCCGAAAAGGGGAAACCTTTGCCATTGTCTTCGATGATCAATTGCGTGCGCTCTTTATTGTCACTCCATCGTACCAGCACCTGTTGGGCGGCGCTGTGTTTGCGGACGTTCACCAGCGCTTCCTGAACGATACGGGCCAGTTCGCGGCACACCCGCTGCGGTATCTCGACTTTGTCGACCTCCGATACGAGGCGGGCGGTGATCCCCGTCTCCCGCTGAAAACGCTCAACCGTATCTTCAAGAAACCGGAGAAACGTGGACGAATCGACGTCGAGCGACTTCATCTGCTGCATCAGTTCCCGCAGCTTCAAGACTTCTTCGCGCAACAGTCCCTGTATGCGCCCCAGATCGGAGGTGAGTGGGCTGGATTGCGCTGCCCCTTGGCGGCGCAGAACATCGACCTGCATCTCCATTGCGATTAAAGACTGCACCGCGCCGTCGTGCAATTCTCTTGCGACGCGGGCACGCTCCACCGCACCCGCACGCTGCCGGAGCCTGCGGAGAAGGTACACGTTGTAGACCGCGGGCCCGACCTGCCGCACCAGCTCCTGGAGAAAGCGGAGCTCTTCTTCGCGTTCGCCGCCAAACTGGGGATCGAGGAGAAAGATGCGTCCCCACCATTCCTGCCCGAACAGAAACGAGACCGCTGCCAGGGCGCGGAAAGAGTATAGGTTCGAAAACGCCGTCAGGGGCAAGTTCGATGAACGCAATCGTACACCGTCGCGATCCAGCGAGATCACCTGGTAAGTATCGCCGTGTGGGACCGCGAGAGAGGCGTCGGCATCGGACTCGAAGAGGTAAGTCTCCCGGTCGGTGGGCTGTGACTCGAGCCATCGCATCCGCTCCGCGCCTGAGCCTGTTTCACGCACTTCGCCCACAAAGACACGGTACTTGTTCGTTTCCTGCGACGCGATGAGGGCACGAGACGCACCGTACATACTCAGCAACTCGCTGAGGATTTCCTGCAAGGTTCCGGTCAGGCCCGCCTCGACACGAGCTCGTCCAAGAATGAGGGCGGTGACCGCACGCTCCGATCGCAGTCGCTTCTGCTGCTCGGCCAGATATCCGAGGAGGAGTCCCATGACCAAAAGATAGGCAGACAACATGAACAAACGCTTGGGCTCGAACTGAGATATGTTGACCTCCAATGGAGGCAGGTGATGACGGGCGAGAAAACGGTCGACCCCGGCGGCTGCTCCGTGCCCGACCGCGAAACTCTCCACCCAGAGAAGCGCGACGGTTGCGATTGCTGTCCCGAACGTCTCCCGCAATCCCCAGCGATACGCCGAAGCGCCAAGCACGAATACGAAGACCAGAAAAAACGGGCCGCCGCCCTGCCCGGTCGCAAACAGAGTCACCAGGACCGGCCATGTAATGTCGGCCGCGTGAACCAGCAAGCGGAACGACGGTGTTGATTCCTTCCGGAATCGGACCAGCAGCATCACCGAGACGCCGTGGACGATATACAGCCCAAGAATCCAACGGGCCCACCAGGAGTACCCCAGCTCGGACGGGTCCATCCATATCGCGACCAAGGCGGAAATCGCCAGAAAGACGCGGGCAGAAGCCAGCCAGCGTTCGATCCGCCGGACTTCGCCGGGGGTAGCCGGCACGCGCAATCGAGAAAACAACCGAAAACCGGTCGATTGGAAGGGAAAAGCCGTCACAATGTTCCAGTGAGATTGAGGTAAGTGAGACGGATACTATTGATTTCATAGCGAGATAGCAAGTCAAAGTTGGGTTGGACGGTCTTTCGGACTTGTTCCCACCCGAGCGACCGAGCATGCCGACAAGGGTTACGGAAGTAACCTCTAAAGCACGCCGCTCGCGTCTAGAATTGGGCGCAGGGAGACTTGTGTCAGAGCGCTCCAAGCTTTGGATTCTAGCTGCGGGCTGCCTGGTGTTTGCCCAGACGTGTGCCTCGGTGTTGATCGCGCCCGGGTTCGCGCTCACCGTTTTCAGCGACGTTACGCAGTGCATTTTGCTGCTCTCAGGACTGGCCGCTCTTGTCCCAAACATTGCTCAAAATCAGGGACGAACGCGACTCTTCTGGGGGTTGATGACGATCGGCGTCGCGTTCTGGCTTACCTATCAGTTGATGTGGAGTTACATCGAGGTCGTCCTGCGCCAGGAGGTGCCCGACCCGTTTGTCGGCGATATCGTGATCTTCCTGCACTTCGTGCCCATGATGGCGGCGCTGGCACTGCAACCTCAGAACCAACAGAACGATCACGAAGCCAAACTGGGCAGACTCGACTTTATTCTGCTGCTCACCTGGTGGGTATATCTGTATGTCTTTGGCGTCATCCCTTGGCAGTACGCGCAAATCAACGAACTGGCCTACGGCCGCAGTCTGAATGCCTTATACCTTACGGAAAAACTGGTCTTCTTGGCCGGGTTGATCGTAGTTTGGTTTCGTAGCGGAAAGGGCTGGAAGATCATTTATGCGCACTGGTTTGGCGCAAGTCTGGTGTACGCACTGAGTTCGTACTTTGCCAATTGGGCGATTCAGCGGAATGTGTATTACACGGGTAGTCTTTACGATCTGCCCGTCGCTGCCTCGATGGGCTGGATCAGTGTAGTGGGAGTAATCTCGCAAGACTTGCGACCAGCGCAAGGGGTTACGGACCGTCCGCTACGGCGAAGTGGTGTGTGGGTCGCGCGACTCGGGATGCTCGTCATTCTTTCGCTGCCGTGCTTGGCGGCGTGGTCTGTTTTTGATCACAACGCCTCGCCACAAGTACGAAATCTCCGCCTGGTTAGCACCCTGGCCACGATGATGGTGATGGGCGGAATCGTCTTTTTGCGACAGCATCTGTTGGATCGCGAACTGCTTCGCTTGTTGCACGCGTCTCAGGATTCTTTCGAAGACTTGAGGCACCTGCAGGCACGCCTGGTTCAATCGGAAAAACTCGCCTCTTTGGGACAACTGGTGGGCGGCGCCGCGCACGAACTGAACAATCCGCTCGCCGCGATGCTGGGATATTCAGAACGGCTTGCCGAGTCAGGAACCACGGCTGAGCAACGCACTCTGGCCGCAAAAATTACCCAGCAGGTGAAGCGCACGCGCGGATTGATTTCGAGCCTCTTGAGTTTCGCAAAACAGATCCCCGGCGAGAAGATGCTCGTCGACATAAATACTGTGGCACAAACCGCTGTGAAGCTCTGCCAGCCACAATTCAGCACGCACAAGATTGAAGTACAGATGAACCTGGCCGTGGATGTTCCTCAGGTATGGGCAGACCCAAATCAGCTTCTTCAGGTTTGTCTGCATATTGGCAGCAATGCGTTGAATGCACTCGAGGAAGTAGGGGGCGGCATTTTCGCGTTGAAGAGCTATCCGCGAGCTGAGAAAGTCGTTCTGGAATTTTCCGATAACGGCCCGGGTGTGCGGGAACCCGAACGAGTCTTCGATCCCTTCTACACCACGCGGCCCGTGGGCAAGGGAGCCGGCTTGGGTCTTAGTGCCTGTTATGGCATCATTCAGGAGCACCAAGGGCAGATTCATTGCTCGAATCGCGTGGAAGGCGGAACTACGATTCGGATCGAACTTCCGCAAGCGAAAACCAACGCGGAACCGCTGCATGAAGGCAAGATCTCGCCCGCGATCGAGGCCGCGCAGAAGGCCTAGTGCCCTGGCTACTCCCGTTGCATTTAGTCCGTCGCAGAAATTGAAACCAGCTCAACAGTCCGCTTGAGCTGCCCGCAGGCTGCATAAATGTCGCGGCCACGCGGCCGGCGGATGAAGGTCGGAATGCCGGCATTGACAAGAATTCGCTGAAAGGCTGCCACCCGCTGTTCTTCCGGCGTCCGAAAATCGATCCCCGGCCCCGGGTTCAGCGCAATCAAGTTCACCTTCGCACGCATGCCGCGAATCAACTCCACAACCTCGCGGGCATTCCTTTCGGAATCGTTCTTCTCGGCAAGCAGAACGTATTCGAAGGTAATTCGCTCGCGCGAACGCAATGGAAAACCGCGCGCCGCATCCATCAACAGGCGCAAATTCCATTTGCGATTGATGGGCATCAACTCGGTGCGCAGTTCGTCATTCGAAGCGTTCAGTGAAATAGCCAGCTTCGGCCGGACCCTTTCGCGTCCGAAATCGTGAATCCGCGGCACGATGCCAGCCGTCGACACGGTCATCCGCGATTCCGGAATCCCCACCCCCTCGCTCAACAAGCGTGCCGCCTTCATGAAATTGTCGTAGTTCAGAAAGGGCTCGCCCATTCCCATGAAAACGAGATTCACTCGCTCCTGCGGCGGCGAGACTTTCTGATCCTTCAGGATCGCGCAGACCTGCCCTACGATTTCGCCGGGCGTGAGGTTCCGCTTTACGCCTAACAGGGCCGTGAGGCAGAACTGACAATCGACAGCGCAACCTACTTGGCTCGACACGCAGATGGTTGCGCGGCTCCATCCTCGCTTCTGGGATTCGAGCTCGTCACCCGCATCGCTGCCGTCAGCAGCCTCGCCGCCATCGCCCTCGGGCATCCACACCGACTCGACCGTCTGCCCATCCGAGCAAGCAATCAGATAGCGGACGGTGCCATCCACAGATTGATACTTGCTCGCGATATCGGGGAGTCCGACCGAAAAACGCCGGGCCAGCAAGGCTTCGCGTGTCCGCAACGGGAGGGTCGAGATCTGCTCTGGGGTCTGCACGTGCTGGCGATACACAGACTCGAAGATTTGTTGGGCGCGATAGCCGGGCTCGTTTAGCTCTTCGACGAGTACCCCGAGCTCCGCTAAGTCCATGCCCAGCAGCGAGTTGTCATTTTCAGCCAAGTCAGAGTCCGCCGAAGATAAGGATGGCTTCCTTCGAAGTTTAAACGGAAACTCACCAGCTGGGATTCATTGGTATCCGCATTGCTCTGAACCGTCCTAAATTTCCCACTAACTTATTCATTCCATTGAAGAAGTTAATTGAAAAGCTGAACCTTCGAAGCTGTGGGAGAATAGAAGTGTCCCGGGGGCAGCAATGCATCCAACTGGGACAAAATTTTATGGGTGAAGAGTTACGCAATATTCATCGGCAGGTCTTGCCGAACGGGCTGACGATCATCTCTGAAGAGATGAAGCATATTCGTTCGGTTTCCATCGGCATCTGGATCAAGACCGGTTCGCGCGACGAGGAAGCCGAGCGCAATGGCCTGTCCCATTTCATCGAGCACATGGTCTTCAAAGGTACGCATAACCGGTCGGCGGAGGCGATTGCACGCCAAGTCGATTCGATCGGGGGAAACCTCGACGCCTTCACCGCGAAAGAGTGTGTCTGTTTCAACGTAAAGGTCCTCGACGAGCACCTGCCCATTGCTCTCGATGTTCTGTCCGATCTGGTGCTGAATCCCGTGTTCGCCGTCGAGGACATCGTTCGCGAGCGCCGGGTCATCCTCGAAGAGATCAAGATGGACGAGGACAATCCCGATTACCTCGTGCACGAAATCTTCACGCAAAATTTCTGGAAAGATCACCCACTCGGTAAACCGATTCTGGGCACAAAAGAAACTGTGAGAGGATTCGAACAGCCGGTGGTTCTTGACTTGTATCGGCAACGCTTCGTTCCGGGGAACCTGATCGTTGCGGCAGCTGGGAATCTGAATCACCAGCGCTTCGTGGAACTTGTGAACCAGCACTTCTCCAACATGACGCCGGGCAAGAACGGGCTGCATTCGTTGCCCCCGAAAATCGTTCCCAAGATCACGCTGCGCAACAAAAAGTCGCTGGAGCAAGTGCAGATTTGTGTCGGCGTCCCGTCGCATCCGATCGCTCATGAGAAGCGCTTCGCTTCTTACGTTCTCAACACACTCCTGGGCGGTGGAATGAGTTCCCGACTCTTTCAGAACATCCGCGAGCGTCAAGGACTGGCCTACGCGATCTACAGCGACCTGAATCCGTACCGCGACACCGGCTGTCTCTCAATCTATGCGGGCACCTCGCGTGAGTCCGCTGCAAAGGTCGTGCAATCCGTCGTCTCGGAATTCAGAAAGCTGAAATCGGAAGCCGTCCCGGAAGAAGAATTGCGCCGCTCCAAGGATCAACTCAAGGGCAGCCTGATGCTGTCGCTGGAGTCCTCGACGGCCCGCATGTCGAATCTCGCGCGCCAGGACATGTATTTCGACCGCTTCTACGGCATGGATGAGCTGATCCAGAAGATTGAAGCCGTTACCGCGGAAGACTTGCGAGAAATGGCCAACGACTTCTTCCGAACAGAGTCGATCGCCGTCACGGTCCTCGGCAACCTGAATGGCCTGAAGATCGCTCGCGATCAGTTGGCTTGCTGAGCCGCTCCTGACACTCCCTCGTTTCTTTAGCAAAGATCGTTTCCGGGCGATTTGCATGTAACTTTCGCCCGACCGACACATCCCACCTGCACCCTCGAGTCTGAGGGAGATCGCTGATCTCACAAGGAGAATGTATGAAATTAATCAGTAGGATGATGGCCATGTGTCTGCTCGCAGCATCGATGACGGCATTTGCGCAGTCTTCCGGCGGCGAAATGAAGCAGGACGACAACATGAAGCACGACCAGATGAAGCAGGACAACAGCAAGAGCGCCATGAAAAAAGACAAGAAGGCCAAGAAAGCGAAAAAGGATCAGATGAAGAAAGACCAGATGAAAGATGACAACATGAAGCACGACGATATGAAGAACGATGAGATGAAGAAGAACTGATAGAATCGTGTCAGCTGCGAAGTCCGATGTCCGGGTGAGAGACCATGTTTGGACCGCCCGGATTATCTTTTTTAGTCGCGCCCCCTGCTACAGTCCACTCTGCGAAAGCCAACAAAGTCTTGCAGTCCCTTATTCATAGTGTCGGCTGGGCGGACCCATTCGACTGTCGTGCCCATTGCGGCGAATCAATCGACGGTCGCGGGCACTCGACCTCTGCTTTCAAATACTGCCGCAAACAGCGCACACACGGCACGTATCCCTCTTTCATAGCCTCCGACGCTGTCA
>Ga0210409_10007219_pt1 | contig 11459 bp, 8 predicted proteins | sample IncBWH17MmetaG_FD_161649 | JGI IMG/M metagenome (GOLD analysis project Ga0210409, IMG submission 161649) | Forest soil microbial communities from Barre Woods Harvard Forest LTER site, Petersham, Massachusetts, United States - Inc-BW-H-17-M | ecosystem: Environmental > Terrestrial > Soil >...
CTCGCGCATCAGAGTCCACTTGGCCGTGAAGTCGGCTTACTGGTGCGACCTGTAAAGCTGCTGAAAATGATTGTCTGGAGAGGAGGAACTCGATCAGACCGTGCGTCCCATCGCACGTAGCCTACAAGGCAGAGCGGGGAGGCAACGAACTGTTCTGGAGCCCTTGGAAAAATGTATCCACGCTCGCAAGAGCGGCACCGAAACCGCGAGGCAACGGTGTATCTGCCAGCATTAGGTGGAGACGGGCCTAGGCTTGATCGTACGGTCAGAATATACAAATGCTCGCAGCGTCGTCAGCCGAAGAGAGCCTAAAATGCTGCGCGGCTCTTCTTGCAGTGAGTACAGAGGCTTCCGGTTTCTCTGTCATGGGTAATCAACACTGCCGGCGTAGAGAGCAGACCTAACCGATCGTGTCATTTCAGCGGAACAGGGTAAGCCTGTAGCGCTCCCCGCACGGGGAAAGTCCATCGCAAGATGAAACTGATGGCGATGCGGGTAACGGAAATGGGAGCAAGCGAAGGCTGCCCTGTAACGGGGCAGATAGAGGTTGCGTCGCCTCGTGGTGACCAGATCACCTCGCCGGAAACGGAGCTGACTTCCTGTTGGTGCTCAGCTCGAGAACCCTTGAGGAACCGATGCATGAAGCAAAGCAAATGACGATGGCGTAAGCCATTGGTGCGGCTTCACCCACAGCGGGCGGAATTCCCTCCGCCGTGCGAATCGGCAGCAAGTCAGTATCGAGTAGGTCTGCTTCGTTTTGAATCAGGCCGCGTCCTCGTTGTTCAGGGGGGCGTTTTTGAGTGCTCGAGCCGGATGAATGGGAAACCTTCAAGTCCGGTTCTTAGAGGGCTGGGCGCCAGCGATGGCACCCGGCTACTCGACCAAGTGCTTTCCGTGAAGTCCGCTTTTAGCCTGACCACAACTAACTTTCGAAGATTTTATCCAGAAAGTTGACTAGCGGGCGGAAAACTATATAGACGATGACCAGGCACGCGGCCAGTTCAATCCATTGATAAATGTTTGTTGGCATAACTAAATAATAGTTTGAGCAGCAGCCAGTAAAAGCAATTAGCCTAATATCGTTGTCGTAATTAATACCTGGAGGTTGATTTTGCGCTCTATTGAATGTCGCCGGCTGGGCCGATCTGGACCAATTCCGGTGTCTGGGGAGCAGGATGCACGGGCATGGGCTTCAAATTTTGCGGGTCGCGCCAATTATCAAGAATGCCCACTTGTTGCACGCAGGAGACTGTGCATCGCGGGGCGCAGAATTTCTCGGTCGAATATTCCCGGTGACGCATCTCTGGCGAATATTGCGCCAGCGGAATCCCTGGATAGCCCCGTTGTTGCGAGCACCAGTGCACCAATCCGCGCTCGCAAATATATAAATATCTCGACCCGGAGCGACAGCGCCAATTGTGCTCGCGGCCGCGCGCGACGTTGTGTTGAAACTCGTTGAAGCGAGAAAACGAGCGCTTACCCAACTCCATAATCTCTTCGAAGATACTTTGCTCGTGCTCGCCCAGGGGCTTCAATTGCCCGTTGTTGTCGTGAATAATCCCGACGGTACTCGTAAATCCCAGGTCGACGGCGCGATGAGCGATCTGCAACGCATCTTCCGGATTCTTCACGCCGCTGCCCAACACCGAATTGATGTTCACCTGAAAAACGGCGTGCTGCGCGAGCATTTCCAGGCGGCTGTCCAGCGTTTTCAGGCTCTTTTTTGAGACTTCATCCGGCGTGACGTTATCAATGCTGATCTGCAGATGTTCGAGGCCGGCGCGGTTCAGCCGCTCGATGCGCTCCTGATTCAGAAAAAATCCGTTGGTAATCATGCCCGCGATGATTCCGCGGCGCCGTATATGGCGGATGACCTCATCAATCTCAGGATGCAACAACGGCTCACCGCCGCTGATGGTGATGATCGACGTGCCCATGTCGGCCAATAAATCCAGGCGCCGCTTCATGTCGTCCAGAGGCACGGGCGTGGAGACATCGTCGAATTCGTTGCAATAGGTGCAGGCCAGGTTGCACCTGCGCATAGGGATGATGTGCACCAGGATGGGGTGCTTGGTTGACACCAGCGCCTTCACGATCATGCGCAGTTCGCGCACACGCGTCCGCGCAAACCGCGCCGCACGACGCAAGCGCACGGCCGCCTTGGCTGCTACGGCAGGCTTTGCCGCCTTAATTTTGTTCTGTGGCCCCACGAAATGAACCAATGCCCCTACCAGGATTATACACGAGGCCTAATCGCATCCGTCGGCGCCAACCCGTTTAGTAATGATGCTATCGCCGCATTGGCAAGCCCCTAGAAACGCCATCCCACCCTCGAATTTCATGGCAGGGCTGTTGCCCGCGACTGCGCCAGCCGCTGCAACCACATCGTTGATCCAGGAAAAAATATCCGCGCGGTACTGCGGAGCGCCAGCCATCCGATCTTCAGCAGCGCCACAATCGTGAGTATCCATATTGCAATCACCGGAAGATTCAAAAACAGCGCTACCATGTCGTCCGCGTAGTCAGCCATTCCAGCAAGGGCACCGCGCAGCGAAATTTTCGCCTCGTACAGCGGCCGCCAGTGCAATCCGAATGTTTGCGCCACGGCCACCTCACGGATAGTGATCGTCAACAAAGACATTTCCACTTGATGATGAAGAAGTTGTAAATCGCCTTCCAATTCGTCAATTCGGCCTCTCACCTCGGCTAACCTGGAGCTCACCTCCAAAACGTCTTTTACGGCCGCGGCGCGCTTCAGAATCGCCAGGTATTGAGCTTCTTCGGCTCTGGCATTGCGTAGGGCCGCCTCCTGATTGACAGATTCGCGGGTGACGTCATGCGCTTCGATAGTGTCCTGCTCCACGGTCTTTGCGAACTTGCGAACCTCTGCTCGCGCCTCATCGAAGTGTGCGGCCGGGATGCGCACGCTGACCTGCGCGAACCTGGTGCCTTCGTCGCTACCGTTGATGTTCGAGCTCACCACAAATCCGGAAAACTGCGCCGCGAGACTGCGCAACTGTTCAGCGGCTTGCAGAGGATCGCTGACAATAATCTCAAGCGACCCGGTACGAATGACTTGCCGCTCAGGAATTTCCGGCGATGCATTTGCATTTGAATTGCGGTGTGCAGGAGGTGGAGGGTTTCCAGCGACTCCGCCAATCACGCCTCCCATCGAACCGCCAACAGCACCCTTTGGCGACGGCGTCAGGTAATCCACTCCAACGGACCTGACACGTTCGCTTCGCGGCCAAGAAGGTAAGAGCGGACTGGATCGCCACATCGACTGCGCACTCCAGGAATTCACGGCGGCGAGCCCTGTTGCCCTGCTTGAAGCGATCCCGCGTTGCTCATTTCGCCAGTTCACGAAAATCAATAGCAGAAATAAAGCCGTAGCGCCAAGAAACCCCGCTGCCACCCAATGGCGATTCGCCTTCCACGCAGTTCGTAGCGTCTGAAGCATGACAGTCACCTTTGCTGTATTAGACAAACTCCGTCTCCCATTTGTTCCTGCTAAACACCAAACACCGAAGTAAATATTTTAGATTTGCACCCTAAACGCAAGAATCCCCACCCCGCGGTTCTTCCGGGGTGGGGATTCTTTTGCGTCGGCGAAAAGTACTGCTCGGAGCCGGATGCCCAGCGCATACCGAACGCTACAGTGGGATGGTAGTATTCGCGCTGGATCGGGTATTTCGGACTGCCCTGATAAAATCCGAAAACCTCGTTGCTCAAGTTAAGTCCGTATCCAAAAAAGCTGAGTCCTTTGTAGATGCGATAACTTCCCTGCACGTCGAACTGCGTATGGGCATACAGATAAATGTCCCCACCAGGACCCTTCAACCCCAGGATCGGATCATTGGGCGTGCCGTTGGCTTGATACGCATACTGAAACAGATTGGCATCATTGTGGGTAATCGCGAAGCGACCGGAAAATCGCGCCTTGTCGTAAGTTAACCCGACGTTCCAGTTGTTTGGCGCCTGGCGCTGCAAGGTTGGATGATCATCGCGTCCATTCGAGAAGTTGGCCGGAAAGGTGACCTGCGAAGTGGTGTAGCTGTAGTTCGCGGCCACCCCGAATCCATTTAGGAATCCAGGAAGGCGCGATAGCCGCTGTTCCCAGGCGGCTTCAAATCCCGCAATGTGAGCGTTGGGACCGTTGATGGATTGCGTCAACAAAAATCCCGCCTCAGGACCAGAGTTGAGTGTCACCGCGGTCGGATAAATGGGATTGGACAACTGCTTATAGAAAAATCCAGCCTGCAGAATTCCGAGTGGCTGGAAGAAATGCTCGACCAGCAAGTCGTAATTATTAGCCTTGGTCGGTTTCAGGTCCGGGTTACCGGTTGAAACACTTTTTGGACTCGCGTTCGGATCAACGATGGTCGTGGGAACCAGGTCGCCGATATTTGGCCGCGAGATACCCTGGCTGAAGTTGGCGCGTAGATTGGTGTTTTTCTCCAGCAGATACTGCACTTGCACGCTGGGCAACACGCTGGTATAGCCCGAACCCTGGCTCAATGGGGTGATGGTGGGCGGCAAGGAATTACCGGACCCGTCGACGTTGGCGGTCAACTGATTCGTCGTAAAAGTGGTGTCCGTGCCCTCGATTCGCAGGCCTGTTTGCACGCGAAACTTACCGATGGAAATAGCGTTTTGCACGTAGCCTGCGTAAACGCGCTCGTTGGCGTCAAAGAACGCGCTAGCCGAACGGGTGATGCTACCCACCTGGTCTAATTGGAACTGAGCAAGGTTGGTCATAACGGACTGGATAATCTGGTTGTAATTCGATGTTGGTCCGTAAGGCAAATTACCGTACGTGAAGGAACGATCGTAGTAACTCGGATTTGTGTACGTTCCCAACACCGAAGATAAGGGGATATTTGCGCTGGAATTATTGAAGAAGGAGTCTTCCTCATTTTGCATCGTGTGGGAGTTTCGAATCTTTAAACCAATTTCGAAAACGCCGAAGTGTGAGTGCAAGTTGTAGCGGCGCGCCACGGACGCTGCACCCTGAAAGTTGAGCTGCTGGGCGATGTAATGCGTGAAGGACGTATTGGTCAATTGGTATTGGCTGGCGTTATAAGGGGTGCTGCCATCCAAAGGAATAAATTTGGGGCGCAGCGGATTGTTCAGGCTCAGCGCCAGATCAGCGCCATTTGATCCCGGTAGCAAGGCGCCAGTGGAATCGTAGCTTGCCGTAGGTGCGCCAAAGTTGGTCGTCTCAAAGTCCTGCCCGCCAATGTTGTGCGAGCGTGAAACTGCGAACTCGTAAACGATGAGGGTAGATGAAAGATCGTGCCTTGCTCCGGTCAAGAAGCTGTAAACCTGTTGATCTGGGCGGCGAATATAATGGCGATAAGCGTAGGACCCGGGGGAGCAGGGATTGCTGCCGGGGTTGGCAATATCGGCGGCCTGGTTGACCGTTTGGCAGTCCTGCGCATTATCAAACGTGACTTGGGAACCGTTCACCGATTTGATGGTGTTTCCGGCATTGGGCGTATACACAATGGTGTCGCCGTAGTCGTGAAAGTCCGAATACAGTCCTTTTATGTAAGCGGATGATCCCGGCTTAAAGGTGTAGTCGACGCCAGAGGCAAAGCCATATCGCGTGCGGTAGTAGTTGTAAGACCGCATGTCTTCGGTGGGAACGAACGCAATATTTTTTCCACCAGGTGTGGTGCCCACTGCTTGAACCGGCTCCAGATCATCAATGCCGCGGTTATTGCGATCCCAGGTGCCACCCAGCAAGATTCCAAGCTTTTTATTTACTCCAAAACGTTGGCCGACAGTTCCGTCGAAGCCGCCGAGAGTGCGTCCGCCCTGAATAGCGGTGTAGCCGCCTTCGCCTCCGAAATTGTATGTGGGCTTCTCGCCCGCCGTCTTAGTTACGAGATTGACGGTGCCGCCGATTCCGTCAGCGTCCTGGCTGGCGGAAAGGGTCTTGAACACTTCAATGCGTTCGACCAAATTCGCAGGTACCGCATCTAGCTTGATATTGCGCACAACGCCCTCCGGGGAAGGCACATTCACGCCATTGATGGTTACATTGCTAAGGCGCGGTTCAGTTCCGCGAATCTGCACATATTTTCCTTCGCCTTCATCGCGCTCCAGCGACACACTGGGCAGCCTGCCAACCGCATCTGCCACGTTTGTGTTGGGCAAGCTGTTGATAACTCTTGAGGGCAACACTTGCACGATCTCGTCCGACGTTCGTTCAATATTGATCGCTTCACTTTCACCTTGCAGTCGTTCTGCGGTGACAATCACCTGATCGGCCTGCGAAGCCACTTGCAAAACGGGATCGACATTCACGGTTTGGCCGGCTTCTACCTTCACGGTACCGCTGAACGGATTCAATCCCACGTAAGAGGCGCTCAACGTATACTCGCCCGCCGGAACATCGCTAATTCGGAACTGACCCTGGTCATCCGAAACTACTCTTCTCCCCAGCGGCTGGAGTTCGATCAGCGTGCTCGACAGAGCTGCGCCTGCGGAATCCTTCGCAGTTCCTGTGATTACGCCCTTGCCGCTTTGCCCCGCGGCAGGAACGACCCACGCTCCATAACCTAAAATCGACGCTACAAAAATCAATTGCAAGAATCTGCGCATAGCTCTCCTCACACTCGTGCGCTTGGCCAGAGTGGTCATTTTTTAAATTCCCTGTTGTGTTCTTGCAGAAACCCCAGGTCGGCGCGTCCGGTGCTCCCTTTTTTTTTCGACCTGAGGAGTACACCCGGTGGTGCCGATGGCGCACGGTAACCCGCCGACATGAACGTTACATGACACGTGCATGAACTTGCCGTGAAGCTAACCTGAATAAATTTTTAGGAAGGCAGCTGAATCACAGGGCGGTCAGAACTAACTCCGATGCTTCTGCTAAACTTAGAGCAGCGGTTTTCGCGAGCTTCAGGAGCTGAGATGGCCGACGCCGTTCACGCTGCGCATCCTCACACCTCACCGTCACAAAAAACCCGCACCGAATCCGACAGCATGGGCAAAATGGAAGTTCCCGCCGACCGCTACTACGGCGCGCAGACGGCACGGTCGCTGATTCATTTTGCTATCGGCAAAGACACCATGCCCCCCGAGCTCATCAGCGCTTTCGGCGTGCTCAAAAAGGCCGCTGCGCTGGTGAACCAGGAGCTGGGCAAGCTTTCGGCAGAAAAAACCAAGCTGATCGTCCAGGCTGCCGATGAAGTGATCGCCGGAAAACTACGCGATCACTTCCCTCTGCGCATCTGGCAAACCGGCAGCGGCACGCAAACCAACATGAACGTCAACGAAGTCATTTCAAATCGGGCCATCGAGCTTTCCGGCGGCGTCATGGGCAGCAAAAAACCCATTCATCCCAACGATGACGTCAACATGTCGCAGTCTTCCAACGACACTTTTCCCACTGCCATGCATATCGCGGCCGCGACGGAAACAGTGCGTAAACTTGTGCCTGCCGTGAAACATTTGCGCGACGCGCTCGACGCCAAGGCCCGCGAATTCATGGGCATCGTAAAAATCGGCCGCACTCACTTGCAGGACGCCACGCCGCTCACGGTGGGCCAGGAATTTTCGGGCTGGGTCAGTCTGCTCGACCGCGACATCAAACGGATTAACGAAGCGCTTGACGGCCTTTACGACTTGGCCATCGGGGGCACCGCTGTCGGCACCGGACTGAACGCCCATCCTGAATTCGCTGAGCGTGCCGCCCGCAAAATTTCACAGTTAACTGGACTTCCTTTCCGTTCGCATCCCAACAAATTTGCTGCTCTCTCCGCGCACGACGAAATCGTATTTGCCAGCGGCGCGCTCAAAACTCTGGCCGCCTCGCTGATGAAAATCGCCAATGACATTCGCTGGCTGGCCTCCGGCCCACGCTGCGGTCTCGGCGAGCTGACGCTCCCGGAAAATGAGCCGGGCTCTTCCATCATGCCCGGCAAGGTAAATCCCACGCAGTGCGAAGCGCTCACCATGGTGGCCACGCATGTGATGGGCAACGATGCGGCGATCGGCTTTGCAGGCTCGCAAGGCAACTTTGAGCTGAACGTTTTTAAGCCGGTAATGATTTTTAATTATTTGCATTCGGTGGAGCTGCTTGCCGACGCTTGCAACAGTTTCGTCGAGCACTGCGCCCACGGCATCGAAGTCAATCGCGAAAAGATCGATCACTACGTCAAGACTTCCCTGATGCTGGTCACCGCCCTCGCGCCAAAAATCGGATACGATAACGCCGCCAAAGTTGCGCACACCGCGCATCACGAACACAGCAGTCTTCGCGAAGCTGCCATTAAACTTGGTTTCATTACCGGCGAGGAATTCGACCGACTGGTTCGCGCCGAAGACATGACTCATCCGTGACCTGCTACTCAAACACCAGCTTGGAATTCAACACGCCGATGTTTTCATGAAGCAGAAACTCTTCCCCAGCGTCGATGCCGCCGTGGCGGACGTTCCCGACGGCGCGCGCATTATGTTTGGAGGATTTGGCGGCGCAGGCTTCCCCAACAACCTCATTCAAGCGCTGGCGCGCAAAGGAACTAAAAACATCACCGCGATCAGCAATAATTGTGGCACTCGCGACGGCGAACTCGGACTGATGTTCAAGAACGGTCAGATTAGCCACGTCATCGCTTCTTTTCCCGGACCGCATGCAAATTATTTTCAGGAACGCTTCGCGGCCAAAGAAGTCACACTCGAATTGGTGCCGCAGGGCATTCTCTGCGAACGCATGCGCGCCGCTGCCGCGGGACTTTTAGGCTTTTACACTACCGTGGGCGTCGGAACGGAAGTGGCCGCAGGGAAAGAAGAGCGCGTAATCGATAACCAGAGCTGCATTCTGGAATCGCCCATCCATGCAAACTACGCATTCATCAAAGCGGACAAAGCTGATGAACTTGGAAATCTGACCTATCGATTGGCGGCCAGAAATTTTAATCCGATCATGGCTATGGCGGCTGAAATTACTATCGTGGAAGTGGAAGAAATTGTACCGGTCGGAGCCATCGAACCCGAACATGTGATAACTCCTGCAATATTTGTTCATCGCATCGTGCAAGCCAAAGGAATTCGCTATGCCGGATAAGCCGCGACTCACTCGAGAAGAGATCGCCGCGCGCGCCGCCAAAGAACTTCCGGATGGCGCATACGTGAATCTTGGTTGGGGCATCCCCAATTTGATCGCGGATTATTTGCCGCACGGCCTCAACGTTTTTTTTCACAGCGAAAATGGCATTCTCGGAATGGGCCGTCGCGCCAGGGCTGGAGAAGAAGATTACGACCTGGTGGACGCCATGAAAGTTCCCGTGACACTGGCGCCCGGTGCGTCTTTTTTTCATCAGGCGGACGCGCACCTGATGAGCCGCGGTGGCCACCTGGACGTCGCGGTTCTCGGCGGATTTCAAGTTTCAGAGAAAGGCGACCTTGCCAATTGGAAGGTTCCCGGCGCTCGCGGCTCGGGCGGAATTGGCGGAGCCATGGACATCGCGGCCGGCGCAAAAGTATTGATCGTTTGCATGGAGCACACCACCAAAGACGGCGCTCCAAAAATTGTGAAGCACTGCACCTATCCGCTCACCGCACTGGCGTGCGTGGACACTATCGTGACGGATTTGGCGGTGATCGATGTACGAGCGGAAGGACTGCTGTTGCGCGAGACTGCTCCCGGCTGGAGCAGAAAAGAAATTCAGGAACTGACCGGCGCGCCACTTCAGTAGCCTCTTGCTTCCAGCCGTTCAAAGTCGCGCCGCTACGCGGGCGGCGATGCGGCCATCGTCGCGACGGAGAATCAATACCAGGCTGTCGCTCAAAGGAATTCCGGCACTGGGAATCTCCAGTTCGTAGGCCCATTGGAATCTCTTGGGCAGGTCCTTCGCAAGCTCCGTGGCGTAAGGAGAAATCAGCTCGACGGAGAAAAATTTCAGCTTAAAATTTTCTGCCGGGCGCAAAGCAACTCCTCGCTTCCAGAAAAGCGATAGGTGCAAGGTGCTCATCATTTCCCGGGTAAGGTATTGGCGGCCTTTGGGGTCTGGCACCTGTGACGGACAGGGCTGGTCGTGGATCACGAACAGAAGTTTCAGATGCTCGGGAAATTCGGTCACGATTTCTTTCCCGCGAAGATATCTGGTGCCTTGGTTATCGTCGATGCGTTTCAAATTATCGAAAAAACCCTTGTCCGCCACGTGGCCGGCCAGCCGGAAACAAGTGCTGTCGGTCAGGCTGCCGTCCGTTTCCAGGAAAACACCGCCGTCAAAATTCCAGATTGTTTTTGGAATGCGCTTGAGTTTGTCTGCGGGCTTTTGCCCCGCTAACGTCAATGTCAACGGTTGGCCACAAAGCAGCAAGGCTGCAATCAGTATTGCCCTAGGAGTTTGGGAGCAAAGAATGCGCATCATAAATCGTGAGCGAGAGTTGACGGCCTGAATAGTGTACGTGTGACGCGCGCCGCGCTGTCAACTCACGAACGGCTCGGGCTTAGGGGCGTAGGTGGGTGCGAACTGCTGGCAATGCCTGCGGGTGTCATTTACTATCCGAAGAGAACACATGAGGCGCGGGTCCACACTACTATTGATTATTGTCGCGTCGGTTGGCTTCATTCTCGCGGTTGCCGCCTCGCTTCTACACAACGGGCTGAGCGCGCGCGCGCGACCCAGCGCCATGGAAGAAATGCTGGCGCGGAATGCGTGGCACCTTTCCATTCCGTCGGACGCGCGCGCCATGCACAATCCGTTACCTGCTTCTGAAGAGAATCTTAAGGATGCGCGACTGCATTTCGCGGATCACTGTGCGATCTGTCACGCCAACGACGGCAGCGGCGACGCGCTTTTTGGGCGGGGCTTATACCCCAAGCCACCCGATCTGCGCCAAGCCGAGACGCAGAACCGCTCCGACGGGGAACTTTTCTGGATTATTGAGAACGGAGTGCGCTTTACGGGCATGCCGTCATTCGCCAGTCACGGTATGGAAAACGATTCCTGGAAGCTGGTCCTTTTCATAAGGCATCTGCCGAAGCTTACCGCTGAAGAGCGCATCGAAATGTCCCGTTATAACCCAAAGACCCCGGAGGATCGCGAAGAAGAAAAAGATGAAGATGAATTTCTGAATGGTACAACACCGCAGAAATCTGGGACATCAAATCCTCATCGTTAAGGTATTCTAAAACTGTGAGTCTTGGGGGTTTTATGACGCGTCGGTTCTTTACAGTGTTGCTATCGTTTCTGTTCGTCGCCGTTGCGCTTTCAGCGCACGGCGACAAAAAGCACGTCATCGGAACAATAGAAAAATTAAATTCTGGCTCCGTAACGGTAAAAACCCGGGACGGAAAATTGGTGCTGGTGAAACTCGTACCCTCCACTACATATGTTGCGCGCGTGGCGACCGCGGACAAACCTGCCTCGCTTTCGGATTTGGCCGTCGGCGAGAATGTGGTGATCCATGCCACTCCAAAGGGCAACGACCTGGAAGCCGACGAA
>Ga0210409_10007220_pt1 | contig 11459 bp, 4 predicted proteins | sample IncBWH17MmetaG_FD_161649 | JGI IMG/M metagenome (GOLD analysis project Ga0210409, IMG submission 161649) | Forest soil microbial communities from Barre Woods Harvard Forest LTER site, Petersham, Massachusetts, United States - Inc-BW-H-17-M | ecosystem: Environmental > Terrestrial > Soil >...
GATCAACTCCTCAGCATGGAGAGGCCGAGAAATCAGGATTTGGGTTCGGTGATGCAGCGGCTGGCCGAAGGAGACCAAACGCGGGTCATGGTCCTGGTGCTGGCTGCGGCGCTGGGATTGCCCATCTGGCTCATTGGGCGCAAAGCGAACGCGCAGTCGGAGCCGCTCATTCTGGGAGCCGTGGTGGTGTGGATGCTGCTGGTTTCGCCGGTGGCGGAAGATCACTATTTTTCGCTTTACGTCTTGCCCGCGGCATACGCGCTGGCCGCATCGATGGGTGCAGGACGATCGATGCGCCGGCGGGGTTACGCGGCGCTGGCGGCTGTGGGTCTCCTGAATTTAGGCGCGGTGCTCGATATCGGGCGGCGCTTTGAAATCTACGGCGCAGTATTTTGGGGTGGGCTGCTGCTGCTTTTCTTGCTGCTGTATCTGGCGCGCTATGAAAACGGACCACACCCTCAGGGAATGAACCTTTAGAGCAGTCTGACGGGAATTCTTCTCGGCGCTGGTATCGCGTCTAAATCCGAACTACATAAAAATACTCAAAGCCGAAAGCTTCTTACGTAGCGGCCGATGCGAGGGCAGATTCTGCCCTCGCACCAGCCGGATGGAAGTTAGAAGTTGAGCTTCAAGCCGAGTTGCATCGTGCGGGCGTCTCCCGAACCGACGATGGGATTGCCGGCCGCGATATCGGGCGTGGTGCAGCCGCACCCGAACGTGCCGGAGGCCGAGGGGTCGCTGCCTCCCGCATAGCCATTCACCGAACCGAATGGATTGGCGATGATGGGGTGATTGAGGACGTTAAAGAACTCGACCCGGAACTGGGCTCCGAATCGCTCGTTAAACTTGAAGTTCTTGAATACGGAGAAGTCCACGTTCTTGAAGCCGGCGTCGCGGAAGATGTTCCGAGCCATGGTGCCAAAGGTTCCGAGCTTGGGAGGAACCATGACCGAGTTCCCGTCCACGTAGCAGCCAGCCACAGCCAGCGTACGGGGGTCTGGGGCGGCCGCCGTACACTTCTGAGCCAGCGACGATGGCAGCGTGGTCACGATGCCGCTCACCCCGGAGGTTATCGAGCAATTAACCGCATTCTTTCCGCTGGAGATCGGTTGCCCGCTAACAGGGTCGAAGCCACTGCAGTAGGGAATGGAACTAGAGGTAGCCTTGAAGTCGGACGGATTGCCGAAGAAGTCCCAGCGGTCGGTTTTCTCGACCGTACCGGCGAAGGCGTCCGAGGTATCAATAATGTTCCACGGCTGCGAGTCTGCCAGGGTGACGATGGTATTGAGCTTCCAGCCTTCCAGTAACTGGCCGTAGCCTTTCTTCCCCGGAATCTCGTAACTGGCGGTGAAAGTGGCTCGGTGGCGGATGTCGAAGTCGCTGTTGGAGTATTCCGCCTGTGGATTAAGGGAGTTCTGCGGTTGCCCGCCGAAGCGATTCAGGGAGCCATTGTCCAGGCCATGACCGTAGGTATAACCCGCGGTGAGATTAAACCCGTGGGAAAGCCGCTGGGTCACGGTCATTTGCAGGCTGTTGTAGTGGGAATGGGCGTAGTTCTCCACATGGTTGATAAACTGCAGATAGGGGTACTGGACGTTGTAAGGCCTGGCTTGCTGGACCGCTGTTCGATTGGGAGAGCCCGCAAGAACGGATCCAGGCCCACCGGCGCAAGCACCGTTGCTCTGTGCCGTCGTCAGCGGCGTGTTCAGACAGAAGGCTGCGCCAGCCGGCACCTGATTTAGGTCGACATTACCAATCAGATCGCCGGCATGAGTGCCGACGTATTCGACGTCCACCGACAAGTTGCTCGTGAAGGCGTGCTGCACGCCAAGGCTCCAATTGTCGACGAAGGGAGTGGCCAGATCCGGCTCCACGGACCCGATACTAATCTTGTTTGCGGTATTGACCACAGGGACGGCGGAAGACGGAAAAATAACCCCATTCCAGTTGAGCGACGCGGGGAGTAATAAAGCGCTGCTGTTCAAAATCGTGCCCCCCGACGTCAAGGTCGTGCACTGACCTCCAACGGGCGGCGCTGTGCAGGCGCCCGTCGGTATGTTGACGAAGTTCGTGCCCGAAACGTTGGCGATCCCGGGGTTCCCCGTGAACGGAGCGATGCTCATCATGGAGTAAAGGATACTGAATCCACCGCGGACCACAGTCGTGCCCTTGCCCGTCACGTCGTAGGCAAAACCGATGCGCGGCGACCAGTCTCTGTAATCGGGCTTCCACAGGGTGCTGCCGACCGATCCTTGACCCTGCTGAACCAATCCACTCGGCGTCGTCGGATCGAAGTTGCCCGCGAGGTTGTTGACCTCATGGAAAGGCGATCTGTATTCCCAGCGCAAGCCCAGGTTGAGCATGAGTTTCGGAGTGAGGCGATAGTCATCCTGAGCAAACAGCGCGTATACCTTGGAGATAAACCGAGTGGCCGGGTTACCGACTTGCAGAGCTGCTTGCGTAGGAAGCCCGGCGAAAAAATCCTCCAAAGACGTGGAAGCATTGCCAAGAGTTTGGCCACCTAGGAACTGGATCCACCCTCGCGTGTCGTGGGTATCGGAATCGCCCTCGATGTGCGAGAACTGGCCGCCAAACTTAAAGTTGTTCTTGCCTAACAAGTAGGAGACATTGTCCTGAAAATCCAAATATGGGTTAGGCGCTGCTTGCAGGGGCCGGCCCCGCCGGCTCCCCAGTTGGGTAGCGCCAAAACCACTAATTGTGACAGTGGGGAACCCACCGTAACTCGTGATGCCCGTATTGATGGGGTAGGTCACCCCATCAAGTGAGTAATTCCCATTAGCGAATTGGTTACGGTCGGCGGGTAGGAAGTCGAAGACAAACCGGTTGTAGCCCACCCGGAACTCGTTCACCAGGCGGGAACTGGCCGTCCAGATCCAGTTGCCGGAGGTCGTCCAAGCGGTTTCTATAACGTTGTTCCCCCACGCGGTATTCACCATGGGAAAGTCTTCTCCAAGGCTGCTGTAATTCGCCTTGTAGAGCATGCCGTTGATCATGTGCTTGTCGTTGATGCGGTAGTCGATTTTAGCGATCCCGTTGTCGCTGGTATTGGTGTTGGGCACCGTACTGACATACGAGGTAGTTTTCGCAGGGGCATTCTGGATGACACCGCCCGTGCAGGTAGAGGCGACGGTCAGCTTGCCCGCGGGACATCCCAGCAAGGCCAAGCTGAGGGGGCTCACCGCCACGCCGCCATTCTGCAGAGCTATGATGGCATCCACCATGCTGTGCGATGTACTTCCCGTCGAAGCCGTTTCGGGAACGGAGGTGCCGATGGCGTTGGCGATGCTGGAACGGAGGCCCTCATAGTCGGCGAAAAAGAAGAGCTTGTCTTTCTTGATCGGCCCGCCCACCGAGGCGCCGAACTGCTCCAACTGCGCCGGGAGAACAGGGTTGGGAGCGGGATTGAAGAGGTTGCGGGCGTCCCAACTGGATTCACGGCCAAAAGCATAACCCGTGCCGTGAAGATTGTTGGTTCCCGAGCGGATTCCCACGTTCACCATCGCGCCCGGCTTCCCGCCATACTCCGCCTTGGGATTCTCCTCCATGTTGAACTCTTGGATGGCGTCGAGGGGCAGGATCAGGGCCCCATCGGTGAAGGGACTCGACGCGCCGGCTACGGGGCGGGAGTCGAAGGCATTCGCATTCAAGATGCCGTCCACCATCCAGCTGCTTTCGTCGGGCCGAACGTTGTTGGTGCTCTGCGTCCAGGGTGAGCCGCCCGGCTGGAGCATCACGCCAGGGCGCAAACCCATCAGACTCTGGAAGTTGCGGCCATTCAAGGGGAGATCGTTTATGTCTGAATTCTGCAGCGTGCCGCCCAGGGTGGCGTTGGTGGTTTCCACCAGGGGGATGGCTTCGGTCACGGTGACCGTCTGGGTTTGCTCACCGGGCTGAACGGTCAAGTCGACTCGAACCTCCTTGCCGACCCCAAGCTCCACGTTCGCACGCTCGAGCTTTTTGAACCCATTGGCCTCGGCGCGGACCGTATAGGTGCCCGGAAGCAACTGCGGAGCGTTGTACTCCCCGGCGTCATCGGTGGTTAGAACTCGCGCCACACCTCGGTCTTTGTCTATGAGCGTTACCGTGGCGCCGGATATGACCCCGCCGCTTTGGTCGATAACCGTGCCGACAATCCGTCCATTACTGCCCTGTGAAAACAGCGATACGGAGAACAGCAACACACCCAGCACACCCAGAGTGGCCGACAGCAGTAATGTCATTCTGCTCGTGAGGCCCGAAAAGGATGCGCGAAACCCCGATGCCATAGAACTCATCGTCTCACCCCTCCCAAAATTTTAGATAGGCCTAGAACCCTAACAACCGGACAGGAAACAACCGATGGGGTTGCGTTTACTCCGTCACGCAGGCAAAGTCAAGCAATAATTTGTCAAAAGAAATAATTTCATCGGTAGGCGATGGAGTTGCTTACCGCTACGAAGGGGCGAGTACTACAACGCAGAGGACCTTTCCGGTTGCGCAATTCTTCGCGCGGTCCCGCGAGAGAAGCGTTATTGCGGCGGTTTGACGATGCGAATTCCCGTTCGGCAAATTGCCACGGGAAGCGTGTCTTCACGCCAGAAAAGACAGGTGTTAAGAAGCTATTTGCTGTTCGCCCAAGCTAGCTTCGCTTCGCCGCATTCGATGACGATGGTGCTGAAGCGATCGACGTCGTCTTTGCTGACAAAAGGATGAGGATCGCCTGGTTTGCGGGAATGCAGGGCGTCGATCTTTTCAGACATATTATCGAGCGCCGCGTGGATGGAGATGATTGTGTCCACGCCGGCTTTGTCTTCGATCTCCTTGAAGCGCTTCGCCGACGCAATGTAAGTCTTGATCATCGTCTGCGTGTCGGGGAACACCTGAACGCCGCCCTGCACGAGGTTCATCGTTGTGCCTCCGATCATGGCGGCGAGATGCCGCTCGCTCCCGTCCTTTACAGGGAAAATGATCGAAAGATTGTCCGCCGAGGCGCCCGGAGTCGAATAAAGCGTGACGGTGGTTTCTCCTAGGGTCACCTTCTGACCATCCTTGGCCACCATGTCTTTGGCGGGCTTCACTTTGGCCGGGGAATTGTCGTTGGCCAGAAAATCCCAGTCACCTTTAGACATGATGACGCGCGCCGAGGGCACCATTTTCTTGAGCGCGTTGATTCCCCACGACTGATCGGAATGGGAGCGCACGATGATGGCATATTTAATATTGGCAGGGTCGAGGTTGAAGGTCCGTAACTCATCCAGGAGTTCGGGCGTGACCCAGTCGAAATTCGTATTGATCAGAATGATCCCGCCGGATGTGGTGAGCGCCCAGGTGGATTCTGTTTTCGTTCCAATGTAATAGAGGTTGTCAAAGACCTTTGCCGGCGGCGCGTACCATTTTTCGCGCGGAGTGGGAGTCAATTTCGCCGCTTCGCCCGGCTCCAAAGGAACATCCTTGCCGACGGGTTGCGGGCGTGCGCCGGGTCTCGGCTCCGCGCACATCTGGTTGAACGCCGAATTGAAGACTTGCCAGGGCTGCGGGTTCGCAGCCTTGGGCGACACAGCGGCCTTGGCCGCGGCAACATGTTTTTGGGCTTCATCTGTTTGCCCGTGCGCGTCGATGATCAGTCCGGCCAGCGTCAGGCTAGTCACAAGTACGAGCGCCCCATAGCGATTCACGACAGATTCTCCTCGCGATATCGATCAGCGCTGCTTATACACCACGCTCGCGGAGTGCCGCCACATTTTTTGGGCGCGGCCCAGCGCGTCCGTGGGAACAATTACCTTGACAAAGAGAGGCCCTTGCTATAACAAAACCAAACCGGGACGCGCGTTGAAACACGGCGTGCGTTCAACTCCGCGCATGCTACCTTGAGGGGTGTGTCATGAGGTTCAGGAATTTCTCTCTTCTGTTCGTTTTTCTATTCTTAACTAGCTTTCAAACTCTAAACGCTCAAACGGCCGGCACGGGCGCTTTGACAGGCACTGTGAAGGATCCTTCTGGCGCGGTAATTCCGAATGCCACGGTGACACTCACGAGTGTGGATACCGGCCAAGTCCGAACGACCATGACCGGCGGGGACGGCGTTTACCGGTTCAACTTGATCCCACCTGGAAATTATCGCGTACGGATCGAATCCAGCGGCTTCAAGCCGGTGGAGGTTCCTGGCGTAACGGTTGCCGTGACGGAGACTGCGGTGTTGGATCGCAATCTCGACGTTGGCGCGCAAGCTCAGACCGTGACTGTGGAAGGCGAAGTCGAGAATATTCAGACCGCCAGTTCGGCGCTGGGTACCGTGGTGAATACGCGTAGCATGGAAGCGCTCCCCTTGAGCACTCGGAATTTCACGAATCTTCTGGCCATGAGTGCCGGGGCCAACGCCGGCGTGGCGAACTCCACGACATTGGGCAAGTCTGCGACAGGAATCGCCGTGAATGGCGCCGACATTGGGCAGAACACTTACCTGCAAGACGGTGTGGCCGTCAACACCTGGCTGAGCACCGGCACCACCCAGGAAGGCACTTCCTACGGCGCGTTTCCGACCCCGAATCCCGACACCATCCAGGAGTTCAAGATTCAAACGTCAAACTATGACGCCGGCTACGGCCGCAATCCGGGCGCCAACGTGAACGTCATCACCAAGTCCGGCACCAACGACTTTCATGGGAGCGGCTTTGAATTTTTCCGGAACGCCGCCCTGAACGCTAACGACTACTTCTTTAATGCCACGTCGGCGCCAGGGGCATCGAAGCCGGTGCTGAGCGAAAACCAATATGGCGGCACTTTTGGCGGTCCGATCAAGAAAGACAAACTCTTTTTCTTCGTGGCTTATCAAGAGACTTCAGAGAGAAACGGCATCGCCGGGTTCGGCTACTCGCTGGTGAGTTTGCCTCCGATACCTAATATGCCTCGCGGGAGTTGCCCGCTAACGGCGACGTCAGTTACCGGTTGCGATGCCGCAGCTCAAGCTTTCGCCGCAGCGCTGGGTAGCGTTGTTTCCCAAGGAGCCAGTGCCGCCGTGCCGGTCAAGCAAGATAAAACGGTGAGCGGTAGCACGGTAAAGGTTGCCGCTAATGGATCGAACATCAATCCCGTGGCGCTCAGAATCATGCAACTCCAGCTACCCAACGGCCAATATATGATGCAGGGCTCCACCACGGTGCCGGGCGCGTGCGCGGCTCTGACGGCCGCGTGCCAATACCCGTCGTTCAGCTATACGAATCCCGCGACCTTCAACGATCATCAGGGCATGGGCAACTTTGATTACATCCTCAGCAGCAAGCACACCTTGTCGGGGCGCTATTACTTTGAACAGGATCCCACCAACGGAAATTTTGCCTCCAACGGAACCAGGATCACGGCCAGCAACGTCCTGCCCGGCTTTCCTGTGTATGAGGAAAAAACAAATCAGACCGCACTCTTGAGGCTCACCTCGATTCTCTCGAATAACCTCGTCAACGAAGCGCGAGTCTCCTACCAGCGCCTCATCGCGGTGGGAAGCAATTCGAATCCGTACACGAATACGCAGTTTGGTATTACCGATCTGACGCCGGGGGTGGATAACTTCTCCGAGGTCACCATCTCCGGCCTGTCCAGCTTTGGCTCGAATACCGCCTTCGGAGTGGATAACAGGACCAACCAGTTCGAGGCTGCCGACCAAGTTTCCTGGTCTCGTGGCATACACACGTTTCGGACGGGTTTTGAGGCGCAGCGCATCAGAAACGATGCTGACACTCCTGGGTCGTCGTTCATGAACGTGTCCTTCAAGTCGTTTGCTGATTTCCTGGTCGGTTTGCCGGCGTGCCTTCCGGGCGCTACCGGCCCCGTTACCGCACCCGGCGTTACCGATGCTACCCATATCAACGGAGTTTCCTGTAACGGGAGCCAATCAAACAGTAATGTCAGCAGCATCGGCGGAACAACCCTCGCCAATGGCCAATATCAATATCAATTTCGTGTGAACTACCTCAGTGCATTCGTCCAAGACGACATCAAGCTTAGCCCGCGATTCACTCTGAATGCCGGCCTCAGGTGGGAGTGGGATGGATTCCCGGCGGTTGCGAATGGAGTCACCAGCGGCTTTTCGCCCGCCCTTTATCAAGCCTCCCCCTTGCCAGGATCGGGATGCGTATCAAATGGAGTACCGGCGGGATTAGGCGCGCTCGGAACAGGATGCTCGCTGGCGGGATTTGTCGTACCGAATAATTACCCCACTACGATTCCAGCAGGAGTTACCAAGAGTTCTACTCCCTATGTCACCGCGAGCACCCCGCCCTGGCACAATTTCGGGCCGCGGCTTGGGTTTGCGTGGCAGCCGACGTCCAGCAACCGTTTTGTGGTTCGCGGCGGAGCGGGGATTTTCTACGAGTTCATCAACGGCGTTCAAGCTGCTTATTTCCCCCTGCGGGTGATGCCGGGCTCAGTGAACGTGCAAAAATCGGCGCTGGGAAGCTGGGAGCAGCCTGGAATACCTCCGGCCGCACTTCCGGGACCTCCGACCGGCTACGGGTTCACTCCTCTGTGGGCGGTCTTTACGGGGCCAAGTGCAGGGCTGACTTCGAACATTCAGCAGAACATGGTGCCACAGGACATAACGACTCCCCTGACCTACGAGTGGAACCTGAACACGCAATATGAGTTCATACGAAACTGGGTTCTCGAACTCGGATATGTGGGCTCACATGGCATTCGTCAGGAGCAGGGAGGGGCGGTAGCCAACGCAACCAACTGGAACCCGGGCCTGCTGGCTAGCCCCGCTAATCCAATTAATGGGATTACGACAAGTACCGCCGCGAACGTGAATATCCGTACGGCGTTCCCAGGGATTTCCTCAACAGACAACATGTTCGCGACCAACGGCGCTTACGTATACAACGCCTTTCTGGCGACCTTGAGAAAGCAATTCTCTAAAGGACTGTCGCTTCAAGTGTCGTACACATACAACAAAGGCTTGGTCACTCAAAACTACGGTATCAACGCCGCGCCTTACGAGACCCTGCAACTGGCGCCGAGCCCCGTTTACCATCCGCAGCGCGTGGTGATCAACTACGTGTGGAATTTGCCGTTACACATGAATGGATGGAAAGGGAGGGTCTTGAATGATTGGACCTGGGCCGGCGTGACCACGATCCAGAATGGAGTTCCCTTCACGGTGTACGACAGCAACGCGGGAACCGTGTTTTTCCAGGGTGGCGCACCCAATGCGGATACCATTGGGCCTGCTGTGTTTTGCCCCGGTGTGAATCCGTTGACGTCGGGCCCTATCGAGCAAAGATTAGGCGGGTCGCTCAGCGCGAATGGCTATCTGAACCCTGCGGCATTCGCGGACTCGGGCGGGACTTGTGCGCTCCCGATATTGGGTAGCGACGGGAAAGCGACCGGATACGGCAACGTCGGCGTAGGCGCATTTAAGTCACCAGGGCAATACAACTGGGATATGTCCATCGCCAAACTGATCAAAATTCGAGAAAGCAAGACGCTCGAGCTGCGGGGCGAGTTCTTCAACACTTTCAACCATCCACAATTCTCATTTAATCCCGTAGACGATCCGGCGCTCTCGGCCCAGGATGCTGGTGGCAGCACCTTTGGCCAAGTCACGGTCAGCTCAGTAAATCCGCGGCTGATTCAGCTGGTGGCGAAGTTCCTGTTCTAAGTAAGGAGCCATAAGCAACCGGCTTGGTCACAACTATAACGGCAAGAGTCTGAGGGAGAGCACGGCGGCGATTCCGGCCGCCTCTCCCTCAAGTTTTTAGGGCGGTTTGGACGAACGGCAGCAGGTTTGGACATTCGAACTCCCGACTTAATCCGCCTCGCTAGAAAAGATTTTGCGCCCTTGGCCACCGGACGAAACTGGGACCTTCACTAAAATCGTGGATTTTTATGCTTGAAACTGTTTATATATCCTAAACGTTCCACATACATATAAACGGGAGACTCCACATGAAAGAGCGATTGGCGAGTTCTCTTTTGATCGGGGCATGTGTGTCCACGCTGGTATGCATGGTTTCTCTCTATGCCGGCGCTCAGCAAGGAAAAGGGCAGGAATCTGGACCCGCTTATGCTGTGGCTGGCAAGGCGCCTTCGAAGGCGCTGCCCGATGGCGGGCCGACGCCCAGGCTCGCAGACGGGCATCCTGATTTTTCGGGCATCTGGTTCGTGGGTTCCTTGGGTAAAGAAGATGCATTATCGGTGCAGTCTGCTGCGAGCCAGGGCGATCAAGCCCTGCGGCCCTTCGATCCAAAAGTAACGCCGGAAGAACAACCGTCCTTCCAGCCCTGGGCCGCTGAAAAAGCCAAACAGCTCGGCAGAGGGCCCGCTGCGGGAAGACTGTCGAAGCTGACCAAGGAACAACAGCTCGCCGCGATTGATACGGAGATAACGAGACTGGAACGAAATTGCATGCCGCACGGAACCCCAGGAATCATTCTCAATGGGGCGATGCATGGGATGCAACTGGTGGGGACGCCCGGCGCGTTGGTGGAACTCACGGAATTGAACCATGATTGGCGGGTGATCCCCACGGACGCACGTGCCCATAAGAAAGATCCCGATCCGCTTTTCAATGGCGATGAAGTGGGCCGTTGGGAGGGAGACACACTGGTCGTCGATACGATCGGCCTCGATGATCGGACCTGGAATGACGCCGCCGGATGGTTTCATAGCGACCAGCAACATGTGGTGGAACGCTTCACTCGTCCCTCGCGAAATTATCTGATCTACCAGGTCACCATCGAGGACCCTAAAGTCCTGACGAAGCCCTGGGTCTCCGCTCCTCATAAATTCACGCTGTCGGTGAGTACCGATCCTCTAAACGAATGGTATTGCGGGATCAATCCCGATGGCGATGAGGAGGTACGGGCGTTGCGGGAGTCGAGAAAAAAGTTGGCCGCCGAAATCGGTAAGGAATCGAACCGCTAGCTTCCCCACTGGACGCGCACGTCCATTCGTAAGCGGGACTTCAGAAATCCGTATTACGCTTTCGGCCCGCGGGAAGAAACTAGCGAACTTTGTTGCCACAGAGGTGAGGTATGAAAGCTAAATTCTTGGGTTATGTCGCTGTGGTCATCGGTCTGTTCGTCGTTTCGGCTCCTCTGACGGCGCACCACGGCACCGGCGTTTCTTACGATATGAAAAAAGCGATCACACTAAAAGGAGTGGTCACGCGATTCGCATTCGCCAATCCGCACTCGCAGCTCTATTTCGACGTGACGGACGATAAAGGCAATGTCGCGCATTGGGCCGCCGAAATGCGGGCGCCGGGCAATTTGATAGCGGAGGGCTACACCAGAAGGGGCCTGATGGATAGGTTGGCGGCGGGAACGCCAATCACGGTCACCGGCAACCCGTCCAAATCCGGCGCGCCCGTCTTGGTTTTCTCGAAGGCGGTGCTCGGCGATGGCTATTGCATATGCAACCACGATGGAGGCATTGGCAACGATAATCCGTCAGGCGATGGCGGCCAA
>Ga0210409_10007221_pt1 | contig 11457 bp, 12 predicted proteins | sample IncBWH17MmetaG_FD_161649 | JGI IMG/M metagenome (GOLD analysis project Ga0210409, IMG submission 161649) | Forest soil microbial communities from Barre Woods Harvard Forest LTER site, Petersham, Massachusetts, United States - Inc-BW-H-17-M | ecosystem: Environmental > Terrestrial > Soil >...
GCTGGAGTTTGTGCACTAGACGTCACAGGAAGGAGCACACCGGACCCATGGCTGACGCGACTCTGCCGCACGAAATGCCGGCGCTGTACGAGCCATCCCTGTTTGGAACCTACTCCAAGAAAATTGGAATGTGGCTATTCCTGCTTTCGGACTCTCTGACGTTTGGGGCCATACTTTACGCGTATAGCTACGGGCGCATCTCCACGGCAAACTGGCCGACGCCATTCCACTCCGCGAGCATTGTGAACGCCACGATCATGACGGCGTTCTTGCTGACCAGTTCGTTGACCATGGTGCTGGCGGTGCGGGCGTCGGTGCAGGCCGACGCAAAAGCACAGCGACTGTGGCTGCTGGCCACCATGGCCTGCGGCATGGGCTTTGTCATTCTGCATGGGCGGGAATGGAGCAAGCTGATCGCGGAGGGCTTGACGCTCCCGGTGTTTCCAAAGCTGCCCGGGCCGGCGGCCGGGGGCGAGTTCGCCAATGTTTCGCAGAATGTCCCGCAGTTTGCCGCGACATTTTTTGGGCTGACCGGGTTGCACATGCTCCACGTAACGCTGGGAATCGTCTATCTCGGCGTGGTTGCGCTGCGGCGCAAGTTCATTCCCATTCTGTTGGTCTTCTGGCTGGCCGCCTGGCTGGGAACGCCCCCGTCGAGCCCGTTTCACTACGGAGCGCACATTTTGCTGCTGGCGGCCATTGTTTGTTCCATCGTTTTGTGGTTGAAGCCCAAGGTATACGATTCGTCGGATGTCGAGGTCGCGGGTTTATACTGGCACTTCGTGGATCTCGTGTGGATGTTCATTTTTCCGCTGGTGTACCTAATGTCGGCCAAGATTCTCTAGGAGCTGAAAACATGGAAGCCTTTCAGCAAGCCATCGCGGAACGCGTCGCGGAACAGCAACGACATCACGGAATGTCGCAGTTCTTCTGGGTTTGGGGCGTACTATTGCTCATTACCGGCATCGAAGTCTATCTGACGTATCAAAATTTGGAGCCGGTACGCATGCTCACCATTTTGATGGGCTTGTCGCTGGTGAAGGCCGCCCTCATCATCGGGTACTTTATGCACATGAAGTATGAAGTCTCGCGAATGAAGTGGTTGACCATGTGCTCGCTGGTCGCCTGCTTGGCTTTGATGATGATCTTTTTCCCCGATGCTTTTCGCATCCTTTCGCTGGGAGTGAAATGAAGCTACGCACCGCCATCCTGGCCGCCTTCCTTTTGCTATGGTCCGCGCCGGCTTTCAGCCAGGCCTGCTCCATGTGTTACAGCACGGCTCAGGCGACTTCCAAGGATGGGCAAAGAGCCATCAGCAAGGGAGTGGCGGTTCTTTTGCTGCCCCCGCTCGGTTTCATGACCCTGGGCGTGTGGGTGGCACTGCGGTACGGAAAGAAGCGGGATCTGGAGCAAGCTCGAGCAACGGTGTTGGGAATCTAAATCGAAGGTTGCCAGTTCAGAATCTGAACGCTCGTTGGCGTTTACCAGGTGTTGTAGGGAGTCCCATCGAAGGGCGACACTTTTTCGGAATTGGAATGCACGTCCACAATTCCCGTGGCCGACTGATCGGGGCTCATCACCGTGTCCCCAAAATCCACGTGCCAGTCCTTGGCATTCGTGATTGGGTCCGTGGGGACCTCGCGCAGGTACTGCGATTGTGGATTTATCAGGTCCTCGAGAGCCTGCGGCGCGGCCTCCTTATCCAAGGTGTAGTGGTCAATCGCCTGCCGCATTACGGTCAAATCGCTGCGCAACGTCGCCTCCTTCGCGCGGACCACCGATCGTTGATACATTCCCGCGGCGATGCCGATCAAAATCATAATGATCGCCACTACGATCATCATCTCGAGCAGCGTGAAGCCAAGGCGGGCAAGACTATGCCTCGACAGTAAATCACGCCGAAGCTTCAGCCGTGCGGAATCAGTTGTCACTAGTTCAGCCATGCCGGGATGTTCTTTACCAGTACCGTGAGTCCGAATAGCGCGTCCCATCGCTGGCCGTGGCCTGCGATCTTGAATAGACGTCGAACACGTTCTTGCCTCCCCAACTCGTCGAGTCGGCATCATCCTGCACGGCGCGCAAGCCCCAATCGGCTTGCCCGGTCATCGGATCGACCGGAATGTGCCGCAAAAAACGAATCTTCTTGTCGTCGCCCGCGCCGAGCTTCACGCCGGTCACCAGTGTTTCCAGGTCCGGCGGGTAGCCCTCGCTGCCCACTTCCACGCGAATCTTGTTAGCGTCCGCCAAATCCTTGTAACGATCAATCGCGTCGCGTATCTGCCGCAAATCGTAGCGCAGCAACTCCTCCTTCTTGTGCATGATACTGTACCGCGCAATGGGCAACGCCGCGGAAGACAAAATCATCAAGATGGCGCACGCCAGGATCAATTCCAGCAAGGTCATGCCTTGCTGCGAGGAGCCTTTCTTGCGATAGGTAGGAATTTTGCGCATGCTACGAATCCTTTCCGGCTACGGCTGCACTTGCAGCGCGGCTTCGCCGGTCACCAGCGGAATCGATTTTTGCTGCGAGTCCTTGGCGTTCACTTGCACGATGGACAGGTTCGAGGATCCCGGCGCGATTCCTTTCACGACAATGCCCATAATCGTGCCCGTCCCGCTCACTCCCGCCGTGTTTGGCTGCCGCGTCGCGGAAATGATCGCCTGCCCGCGATCCTTGTCCACGCGTTGCACGATGGCGATCTCCTGCGTGCCGCCGGACAAAAATCCTCCGTGCTGCACTTCTTCCACGCTGATCACCGCCGGGTTGTACTGCAGCAGGAACGGAATGGAGAATAGATCGTTCACATTTTCGACCACGATCCCCACCGTTTGCTTCTCTCCCACCTTCAACGACAGGCTGCGCGGCTCAAATCGGATTTGCGCGGCATTCGCGGTGCCCTGTGCCGCGGGAACTGCCGCCGCCCCCGGAGCCTGCTGCGCCGGATTTGCAGGACCCTGCTGCGTGGCCGCCGGGAGCGCGGTATTCGGCGAGCGCACTTCCGCCTCGCGCCGTACTTTCACTTCCGCCTCCGAGCCCGTATACAGCGACCGCAGGTTTTCGCGCGTCCATTCCGGGAGCCGGACGATATGTGGCGTCAAAATAATCAAGATCTCGTCATCCTCGGTACTGCTCGTGTCCTCGGAGAAGAAATAGCGCAGGATCGGTATGCGCGCGAGCCCGGGCCATCCATTGATGCCTTTCGTCGAGCTTCGTGTGATTAACCCGCCGAGCACGTTCGCTTCGCCATCTTTTAGCCGGATTTCCTGGTCCAATTTGCGCTGGCTGATAATGGGCTGCTGAATTCCGCCGATCGTCGCCTGCCCGGTCACCGACGACACTTCGATGCCCAATTTCAAGCTCACGTCGTGGTTCGGGTGGATGCGCGGCGTGATGTCCAGGTTCACGCCCACATCCTGATACTGGAATTGCGTATTCACCAGTGGATTCACAAAGCCGGTGCCCGCTGTCCCGCCAACGCCTACACCTGCTTGAAAGCTGCCCGTGGCGATCGGCACGCGGTCGCCGATGCGCAGCTTGGCCTGCTGCCCGTCCAGCGAACGCACTTCCGGGTCCTGGATGATCTTCGTGGTGGAGTCGTTCAGCAGGGCATTGATGGTAAAGCCCGGCAGCGTAACGGCGTAGTTCGACGCATTAAGATGCGACAGGTTTTGCAGCGTGAGCGTCGCGGTGTTCGTGTTGGTTCCGGTGGTGGTATTGTTCGTCGTGGTGGTCGTCGTTCCCGGCGGCACTACGGCGATGCTGGCGGTCTGACCCGGAGAGATTCCCAAGTTCCGTGCCTTATCCACGCGCGCTTCCACCACCTGCACCTGGATCACGACTTCCGGTTTGGCTTTGTCGATATCGTCGATGATCTTCTCCGCGACCTCCAGCTTGTCCGGCGTATCCCGGACGACGATGGCATTCTGCGCGTTAAGTTGCGTGATGCGCTTCAAATCCAGGAGTGACCTCAGTCCGGTCACAATCTCCGTCAAATCCTGAGGCTGTACGGTGTTTGACAAGTAAAACGTGCGCACCACGTTTTCTTCGTAGTCGTGGCGCTTGGCCGGCTGGTCCGGAACCACGAAAATGATGTTTTCCGTTACCGGCTTCCAAAATGCCTTGCTCTCCAGCGACACGATATCCAGCGCCTGCTGCAGCGTCACGTTGTTCAGCTTCGCCGGGATTCGCCGCGCTGGAAAGTCGGGGTCAAAAATCACGGTTATGCCTGCAAGCTTCGCGATCGTCTCGTACACGATCTTCGCATCGTTCTCCATCGTCAGGCTGATTGAGGTGCGCGGCAATGGCTTGAGTTCCGGCGGCATGGAGGCCAGAGGCGGCTGGCCGCTGCGGTCTTCCCTGGGGGGTTCCGTCGCCGCGTTGCTCGCGCGGTTCTTATCGTCGATCAAGCGCACGGTCCTGCGCAATTCCTGCTCGGCGATCGGGCTGGAGGGATCGATGGCCACCGCTCGCTGAAACTCGGAAGCCGCGGCTTCCAGTTGCCCGCGTTCGCGCAGCTTGATGCCGTTTTCAACGTGTTGCGTAGCCGCTTGAAACCTTGCTTGGTTGAACTTGATCAGGTATGTCGCGTTTTCGGGGTCGTTCTTCAACGCTTTCTGATAGTAGTCATACGCGGCGTCATAATCCTGAAGATGCTCGGCCTTCCGCCCTTGACTGTAATCTGTCTTACCCTTGGGGCAGCCCGCCGCCACCAGTCCGGCTGCCAGGCAAACAATTAACTTGCTTGTGCGGCGCATGTACTCTCCAGATTTCCTTCAAAATAGTTGAATCGAGTCTAGCATCGGGTTAGAGGTCGGACAAGGCACCGGGGGTTGGCCGTCTTGCATAGAGTAACCCCCGCAGCTAAGATTCTATGCTGCTGCAATATATGACTGAACCTAGTGCCCAAACCACCAAAAAAAACCGAAAAGACTGAAAAAAGTAAAGAGCAGATCGTGGCACAAAACCGCTCGGCTTCCTATAACTACCATTTGCTCGAGCGCTATGAGGCTGGACTGGTTCTCCACGGCACCGAAGTGAAGGCTCTTCGCCAAGGCAAGGCGAATATCCGCGATGCCTACGTCGATTTCAAGGCCACTGGCCCGTGGCTCGTTAACGCCCACATTGCCCAATACATGCCCGGCGGCCCATGGAACCACGAACCCCTGGGCTCGCGCAAGCTGCTGCTGCACAAGAACGAAATTCATAAGCTGGCCGGGCGTACCGAGGCCAAGGGTTTGACCGTCATACCCCTGCGGATATACTTCCGCGACGGCATCGCCAAGTGCGAAATTGCACTAGCGCAAGGCAAGAAGACTTGGGACCGGCGCCAGGACGAGCGCACCAAGGAAGCTCGCAGGGAAGCCGATCAAGCTATGTATCGCAACCGGAGGCGATAACGCAAACATGCAGATCACGTTGGAAACAAAGCCGTTTGCCACGTTGGAGACAGATGCGTTGGTTTCTTATGTCTTCGAAGATGCCGACCCTGTGCAGGGCCGCATCGCGGAAGTCGATCAGCTTGCAGACGGACTGCTCCGCAAACTGGCCGCCAGTGGGGAATTGACCGGAAAGACTTTGGAAATGACGCTGGTGCACGCACCTCGTGGCCTGAAAGCCGCTCGCTTGCTGCTGGTAGGAGCCGGGAAACGCGAAAAATTCGATTCTGCCGTGCTCCGCAAGATTGCCGGCGCCGCCCTGCGCTATCTTAAGTCACGGTCCGTCAAGCAGTTCGCATTCGTCCTGCGCGAAAACGAGTCCGTCGAAGCTGCGGCGCAAGCCGTCGCCGAAGGTGCGTTCGCCGCAAACTTTGAATCCGATAAGTACAAGACTGACAAGAAAGACGCTAAGTCCCTTGATTCCATCGCTTTAACAGGTTTTCCAGAGCAGGATCGTGCTGCAGCCGAAAGAGGTTTGGCACGCGGCCGCGTCATCGCCGACGCTCAGAATTTTGCTCGCGACCTCGTCAACGAACCTTCCAACAAGCTGACGCCAAAGATCTTGGCCGAAAAAGCCGCCGCCATGGCCAAAGAGGCCGGACTTAACGTCGACATCCTCGACGAAAAGCGCATCGCCGACCTCAAAATGGGTGCGCTCCTCAGCGTCGCGCAAGGCAGCGTCGAGCCGCCACGCATGATGGTCGTCACCTATACGCCGGCCAATCCCAAACCCGGCGCCCCGGTGATCGGGCTGGTGGGTAAAGCCGTCACCTTCGACACCGGCGGCATCTCCATCAAGCCGTCGGACGGCATGGAAAAAATGAAGTACGACATGGCTGGCGGCGCGACCATGCTCGGCGTCATGCGCGCACTTGCGGCGCTAAAGCCCAATGTCAAAGTGATTTGCGTCGTGCCCAGTACGGAAAACATGCCCGGTGGGCGCGCGCAGAAGCCCGGCGACATCCAGACCGCCATGTCCGGCAAAACCATTGAAGTGCTCAACACCGACGCCGAAGGCCGCCTGATCCTGGCCGACGGCGTCCACTACGCGAAGCAGCTCGGCGCCACGCATTTGATTGACGCCGCCACACTTACCGGCGCCATCGTTGTCGCGCTTTCCAACATCAACGTCGGCGTCTTCGGCTCCGACCAGCCTTTCACGGACAAGCTGCTCGCCAGCGCCAAAGCCACTGGGGAGAAAATGTGGCAGATGCCCATTGACGACGACTACCGCGAGTTCATCAAGGGCACCGTCGCCGACATCCAAAACATCGGCAGCGGCAAGGGTGGCGGGGCCATCACCGGCGCCATGTTCATCAAGGAATTCACCGGCGACACTCCGTGGATCCACCTCGACATCGCCGGCACTGCCTGGAACGATGACGCCAAGCCCTGGCTCGCCAAGGGGCCGACCGGCGTAGCCCTGCGTACGCTGATTCATCTCGTGATGTCGTACTGATGCTTATGTCTAAGCAGACCACTGCAATCTGGCTGCTCGTGCTCCTGCTAATTGCGTTGCCGGCATCAACGCCAGGGCAGACCGCCCCGACCTTCGTTGGCATCAGGACGTTTCTCAGCGCGCCCTACCAGCCCGACCTCGATAAACTCAACGCGGATTTCGCGGTGCTCGGTGTCCCTTTCGATGAAGGCACTTGGGGCCAGCCAGGCGAACGTTACGGCCCGCGCGATTTGCGCGAAAATTCCCAGGAATACGCGCACGACCTCACCGAGGGGTTTTATTACATCGATGGCGACCGCACACTACTCAAGGGCAAGCGCTGGGTGGATGTCGGCGACGTAATTATTTATCCCACCGTGCCCGCCGAAACGGGCCAGAAAATGACCGAAGCGGTCCGGAAGATTCTAGCCAAGAAAGCGTTTCCGATTATCTTGGGCGGTGACCACAGCATCACATTCCCCGTAATCCGCGCGTACGACGTGCCTCTCACGGTGGTCCACATCGACGCGCACCTCGATACCTGGAATGGTGCGAAAGGTAATCTCGACCACGCTTCCTGGGTGCTGCGCGTTGCGAAACTTCCCTCGGTTAAGAAAATCGTCCAGCTCGGCATGCGCGGAATAGCCAATGATCCCGAAGCTGCGGGCAATGCCAAGGCGCTTGGCACAAAGGTTGTGACCGGCGAAGAAATCCACCGACGTGGAGTCTCCGCAGCCATCGATGCGATACCCCAGAGCGAGAATATCTACGTCACTTTCGACGTCGACTCCATGGATCCCACGCTCGCGCCAGGAACTGGAACTCTCGAGCCTGGCGGCCTCACCTTTGCTGAAATTGATGAGTTGATGCAGGGAATTCCTAAGAAAGGAAAGCTCGTAGGCCTCGATATCGTCGAGGTAAACCCCTACCGCGATCCCACTGGCCGAACCGCGCAGACCGCCATCCGCCTGATGGTAGATTTGCTCGGCGCGGCCTTCAAGTAGGGGCGCAGCACTGTTGCGCCCCAAACACCAAGGCGCGAACGTACTTGGTACTCAGTGCGCGCGCAGCGCACGCAGAGGTTTTCTCTCAGGATTCTCCCTGTCCCACTCCCACCGCGCCGGATTCTCCTCGATATACCGCACAGCGTTAGAAGACTCCTCCCCGTCGCGCACAACCGCCTCAAAGTAATTCCGGTGCCACAGCGGCACCCGCAACTTGAGTTCCTCGTGCACTCGTTTAGTAGCCGCCGCCTTGAACGACCGCACAATCGCCCCAAGAGAGCCGGGCGGTACGGCAAGGTTCCCCGTAGGGGCGCAGCACTGCTGCGCCCCAGCTTGGCGCAAATCTCAACAATTCCGTGCAAGTGGTTTGGCATGACAACAAACGCATGTAATCGTGTTTGTGGAAAATGCAATGGAATTGCAATCCAACACTCGCGAACAATAAGTCCGGCCGGACTCAACTCAGCTCGAGCTTCGGTAATCCGTCCGAAGCCACAGCGCTTTTCATGTGAGCAAATCGTGACGAAGTAAAGGCCTTCCGAAGAGTAGTCATACCCTTTGAGTCGAATCGACCGATGACCAGGATGCAACGCCTCTTCGTCAAAATCGCTCTTCAAGGCTGACACCTCGGTAGCTGGGGCGCAGCAATGCTGCGCCCCTACATTTTCTCCGGCGCCTCGATTCCCATCAAATTCAATGCGCGCACCAATTGCGCTTCCACCAATTCCGTCAATCCCAATAAAAACGCCTGCTTCTGCTCGTCCGCTTCCGACAAAATGTGGTGCTTGTGGTAAAAATTGTTGAACGCCTGCGCCAACTGAAACGCATACTTGGCCACAAACGCTGGCTCCTGCGCGCCAATCGCGGCGTCCACGGCGTAATCCAGCGATCCCGCGGCGAGCAATACTTCCCACAGTCCACTGCCTTCCGCACCGGCTAGCAGCTTCCGCGCGGTTTCCGCAGCCACCGCCGCGCGCGCCGCGCCGGCATCCGCGCCTTTGCGGCGAATGCCACGGATGCGCACCACCGCGTATTGGCAATAGGGCCCGGTCTCGCCTTCAAAGCTCAGCGCATCCGCAAAATCAAACGCAATAATGGCGTTGCGCGTGAACTTCAGCAGGAAAAATCGCAGCGCGCCCACCGCAATCGCGTGCGCCGTTTGCTTTTGTTCCTCCGCGCTCATCTCCGCGTGACGCTGTTGCACTTCCGAGAGCGCCGCTGTTTCGAGCTGGTCGATCAGATCGTCCGCCTTCACACCAAACCCTTTGCGCCCGCTCACCTCCACATACGGTTTTTTTGCTTCCTCGGGCGAAAGCTCATATCCCATCTCTGCTGCGCAGCGCGGCGTCAGCGCCACAATCTCGTACGACAAATGAATCGAATGATCGGCCGCTTCGGCATGCCCCAGGCCCCGCAAGCCTTGCGCCACCACGTCCTGCAAGTACGCCTGCCGCGCATCGATTACGTTATAGACTTTCTTCGCCGGCGCTCCAAAGGGTGGCGCTTTCGGATCATTCTTGCCGCTCGTTGTCGCCCAAACCTCTTCTGCCTCCGGCGCATTTGGCCATTTCGCATAATGAAAATCTTTGCCCAGCAGCCCGAACTTCCAAAGCTGGTAGGCGATATCTTTCCCAACGTACGTAACCGTCCCATTCGATCGCACAATAATCTTGTCCTGCGTATTGTCCTCTTCGCTCTTCTCCGTGTCCTTTGTGTCCTCCGTGCCCTCTGTGTTAATTCTTGAAGTTTCTTCGTTTCCCCACGGCATGATCCAGCATCCCGCCATCTTCCCGTGCCGCGCGTACTGGATCGCTCCGGCTTCCTTCAGCTTCGCAAACGCCAAATCCCAAAAATGCAAATGCAGAATTTCGCTCTCGCGCGCCAGCAATTCATAAAAAATCCCCAGCCGCGCCATGGTCCGCAAATGGCAACTTACGATCGCGTCCGCCACTACTTGCCCGACCTCCGCTTCCTCGCCGCGCCCTTCTTCTATCGCCTTCAGCGTCTCCCCGCGCATTTTCGCCGCGCGCTCCTCGTCCGCAGCAAAGAACTGCGTCGCCTTCGCATACAGATCCCAGCAGTAGTAATCAAAGCGCGGCTCCATCGCCAGCATCTTTACCCCGATAGGGGAGCGCTTTTCCATCTGCAAAAACCCGATGACCACATCGGCCACTTGCACGCCGGTGTTGTCGATGTAGTTCTGGACCTGCACGTTGTGCCCCGCGTGCCGCAGCGTGCGCGCCATCGTGTCGCCCAACACCGCATTCCGTACATGTCCAATATGCGCAGCCTTGTTCGGATTGATGCTCGTGTGCTCCACAATAATCTTGTGGGACAGCCAATCTTGGCTGTCCTTCTGAGGAATTGCTCTTTTCGCTTCGCTCCAGGCAGCGTCCCAAAACACCCCGCGATCAAAATACGCATTCAAGTATCCCGCCCCGGCCACCTCTAACTTCGCGATGCCGGGCACAGGCGGCAACGCATTCTGAATTTCCTGCGCAATCTGCCGAGGGGCTTTTTTCAGCCGCTTGGCCAGTTCAAAACACACCGGCGAAGCCGCCTCGCCTAGCTCGATCTTCGGCGGACGCTCCAGCACAATGGGCAGCTCCACGCCATATTTCGCCCGAATATGTTTCGCGAGCGCGTCGCGCAGCTTTGTTGTGATTTCCAGATACACGGAGCCTCGGTCAGTTCCCAAGCGAAGCAGGGCACCACAGTATAGAGACCTGGCTGTGTGCGGTCAAAGCTCGACAACTGCAGGCAGTCCGACAGTCTCCGGTTAGCCCGTCACTTGGGACAGACCCATTTTGAGCGGCACGCAGCAGAGGGAGAAAGGGTGGCGGAAAGATAGGCAAAAAAGAGCTTGACATATTCCTATATGGGTATATATTGAGAGCATGGCAAGGGCGGCGACAACCTCGGACGCGTTCAACGCGGTGGCGGAACCGCGGCGAAGGGACATCCTGAACTATTTAGCGATGCGGGAGAGGTCCGTCACCGAGATTGTGGACGCAATGGAGATGGAGCAGCCGTCGGTTTCGAAGCACCTGAAAGTTTTAAAGGGTGTTGGCCTGGTGGAGGTCCGGAGGGAGGGTCGGCGGATGCGTTACAAGGTGAATGCTATGGCGATCCGGCCGTTGCACGAATGGACGAGCACGTTCGAGAAGCTCTGGAAACACCAGCTGCTGCGAATCAAGGAACGGGCCGAGGCCAACAATGCACAGAAACAATAGCCTGGTGGAATTTCAAACGAGGAGGAAATCGTGAGTTCACCCGCACTATCGCTGGAAGCAACAACGATCCATATAGCGGAGGAGATTGAAGTGCGCGCGTCGATCGAGGTGACGTTTGCCGCGCTGCTCGATCAGCTTGGACCGTACAACGAGACTCAAGTGGACAGACCAATGCCGATGAAACTGGAAGCATGGCCAGGCGGCAGATGGTATCGCGACCTGGGAGACAACAACGGCCATTACTGGGGGACGGTGCAGGCGATCAAGAAGCCGACGCTGCTGGAAATTTGCGGGCCACTGTTTATGTCCAATCCGGTGATAACGAATCTTCAATATCGGCTGAAGG
>Ga0210409_10007225_pt1 | contig 11455 bp, 14 predicted proteins | sample IncBWH17MmetaG_FD_161649 | JGI IMG/M metagenome (GOLD analysis project Ga0210409, IMG submission 161649) | Forest soil microbial communities from Barre Woods Harvard Forest LTER site, Petersham, Massachusetts, United States - Inc-BW-H-17-M | ecosystem: Environmental > Terrestrial > Soil >...
TTCCGAGGAATGTAAACGATCCGTTCGTCAGGTCCGCAACCGGCAGTGGCAGGGAGTTTCGAAATGGCGACATCGGTGATGTCGATGCCAATGATCGCAAAGTCTCCGGACTCGAGTTCGAAAATGTCCGGGCAGTTGTTAAGGGCAACCGTCTGGGCGCCATTGGCATGAGGGTCAGGACCGATTCTGCGACGAAATTCGATTGGTGTATTCATGAGGCGTTCACAGTCAATCAAGTGAAGGATAATTGCAAGAACAAAATACCAGCTATAGATGGTGTAGTGTGGAATAGCGTGTCGGTTAATCTGCCAACTTGTGGCAGCACGTCCCGCACATCGCAAAGCGCTCGGTCAGGCCATTCGGCATTACCGCAAGAAGGCGAAAATGACTCAGGAAAATCTCGGCGAGGCGGCCGAATTGAATCCGAAATATATCGGCGAGGTGGAGCGCATGGAAAAAACCATCTCCGTCGACGCGCTTGCTCGCGTCGCAGCGGCCCTCAACGTTCGTGTGCGTGACCTCGTCAGGGATTTTTAGCACTACGACCGCCCAAAACCTTTGTTAACAAGCTGCGCCGCACGCGGATCCATCGTGGCGGTGGGCAATGGCATCCGATCATCACGTTTTGCCAAGCTCAAGCTTACGGATATTGTCCATCATTTCGCAATCCGCGCCACAGCGGCTTGCGGTCCGAGGAACAAATGCTTCAAAAGCTCACGTCCCTTCATTTCTTCGGCCTGCGGAGGATGGCCTCAGTCCACACTCCGTTTGGCGTCTCTTCTTTCGTATACCCAGAAAGAATCCAACCCTCATGACCAAAATTATCAAGCTCGGTTTCAGTTAATGGTCCGCCATGCGATATCCTTTTATACTCCCACGATGTCGGCGTAGTCTGACATCCATTCAGGCAAACCAGGGCGACAAACACCAGTCCGGCTGCGGTTCGATTTTTCATGGCGCGTGTAAACAAACGTTCAACAACCTTACGTGGAGCGATAGGCATTGGAAATGGAAAAACGCGGGCCTCAAAAAAAGCGACCCGAAGGGTCGCTATGTTTCAAAGGGCGATGCAGCTCTTGAGCTGCCCACAAGAGAGGTCTGTCGGCTGCCGGTCTTTCTCCAGCTTCACCCACCTTACGAACCGATGAGATGAAACCTGGCCCAGCAGCGAATGAGCATGCCGCTCCCCGGCTGCGTCCCCATCCGGGACAATCCATACGCGCCCGGCGGTCATGACTAGGTCGAGGATAAGTTTTGCCTGTCGCTCCGAACAATCCGAACCCATGGTGGCGACGGTGTTTGCAAACCCGTTTTGATCCAGCCACCATACCGAGGTAAACCCCTCGACCACGATGAGATTATCCACCGGGGCCATTATCCGAAACCCGTTGTAGAGAAATCGTGTCTTTCGGAATTCGAAGACTTTCCCCTCCCGCTCGCGTTTGGACGGGAATCGGTACTTCGGATTATCCTCGCTGACGACCTTGTCATCAACCACCCGGCCGGCATAGCCGACGAGGCGGCCCTTGTGATCATGGAGCGGAATAGCAATCCGATCCTTGAGCAGGCCGCGGGAACAAAACCCTAAACCGAACCGGGCGATCGTTTCCGGCGTGAAGCCGCGACCAGCAAGGTATGGGTGTTTGGGGTCCAGCCCCTTCAGTTCGAAGTCAAGCGGAGCGTTTATGAGCGCCGGCGCTTCTGGAGAAACCGGCTTGCCTGCCGGTTGCTCTTCCTTTACCTGCTTCCCTGCTTGACGCGCGCTGCCGGGCTCTGGACAAAACCGCTCTTTCAACCGCAGCGCAACATCCCGGAACGCAGTACTGTTCTTCGGATCCACCCGTTCCATGAGGGCGGCGAATTCCAACACGTTACCTTTGGCACCGCAGCCGAAACACTGGAAAATGCCACGGGCGAGATTTGCGGAAAACGACGGGGAGTTCCTTTTACCCTGGTGGCCCGGTAACGGACAAAAACCGTGATGCTGATCCCCTCTGCGCTTAACCTCTATTCCGAAGTGCTCAAGCACACGCTCAAAATCAAGGTTGGCGCGAAGCTCTTTGAAATCAATCCAGTTACTCATTACGACTCCTTTGTTGATAGTGAGAAGAACCGAGGTTCCGCTCTCAATTAAAGCAAGGCTCAACAAAGCGGTCAATGTGCAGCGAATACACCTCTTGTACTAAATTAGAATATGTGATATAATACGACAAGACTACTTCCGATTGTGATCCCCTGTTTGGCGGTTGGATGAAGCCCGTCACACGACGTGATTGGTTTCTTTCAACCGTCAACCAAGAGGAGTTTATGATCGGAAATACCAATAGTTCCTTCTTCGTGCGACTCGGTCGTAAGTTGTTCTATCGGCGGCTCAATCGAGAAATCTTTAGCTCTCTTATGCCGCATCTGGGGCACGAATCGGATGAAGGCTATCCGTTTACCAGTGATGAGGAAATTACGGCACAGACAGAAGCACTCGATCTAGAACGCATGCTGCAAGATATTGAAGGGAAAATCAAAAAACTGCCTGCCGCTTATGGTCGCTGCTTCCGTTACTTAATGCATAAAGACATTTATGAGCGCTTGCAAATGTATGCGCAGGTAGCGAAATGCGAAACGCCGCCGGCGACAATCGACCCGCGCTTTGTGGCAAGGCCCCTTGTTACGCCCCGTTAGCCACAGCCCTGCTCACAACGAGCAGGGCTTCCTCACGTCTCGTTCACAAGTTGGCGGCGCACCCACTCATCAACAATCAAATCACGTCTTCGACGCTCAGCGGGATTATTCTGGCACTCTTGTGCATTAAGGGCCTTTTGCCGCCGAGCGGCCTCGGAAACCGCGGTCGCCACATCCATAAAGGCCTTCAGGCTTTTGACCTGAATATCCAAGGCTGATTGTATTTGGCCGTCTGTAACCGTGATCCCCTTCTTCACGACTTCTATTTGAGCGTTCACCTGCTCTTTCGCTAATACGATCTTCGCTGTCTCCAGCTCTCTCTCGAGCGATGTTTTTTGTTGAACAAAGTTCTCTTCGCCCTGGCGTTGCTTTTCTGAACGTGCTTTTGGTTGATGGCCTTGAGTGCTTATGCGCCTTGCGGGATTAGTCTGGTCTTGGTCCTGAGATAAAAACATCGTCTGATTGCAGTGGTGACATAAGTAGGCTTTGGGCAAGAGATGGCACTCTTCGCACTCGTCAAGAAGTGATGTCTTGCTTACATCCCAATTCTCATGTCCGCATTCCCCGCACACCCACGGGGTTCTGCACAAAACAATACCCTTGCAATGCTTGCAGCGGATTCGCATCGGTTGTTTGTTCCACACTACGTAGGTGTAATACACAAAGAGCCCGGCGAGTGCGGTTCCCAGTAGGAATGCGGTTCCCAGAAGGAGTGGAGCGAAATTCTCGAATACCAGCGAAGCACCCCACGCAAACAAAGTGGCGAGAAGGAGAAAAACTCCTCCAAGGACGACATACGATTTGAGCACTCGTCTTTTGAAATACTGTCGAGCCGTGGCAGGATTAACAGGCGCAAAGATCATGGCAGATTTAATGCCTTTTTTTCAACCAGCGGTCAATCCTGTCTTCGATTATCTTTCCCCGGGTGCAGTATTTTCGCCGAGAATGCCTAATGACGATGCGCCGTCGCCGGCGACCCGTGTCGAGGGGCTCTAACGACCGTGCGCGAAACGGCTCAATATTCAGCATTCGCGCGCAGACCTCGTAATTCTCCAGATTTGTGAAACTCGCGCTTGTAATTGAGCCGCCGAACTGGCGTTCCAGGATTGCCCCGTCGGCCTCACTGACACGGAAAGCCAGGAACGTTCCCACGTTCCCAAACACTGCCGTGCTGATTTGTTCGCTCAATTGCCCTAGGTATTGGTGAGCCAAGGTAAGCGAGAGCCGGTATTTCCTGGCTTCAGACAGGAGGCTGGCGAACGAGTCGGTCGCATAGTGGTGGAATTCGTCAGCGTAGAGAAAAAAATCCCGCCGTTCATGCGGCGGGATGTCAGCCCGCGACAGTGCTGCGACCTCGAAACCCGTTATGAGCAACGAGCCGATCAGGCTGCTATGCGCTTCGCCGATGAATCCCTTACTTAGGTTCGCGATGAAGATGCGCTGCTCGTCCATCATAAATCTGAAATTTACTTTCGAACCGACATGTCCAAGCGCATTTCGCAGCGACGGCGCTAGGAACAGTTGACCAACTTTGTTTTGGATGGGGCTGACGACTTCTTGTCTGAAGCTACGATCATAGTTTGCAAATTCGTTAACCCAAAAGGAACGGACCATCGGGTCTTTAATTTGCCGCACAACCCACGCTCGATACCTATCGTCGTGAAGCATCCGCGAGACACCGAGCAGGCTTGTGTTGTCACACTGCAAAAGGGCGGCGAGCGTCGCATATAAAATGTATTCGAGTCGCGGGCCCCATGAACTTGACCAGATGTTTTTGAAGGCGGAGACAATACCCGAAGCGACCAGATGCCAGTTGTCGCCCGTCGCTCGAAACAGATTGATTGCCAAAGGATCTCGCGATGCAGGATCGAAATACACAACGTCACTCGTGCGCCAAGGGGGAATCTGTTCGAGAACATCGGACGCCAGATCGCCGTGCGGATCAATAAGAGCGACGCCTCGACCGGCTTCGATGTCCTGGATAATAAGATTGCGCATGAGTGTGGACTTGCCCACTCCAGTTTGTCCGATTACATAGACGTGCTGGCGTCGCTCAGATAGCCCAATTGGAAACGGCTTTTCGCCGCCGTATCCGTGACGAAGCCCAACAACAATGTCATCTGTTTCCATCCAAACAAACCCCTATTCCACGAGAGGAATACTCGTCGCGCCATCTTCAAAGCGCGCGGGATGACGACAAACGTTTCTAGCGAGTCGTCACGGTAATAGAGGTTTGCCTGTGTGGAAATAAGGGCCACCAAAAATCCTACCATGATTTTGAGGCACTTGTCTCGCTTGCTCACAGTTGGCTTGCCATCGGCCAGTCGATTATCCAGACTCTTCCATCCGCACAAACCCGCGGATTAGGGCGACTCGCATGAAATTACAGTCCACAGGCTGGAAGTTGCCGGTCCTCATCGGCATCCTTGTAATCGTCGCCTTGCTCATGGATTTCTTTTTCTTCACCAAAGCTACAGCTCGACGGGAAGCCAAAGCACAGGAACAGCGTCAGACGGCGTCGGCCGCCGAAGCTAAACAGGCGGCTGAAAAACAGGCGCAGGAACAAAAAGAAGCCGAAGCCAAGCGCGTCCGAGACGAAGCCGAGGCGAAAACCGAAGCAGAGGAGCGGCGCAAGAAAGTCGCCGAAGACGGCGCTGCGGAACATGCTCGCTTTATGGCGCATTACCTGAATTCTGGTTTTACTCGCAAACCAGGTGTGGCAATCATCGGCGTCGCCGTCGAATCCGAGACAGGCACAATGGATCCGAGTGTCGCTAGCGCTTTGGCGCAGCGGTTCGAGACTGGCGGTGTTCAATTGCTTAACTCATTTTTCAAACCTGAATTTGTCGCAGACAAATACGTCGCCAGGATCTTTGCCGGCGAAACCGGAATTTTTGACCGCTTGGAACTTACCAATTGGTTGAGCGGTGTGTTAATCGGGCACCAGACCATTACCTATGCAACGAATCCCACATTGCAAAACACCGTTACCGCCAGCTCGCGTCTTCAAGTAATGGCCTTGCCTGTAGGACTAACGTGGCAAAGCCAGTCGTGGACTCTTTCGGCGAACGGTGTGGGCTTCAGCGAGTCCGATGCACGTATGCAAGCCGAAGAGCGCCTCATTCATCGGATCGCGAGTGATTCGACGATGTCTTTGAGCAATTTGACCACAAACAAGTGACATGAGCACCAAACCCATTACAGTCGTTTTTTTCGCGTTACTCCTCACCGGACAGTCGCTTCTCCGCGGCCAGGATATGGACACAGAGATATCCAATCTCGGGACCAACCTTGCGACCGCAATCAAGGAGCAGCAAAAGAAAAAGGTGGCAGTAATTGATTTCACCGACCTTCAGGGGGGGTCAAGCGAACTCGGAAAATACGTGGCCGAGCAATTGACCGTGGACCTTGTGATGGTTCGACAGGACTTTTCCGTGTTGGATCGTGCCAATCTACGGAAAATTCTGGCCGAGCACAAACTCACGGCGACAGGCCTGGTTGACCCAGACAATGCAAAGAAGCTTGGCCAATTCGCGGGCGTCGACGCGATCATCCTAGGAACCGTGACCCCCAAGAAACTGAGCGTCGCAGTGACAGCTAAGATCATCGCAACCGACACAGCTGAAATCGTCGGGGCGGCCAAAACTCAATTCAAGACGGATGACACCGTCGAGCAGCTCGCCTCCAAGCAAACCACGGAATCCGACCCGAGCTCAGGCGACTCCGGGCACGATGAAAAGCCTAAAATCAGCAAAACATTGGGTGATTTTAGCGTTGAATTGCAGTCCCTCAGGATCGTGAATGGCATGGATTACCTCTTGAGCCTCAATGTAACTAACGTGAATCCGAAAAAAACTATCTATGTCGCCCTTGAGTGCGAAGGCCCCATTCCCGGTGCGCTCAAAAGCACAGTGTTGGACCCGGAGGGGTTTCAATTCACCTCCTACGGACAACAAGTGACCGGGCTTTGCGTGGGCTGCTCGACGTTTATGGGCTGGGGCGGGGCCATTAAGAAAATACTGCCCCATGACTCAGTGCCCACAACCATCAAATTCGCCAGCCAACCCCAAAGAGCGGCGAGTGCGGGCAAGTGCCACATACAATTGCAATTCTTGGATGTGACACTTGATGGGTACGGACGAATCAGCAATGTAACACCTCGCAACCTTACGTTTGATTCAACAGCGGTGGGGCCAGGTGGCACACAATGAGAACCTCGAATTCAAGAATCAGTCCAGGACACCTTATGATGGTTCCGCTTTGCATGTTTATCGCGTGCCAGGCCGTCGGCAAGAGATTCATTGCTACGGGGCCAAATCTGAATGGCGCAGAACAATCAGTGAGGATCGTAATGCCAATGACCGGCCTTTTGGTATCAGGTGGACGCATATTCTTCGCGTACAAGGCGCAGGACGGCACGCTGTTTGTGCTGCCGGGCGATGAAAGCGGCGTTGAAAAGCACAAGGTGGAAGGCAAGATTCTAGACCGGCGTGTGGCCGCGTCTGCCAGGTAACTGGCGAATGGATATGAGCGAGCAGCAGCAAATCCCAGAGGCGAGCACAAAGCCGCGCCCTGCAAAAGAGTCGCAATATAAATTGATTTCCCTCTCGGGTGGCGGCTACCGGGCAGCCTTGTTTTGCGCCGGCGTGTTGCGTGCATTCCATTTTGCACAGGTTTTCCATTATGACAGCCGCACCAGCAATATCGTGGTGAACTCCGTGTCCGGCAGCGCGCTGCCAACTGTGTTGTGGAAGCGGTATCTGTCCTCCAAACTCGCGCGCAACCCTCAAGATGCGTGGCCAGAAAAGGCGCTGTTGGATTTGGTTTGTTCATCGCCGGCTCTAGGTGGGCGATTTAATTGGATGATTCGAGGTTTCGGCCTTCATGCGCGCCAGCGGTGGGAGGCATTTCTACGGACTTGGTGGGAAGGACTTTCGCTCGAACATTTCAGCCTGGGTGAAACCTTATACCCACTTTTCCTGGTGGAGTGTCTGGATTTCTTTTCTGGCGAACTATGGGTTTTCAACGGCAAAGAATTCACGCGACCAAGCCGCGAATTCTTCAAGACAGGCATGGAGTTTGGTTCATTCCCAGTCCATGCCATGACCGCGGTGGCAGCCGCCACGGCCTTTCCCGGCATGTTCAGAGGCTATCGGTTGAACGTGGGTTCTTGGTCATATCTTTTCAAGGATGCGGGGCTGATCGACAATCTGGGCGTGCTGCCGCTATTGACGATTCTAAAGAAGAAGCGAATTGACAAAACCCGGCTCGGAAACGTTGCTTCTTGGTTTCTGGCTGATGCTGGCAAGCCAATGGGGGTGCCGGAATTAAGCCGGCCACTGACGTTCCGGCCTACGACCAGGATTAAACGGCTGGGAATCTTGGACAGGTTGTTTCGCCTGAGCGGAGATCTTGCGCAACCTTACTTAGTTTCGGCGCTCACAGACGTTTTAGAGGATTATGCCAATGTACCTTCCGTGGCAGTTTGGCTCGACCTCATTTATGAACTTGAGCAGCCGTGGATGCAGCCGAAGTGTCCGAGGACGTGGGCGCCAGGATTGATTCCAACAGCGCTACGCAGAATGAACCGCCAAAATGCCGTGGGGTTGATGGCTCTGGGCGCCCAATCGGCAAGTTTTGCAATCGCTGAGTGCGGGGTTTTTCCAAATGCCGACCGGCCATCGTTAAACCGAACTAAACTAAAGGACTTTTTTGCCGCACTATTGTGAGCCATGAGAAATCAAACATCACTATTCGCCGCATATTTGTTTATCCTGACTGGATGCGCCTCCGGCCAGACGAATCAATCGTCTAACGTGCCCGACTCTAAAACCGTTGATCTTACAAAACGGTCACGCGAAACATGTGTTCTGGTCACGGCAACAAGTTCGGGTCATCGTGGCACTGGATTTTGGATATCTGGCCGACATTTCGTAACCTGCTTTCACGTTGTTGGTAACACGGCGCAGAACGATAGCGCAACCCCCAGCGGTTACCACCTTCTTGCCAATTTCATACCGTCCAATACAACCAACATTTTACACGTCGATTTAGCGAATACCCTAATCGTCGATTATGAAGGGGAAACCCTGGGAGCGGAATTTATCTCAAGCGAACTTACAGGAACGAATGTAGATCTCGCTCCATTCGTTTTCGATTTTGCGATTCTCAAGGTAAAATCTGTTCCGAAAAACGATCACCACCCCGTTCTAGAGTTCGCCCCTCTCGGGGAACTCCTTCAAGTTGGCGAAGAAGTCACATTCTCGGGATTTCCTCTCGGAACGCCCGAGGGCGTTGGGGTAGTAACGCTGAAAGGCATGGTTGCTGGTGGCGGGAACGGGATCTGGTGTATTCAGTCTTCGGTCAACAAAGGAAACTCAGGCGGAGCCGTTTTATCAGCAAAGGGCGAGGTCATTGGGATCATGACTCAAAGGGAAGGGGGCATTTCGCAGCAGTTGAATGAAGTGCGCGCCATGCTGGGGAAAAACGGCACGTCGTATTTAGGGGGAGTAAACCAGGAAGCGCTGCAGCTCGAACTAGTCAACACGTTGGACACATACATCAGCACCGGGCTTGGGTATGCCCGCTCCATCCAATATGTTCGCGATTATTGTCACCGCCATCCCGCGCTAGTTCGTTAACAAAGTGCGGCAAACCGATTGTGGACAGAAGCAACTCGCCTTCAGACAGGAGGAACTGATGCGCGGTCGGCCGGATAATCCCCTGTGCCATTACTTCGGGGGTTCCATTCCGCGCCGACACAGAACATTTTGAGCCTTGACTTTCCGACCTCCAAAACAAACGTTATATACGAGCTAAATTTATTGACGATAAAGGCCCGCTGGGCCGTTGTGGAAAAAGCGAATTGCGAGGCTTACATGGCAATCGATGAAGCCGTCGACTCCGCGGGGCGATACCTGCTGCCGGTGCTTCCTAAATGGGAGACTAAGCCCTTCTTGGGTACTCACCTTAGCACTGCTGGGTACCGGGCCACAAATGCTCGCCCGGTTGGACCTAAGCCCCTGGATCAACGCTATCATACGAATGACTCTTTTTGGGAAGGGATCATTTATAACCATCTCGCTCCCAGCACGTTAATCTGTTTGGACAGCTGCTTCATCTTGGAGTGGTTACCTCGCGCTCCGGGGCTTTATTTTACAGTCGATGGCTCACTGGCGCGTAAAGAGGCGCAAAGGTATGTCGAAAAGGTTGACGATGGAGTAATTGTGTTCAATCCGCACGGAAAGTTTTCCATGTTACGGGGCGGTGTTGGGAACGTCCGCCTACGCCCTCGGTCAATTGATGGAACTCAGCGTTATTTTATGGGAGCGTCCTTTAATGGAACTGCCCATCAGGGAATTCCGATTTCCATGCCGGAGGCAATGTATCAATCCATCATCGAGGAGATTTCCTCACGAGGCGCGGTCAACCGTAATATTCTAGGAAGGCTGAAGTTCGTTCCTGATGAAATTCTGGACCTTTACAAGGGTTATACTGGAGTGCGCCAGCTTTATTTGGAAGTCTCAGAGTTGCAGCCGCCATCCACAGCAAAAAGTCGTCGGATGAGCGAACTTTCTGTAAGTGTTGCAGTGGTCTTTGAGAGTTCCTTTGAGGGCCATAAGGGGCTTTACGCTTCTTACGTGAATTTCGAACCGGGAAATAATCAATCCGAGCGCGATTGCGTTTCGTGGATGGGTGATAAATATGTCCGTGAAAAATATCAAGGAGTTGTGGTGACTGACTTTGACGAGCAGCGCTCCAATTTTCCGGATGCCATTTTCAGTTTGGAGAAGGTCATGGATTGTCGGCTTCAGAAAAACGGAAAAGAAATCGCATATAGACTGAAAGCTTGGGGATTGGGTGGTGCCAAAACGGTTAACATCATTGAAAATATCGAGAATATGATAGACAACAGCATCAATATTAACGACTCGACTGTTGAGACGTCCCAAATTGGCAAAAACAATCGAGCCAAGAACTCCTTTACGGGCCGTCTTAACTTACGGAAGCTTGGTCCTGAACTGGAGGTTCTTCATAGCGAACTCCAAAAGACAGCCCGTACACCGTCAGAAGAAACCGCTACTGCCGCCGTAGCAGAAGCGAAAGTATTAGCCGAAAAAGGTGACAAAGGTGGCGTTATGAAGGCGCTTAAACGTGCTGGGAATTGGGCTCTGGAAACGGCAACAAAAGTCGGCGTTACTGTTGCCGCGAAAGCCATCGAAGATTCCATAGGTATTACGTAATCTTCTTTCTCTTTATAGGATCCCATGGCTTCTATAACAATCACGATTCCCTTTCTTGGCGATGACTCAATTGCTGTCCTGGTTGGTAGCCGAGTTCGCATCGAGACAGATCCGTATGATAACCCTCTACCCACCGAGGGTATCATCACGGGTGTTCGAGTCGAGAAACGGCGCATCATAGAGGCGGGACAGGGTCCTTTCTACGTCATCGTTAAAGTACAGCAGGGCGGCGGCGATGCTTCGGACCGGGAGTTCGATGTGGAGGAAGCCCATATTGAGAAACTGGCGGAGCCCTGACATGATCCGTAAACTGGCAGGTTTGGATACGAGACAGAGATCACTTGGCGCAAAGATTCGCAAAAATCTTACAGCGAGTGAGCCACCTCACGGCACCAATTCCAACCGAGGTCTTCAACAACTTAAACCCGTCCGTCGGTGAACTCGTGGTCGCTCGAGCGACGAGGGCGAGCACGGGCGTGAGCCCGCGCGCAGCCCTCGTGTGCGTGAGCACAAACCCGTAGGAAGTCGGGGATGTC
>Ga0210409_10007226_pt1 | contig 11453 bp, 5 predicted proteins | sample IncBWH17MmetaG_FD_161649 | JGI IMG/M metagenome (GOLD analysis project Ga0210409, IMG submission 161649) | Forest soil microbial communities from Barre Woods Harvard Forest LTER site, Petersham, Massachusetts, United States - Inc-BW-H-17-M | ecosystem: Environmental > Terrestrial > Soil >...
CCTCTGAGTTTTGCATTAACTTTTACTTGATCAGAGCATACTTGATCCCAGTGATAGTACTTTGCGCACCTCATAGCATAAAAAAGCACCACCGGCAAGCTCATTAAGCGCTGATTCGCATACGTCCCAACGCTTGCCTGGTTTGCCCAGGGCTTAGTTTCATCTCCCGCGAAAGACTATTAACCAAGACTTCGAACCGGACCTCGGGAAACCCGGCTGTCCGGGATTATTGGGGGGCCTCCGGAAACGTGGCCATGGTGGAGGATGGTAACCCTCCACCTACAGCCGGCGCGCCGGAGCTCTATCCCAATCAGTTCCGATGGGCGCACTTTGCAGGGAAGGAACTACAAAGTAAAACGGAAACGATACTCGCGAAAGTTCCAGCGGATGGCCGTGGAGCGCATGAGGACTTGTGAAAGTGTCACGGAATTGGCGCGAGCGCTCGGGGCGGTCACGCCAAGGTGCCTCTACAAGTGGCGGGCTAAACTCGATCTGTTGGAGGGCGGAGAAGAATCGGCACGGACGAGCACGCACGGGGGTTCTACCGCAAGCAGGTTCTCCCTCTGAAGCAGCTTTTGGCGAGCAAACACTGGAAGTGGATGTTTTCAAAGGTGCCTTGCAAGAAATTGAGGCTGACGCTGGAAGAGCGACGCTTCTGGCGAGGCGGCATCTACGAGCAAGTCCGAGAAGTGATGCCCTTGCAAGGCAGCTTGAGTAGGGAGCGCATGTGTGAGCTGGCCCGCGTCAGTCGAGCGGCGAGACAACCTGCTGGCCACGCGAGGCGACCGTTCGTGGTCACGACGAATTCGAACCACAAGTTTTAGGTGTACCTGAACTTAGCTCGTCGCATGAAGCTGAGCGGGAGGGATCAGCTCTGGTAGCCGACATTACCCTGCTGCAAGATTCAATGAGGGATCGATGAAATCTGCGAAGTGTGCCCAAGGATTTTGTCTAAGTGCGGTTCATGCCAAAGTACCCGTACAAATCGTGTGCAATAACGTGACGCACGGTTCCAAGTACAGCAATTCGCGGATCAGGGCACTTCTGGAGCATTCTGAAATGGAATTTCTGCGGCGAAATTAAGAGGGTCGTCTAATCACCCATCAGAAAGCGCCAAATATTTCCTGTGCAATATGCTGAACGCCTCCTTGCAATCGGCCCCGCGCTGCCTATAATCGCGACCCAGCCGGCGAGGTGCCAGTGATGTCCAGGATCGGTTCGAAGAATATTGCTTCCAGGCTTGCCACAGTCGTGGCTTTAGCGCTCAGCCTTTGCGTTTCAGTTCGTGTCTGTGCACAGGTGACCGGAGCGACCGTATCGGGTACGGTGACTGACGCATCGGGCGCTGTCATTTCCAAGGCGCACATCTCCATCAAGAATGTGGCAACTGGGGTCATTCGAGTCGTCGACGCGGATGCCGCCGGTTTCTACACGGCCCCCAACCTGTTGCCAGGGAGCTATGAGGTGACTGCCTCTGCGCCGGGATTCTCCACCGAGGTGCGCAGCGGGATTATGCTGACGGTGGGCGAACAGCAGGTCTTGGACCTACGACTACGAGTTGGAGAAGCAACTCAAAGGATTCAGGTCACAGCCGAGGCCCCGCTAGTGCAACTGGCCACGTCGAGCATCAGCGCGGTTGTGGACTCGACCACGGTTCGCGAGCTGCCCCTGAATGGGAGGAGCTGGACGGATTTGGCCACTCTCCAGCCTGGCGTCTATGCGGCCCACACCCAATATTCCAGTGGGGCCAGCCGAGCGGCCAAGGGCTTCGGATCGCAAATTGCCATCTCCGGGTCTCGCCCCCAAGGGAATGATTATCGCCTGGATGGGGTCAGTGTAAACGACTACGCCAACGGGTCGCCGGGCGGTGTGCAGGGCGGCGATCTGGGCGTCGATGCCATTCAGGAATTCTCGGTTTTGACGACTAACTATTCTGCCGAGTATGGGAGGACCTCAGGTGGAGTCGTCAACGCCATCACGCGCTCGGGGACGAACCTATTCCATGGAAGCGTTTACGAGTTTCTGCGCAACAGCGCGCTCGATGCGCGGAACTTCTTCGATCAGGGGCAGATTCCGCCGTTCAGGCGCAATCAATTCGGCGCGTCGGCGGGGGGGCCGATCCGCAAAGATAAGCTCTTCATTTTCGGCAACTACGAAGGAATCCGTCAGTCCAAGGGTATCACTTCGCTGTCCGTCGTACCCTCACTGACGGCGAGGAGCGGGAACCTTTGTTCCATTCCGGGCTCGCCTCCGGCTTGCACTCCGACCACGGTAATCGTGGACCCTGCGGCCCAGCAGTATCTCGCATTCTATCCTCAGCCCAATGGGCCCATTCTAGGCAATGGGGATAAGGGAATCTTCCGTTCGGCGGGACAACAAGTCTTCCCGGAGAATTTTTTCACGACCCGAGTTGATGAGAAGTTTTCGAACAAGGATACCCTCTTCGCTACCTATTTGTACGACAAGAATCCCTTCACGTTCCCCGACGCCTTTAATAATTTGCTGCATAGCGATCACTCGAATCGGCAAACCGCGATCTTGGAAGAAAGCCACATTTTCAGTCCTAACCTGGTCAATAGCATCCGGCTTGGTTACAACCGAGTCGCCGCGGAGGCCGATGCAAGTCTAACGGCCATTAATCCGCTGACGAAGGACACCTCCTTAGGTCCTGCTCCTGGAGGAACCGCGGCCGTAGTTCTTATTGGGGGAGGCTTTACCGCATTCTCGGGAGGAGTCCACAGCCCTTCGTCTAATTCGTGGGATTGGAATTCATACCAGGCCTATGACGATGCTTTCCTCACGCGGGGAACCCATTCCATAAAGTTCGGTGCCGCCCTGGAGCGCATGCAACTGACTTTCGATAATCCTATTAATCCCGGTGGAAGTGTTAGTTTCAGCTCGCTGGCCGCATTCCTTACCAACCAGCCGAAGCAGTTCGAGGAGGGCCTTCCTGCGTTCCAGAGCCCGGTTCACCTTCGCCAAACCCGGTTCGGCGTCTACGTCCAGGACGATTGGCGCTGGCGTCCAAACCTGACGCTGAACTTGGGTTTGCGCTACGAAGTGGCGACAGTACCCAAGGAAACGCAAAACAAGATCGCCGTCCTCACCAACGTTACCGACCCGACCCCCCATCTGGGTAGTCCCGCTTACTCGAACGCTACCCTTCGCGATTTTTCGCCGCGCCTGGGCTTTGCATGGGACCCGTTCCACAAGGCGAAGACGGCCGTACGCGGGGGCTTTGGGATGTTTGACGCGTTGCCTTTGCCTTATGAAACTACGGTCATTTTGTTCAATGCGGCTCCATTCAGACAGACCGGCAATGTTTCCAACCCGCCTCAGGGGTCGTTCTATAAAGGACTGTTTAAATTACTGGCCCCGAAGACTGCATCTGAAGGCTATATTGAACAGCGCCCCCATCGCAGTTACGTGATGCAGTGGAACCTCAGTGTGCAGCAGGAGCTGACGCCGAGTGTTTCGGCGATGGTCGCCTACGTCGGCTCACACGGCGTGCACCAACTGTTCCGGTCCGACGATATCAACGTGGTAATGCCCACGCTGACCACGGCGGGCTATCTCTGGCCCTCACCGGTGGGCAGCGGGACGACAATCAACCCGAACTTCGGTGAAATTCGAGGCGCGATGTGGGCCGAGAGTACGCTCTATGATGCCTTGCAAGTGGGAGTGCAGAAAAGGATGACCCACGGCCTGCAGGTGCAAGGCTCTTACACGTGGGGTAAGACCATTGACAGCGGCTCGTCGAGCGCATATGGCGATAATTTCTCGAATTCGATCTCGAGTTTGCCCTGGTTTAATTTGAAATTGAGCCGTGGCCTGGCCGACTTCAATGTTGGGCGGGTGCTGACGATCAACGCGCTCTGGGATCTTCCTGCCCCCAATTCGATTTCAGGCCCTGCCGCCTGGGTGCTGAAGGGGTGGCAGTTAGGAGGGATCTACACGGCGAGTGACGGCACGCCTTTTACCCCCACCTTCGGCACCGACGGGGATCCCTTGGGTTTGAACAGCAGCGATCCCTGGGACTTTCCGAATCGCCTGACCAGCCCGGGGTGCGGAACGCTGATCAACCCTGGTAATCCCAACAATTACATCAAGACCCAGTGCTTTGCAGTGCCGACGGCGCCGTCCCTCGCGTTCTGGAACGCAAATTGCGATCCTACCTTGGGGACGCCAGCGAACCTTCAGTGTTTCAATCTACGAGGCAATGCGGGTCGCAACATCCTGATCGGACCGGGCATTTCCAATCTCGATTTTTCGATATTCAAGAACAACGTCATCAGGAAAGTCTCGGAGAATTTCAATGTACAGTTCCGGGCGGAGTTCTTCAATATTCTGAACCGTGCGAACTTTGCGGTGCCGACATCCCCCGATCACACGGACATCTTCGATTCCACGGGGGCTCCGACTGGAGTTGCGGGCTTGTTGACGTCAACCACAACCACGGCGCGAGAGATTCAGTTTGGCCTGAAGATTATTTGGTAGGCTGCTTGTTTTGAAGCAGCTAGCCAGAGGGCTTGCGTTGGGCTAAGAGGTTCTAATTGCATAGTTGTCAATGTCATCATCCGCGCCGGTACAGGATTGACTTCGGGACCAGCGGTATTTTGAGTTTTCTTTAAGGCTGACCAAACTGAGGTGATTGTGTTGAAAAAGTCGGCTTGAGCTCGGAAATTACCGCTGATTAGCGGACATTAGAGGAGGGCTAAGAATGGAACTCATTATTGCCAAACTTAAGGATTTCAAAAAGGGACAGATGAGCCGGCGGGAGCTCATTCAGGCCATGGCCTTTAGTGCCACGGCTGCGTTTGCGGCGAGCGCTTTGCCGACAGCCGCGGCTGACGGCGAAGGTTTCAAAGCGACCGCCGTCAATCACATTGCTTATCACGTTGGCGATTACGCCAGAGCCCGCGACTTCTATTTGGATCTGTTTGGGATGAGCTTGTATTGGGACAACGGAAAAGAGTGTCAGCTCAATTTCGGTAATCCGGCGGCACCGGATGGCATTATCTTCCGCCCGGCTAAGCCTGGCGAGAAGGCGTATGTCAATCACCTAGCATTCTCGATCGCTAATTTCATGGCTCATAAGGCCGCGATAAAAGCCGAAATGGAGCGTCGTGGCCTGCAGAATATCAACTTAGATACCGAAACAGGCTGGTCTTGCGATGATCCGGTAGGCTACCCCGTCAATATCATGGCAGAAAAAGCTACAAGCATGTTCCCTGGTGCCTCCCATCCGTGTAAGGTGGCCGCATCGGCGGAGTGCCGAGAAGGGTGGGAGGCCGGCCGAAAGAATCTCGACGCGATCCCCAAGCCGAGTGACAGAAGTTTCAAGGCGACCGCCGTCAGTTACATCGCGTTGAATGTGCCCGATATCCCCACGGAGCGCGAGTTTTACAGAGATTTTCTTCGGATGAAGGAAGTGTACTGCAGACTCGAGGAGCCGAACCCAGAATGTTTCCTTAGTTTCGGCAATGATGCCCTCTACCTCCGTAAGAGCCAACGGCCCGACAATAAGCCGTATGTCGATCACTTCGCGATCACGATCGACAATTGGAACAGAGATGCAGTGGAAGCGGAACTGAAGAGGCGTGGCCTAGACCCCCAGCCGGATTCCAAATACGGCTTTACTATCCATGATAAGGAAGGCTACCGAATCGGGATCTGCGCAAAACAGTTGCAAGATTATGTTGGGAATACTTGCGGTAGCGGTGTTGCAGGATGCCCGAGTTGACTGGAGAGGAGTAGAGGAGAAGACCGACCTGAAGATCCGGATCGGAAAGATGCGCCGCCGGAAGTAGGATCGGCCATTGCAGGATTGGGTGCAGCTCAAGAAGGAAGAAATGCCTCCCAATTTCTTGTAAGCGACACCAAATAGGGGCACTTAGATTTTTGACTTCTTCAGCTGACATGCATAAACGCAAAAGGTGTATGACAACAACCGCAACAAGCCACGAACCATTCCCAGAATCTATGGCAGGTGATTACATGCGGAGACATTGCACGCGCTTGCGACGAGGACGGCTGGCCCGTTGCGTGCGAGGCCATCCTATAGTTAGTATTAGTTAGTATCAAGGCAGCGAACGGATTGGTGCGAAGTTGGAATTCGTCCTTGACTTGGATGTTTTTCGGTCACCTAAACTGACCCTGCTAAATTCATCCTATGAAATAGGAGTCTAGAAATGTCCACAGCTATAAGTGTTAAACCAGTTCGGCTTCTTATAGCGGGCGAATGGATTCGTGACACTCCGTCCACGATAACTCACGTGAACCCGGCCACATGAACAGGAGAAGTCAATTACGAGGTTTGCGCCGGCACCGAATCCCACATCGACACTGCAGTGAAGTCCGCTCAAGAAGCTGTGCGAAAGCCTGCCTGGCGCAATATGCTGCCACACAACCGCTCGCAATTGCTGCACAAAATCGCGGATTTGATGATGGAGCGTTCCGATCTGCTTGCACGGTGTCAAATGCTCGAAAACCCTCCGTGTCAACATCTCTGAGACAGGTTTGGTACTCTTAATTAATGAGCAAGGCGAGAAGGCAAAGGAAGGAGATGAACGGGAATTCTCTGGGTGCTGTTCTTGCTCCTGGGGTTCGGCTGTCGCGGAACGAAGCGGAGGCGAGCGTAGCGAGCCGCAGCGCGTACGTTGAACATGAATGGTCGATTGACCGGGACGCCGATCCCCGGAGCGGGCCTGATCGATGTGACGTCCACTACCGCCAGACAAATTCAGTTGGCGTTGAAGGTGGTCTGGTAACCGGGCAGGTAACCTTTCTATGGGACTTGCGGGGAGAGAGCGGAATGCGATCCCTCCCCGCGGGGGCCGCGCAGGCGGTCCGCGACTTTCGGGACGAACCGCGTTCGGCTCCCTGTTGGGCTCCGGGGCGGGAATAGAAGGAGACTACGCCATGAACGAGAATCTCTTCACCCCGGACAGCTCCAGGACGATCTTCACCCGCCGTACCCTGCTCGGCCGAGGCGCCGCAGCCGCAGCGTTCGCTGTCGGCGGATTGCGCCTGGTGCGCGCCTTCGCCGCCGAAACCGAAACCGTGTTCCAAACCACTGCCGGCAAGGTGCGCGGCACTGTGTCGAACGGCCTCAACATATTCAAAGGCGTGCCCTACGGCGCCTCCACGGAAGGCGCGGCCCGCTTCCTGCCTCCGCAGAAGCCCAAGCCCTGGGCCGGCGTCAAGGACGCACTCGAATACGGCCCGCGCGCCTGGCAGGGCCGCCCGGGCAACACGCCGGCCGCCGCGCCCGCCAACCAGGAGTCACCCATGAGTGAAGACTGCCTGGAGCTCAACGTGTGGACCCCTGCGCTCGGCGACAACCGCAAACGGCCGGTGATGGTCTGGATCCACGGCGGCGGTTTTGCTGTCGGCACGGCAGCGGGCGCTAGCACCGACGGCGCCAACCTGGCGCGCAATCACGACGTGGTCGTGGTTTCGATGAATCACCGCCTCAACATCTTCGGCTACCTCGACCTGGCCGAGCTCGGCGGCCCCCGGTTCGCCGAATCTGGCAACGCCGGCATGCTCGATCTTGTGCTCTCGCTCGAATGGGTGCGCGACAACATCGGCCACATGGGCGGCGACTCTGGCAACGTCACCATCTTCGGGCAATCCGGCGGCGGCATGAAGGTCGGCACCCTGATGGCCATGCCGTCCGCCGAGGGCCTATTTCACCGCGCTATCTTGCAAAGCGGATCGGCGATCCGAGCCGTCACGCGCGAATCCGCGTATGAAACCGCGCGCGACGTGATGAAGGTCCTGGACCTCAAGCTGAACCAAGTGGAGCAATTGCAGCAGGTGCCGCCGGAGCGTCTGATCGGGGTGATCCGAGCGGTCGACAAGGTTCCGTATAGCATAGGCACCCACCTGCCGCTGTACCTGCGCCCCGTGGTGGACGGCAAGTCGCTGCCCACCCACCCCTGCGACCCCAAGGCGCCCGCGATCTCGGCCAACGTTCCCGCGATGATCGGCGGCGTGCACGACGAGGCCTCCGGCAGGTACGAGTTGCGGAGTGACATAGACGAAGCCGAGTTGCGGCGGCGCGTCGACCCGCTAGCCGGCCCCGAAAATACCGGCAAACTGGTGGAACTGGCGCACAAGGCACACCCCGGCGCAACCCCCGCCGAACTCTACGTGTTGCTGGCATCGGAGAGCTTCCGCTTCGACGGCATCACCCAGGCAGAGCGCAAGTCCGCCCTTCGCAAGGCCCCGGCCTACCTTTACCTCTTCTCCTGGGGGGACGAAGTGCGGAAGGCGTTCCACGCCATCGAAGTCCCCTTTGCCTTCGACAACGCCCAATGGGTCAGGCGCGGCGCCAACGGCAGCCCGGAGGTTGACCCGCTCGCCAAGATCATGAGCGACACCTGGGTCGCGTTCGCCAGGACCGGCAATCCCAACCACCCGGGACTGCCGAACTGGGAGCCCTACGACAAGAAGAAACGGCTCACGATGGTCTTCGACGCGGAATGCAAAGAGGTCTCCGACCCCACCAAAACCGATCGCCTGTTACTGAAAGCCGTCGGTCTATAAGCTGCGCCCGGAGCAGTGCGGGGAATGCGTCTGCCGCTCTATCTTGTGGAGACGTTGTGATATGCAGAGCATTTTTAGATCGGCGGCGCGGCGACAGTAAGCGCAGCGGAAAGGAAACGTGATCGGAGCCGCGACGGTGATCCAAATATATAGGACTAAACCGCTGCAGGTGCTGTGCCCTATGGGTTCTGGTTGGGGAGCAGGCGACGAGGCAGAGGGAACAAGCCGCAAGTAATCGCGGAACTGAGCTTCGTGAGCTGTGATGCGGAGCCTTCTGTGAGACGGCGTGCCGGCTGTGAAGCCACCATCAGCACTCTGAAACATTTTGTCTCACGTCGCAACCCTTCACTAATAGCGATCGCCCGACTTATCAAGACTTGGCGTTAACCTCCCTGATATGGCGCAGGCTTGGACTCAGGGCCATTTATTCGGTGGCTCTGCTGTGGTGGCAAATTCGTTGTGTCGAAAGCAGGGGAAGTGTACGATGCGCAAGTCAGAGGTCCAAATCGGAAATTCCGGGTTAAGACGGGCGTGGGCTATGTTCCAAGATTGCCAGGAATGGAGTTAAAATGAATCGCCCATTCATACTTCTAGCGCTCTCCGCAACACTCGGACTTGGGCTGTTGCGACTACATGGTCAGCAGCAGGGAGGGCAGGCGCCCCCCACAGCCGATCCATATGCCAACAATGCCGATGTAGGAACCACGAAGTTTCCGCTGGCAGCACCTGCCGGCAAGGATTCTGGCGCAATCAACCATGCACTTCCGGGTGGAGGCAATCAGGGTGTTATCGATGAGAATACATGGAAGTACGGCCACGCTTTCGACGCGCCTCCCAACAGCAAAATCTGGAATCCAGTGAAGCTCAAGATGATGCGAGGCGAGAAAGTAACGGGCGGAACGGTCTTCGCCTCGTCGGATCCCTCCACTTACTGCGCTATGGCGAACGCCGGCTACGACTTCATCTGGACAGAGATGCAGCATGATTCTCGCGATTGGGAGAACGTAGCCAAAATGTGGCAGGCTTGCCCACACGCAAAAGCAGTCCCGGGCGTCCGCGTGGCCTATGCGGATGAACGCGAGATTCAGCATGCGATGGATGCGGGCGCGCTCGTGATCGTGGTCCCTACCGTTAGAACCTATGAGGAAGGAAAGGCCGGAAGAGACTGGACTTATTTCCCACCACTCGGCAAACGTAGCCAGGGCGGTGGGCCGGCATTTTCGCCCGAGTTCTGGGGTAACGTTCCGGGCGGCTATCGCAATACGATCAATGACAACGTGGTTCTGATCGAGATGATCGAAACGGTAGGGGGCGCTGCACAAGCGAGCGAGATTGCGTCAATTCCCGGCGTGGACGCCGTATTTGCAGCAAGCGGAGATCTCGGCAATTTTTCCGGCTACAAACAGGGCGACCCCGATTACGAACGCCTGATCAATGTTGTGCATGATGCCGCTCTAGCAGCTGGGAAGCGGCTCTGCGGACCATATGCCTGGCGCGATCGTCCCGACTTCACCTGTTTCCAGAATGGCAGCGAGACTGCGGCAATCAACCGAGGAGTGGCCGCGGAACTCGGAAATTTGAAAGATACGCAGGGCAAACCCGAAGTCGGCCCATACGCTCCGAAGAAGCAATCTGAGTCAGGTCAATAAGGCACTGGAGTTCATGACTATTGCAGTGTTGCTTTTTGTTGAGTCAGCTGGATTGCTGGCTGCTCAGAACACCAAGCCCGGCACCGACGGAGCTATCGTGCAGCCCGATCGCGCCCTAGCCACGCGTCGTCCCGCTTGACCGTCGCCTCTTTAATCTCTATCCTCGGCCTCGTCAGGAGGAAATCGTCATGCGACTTAGTGTGCGGACAACTCTGAAAATCGTGGTCCTGACCGGTGGGTTGGCAGCCTCGCTCGCTCTTGCGGCGTTTGCCCAGTACAACATGACAGTCAACAAGGACCGCTTGATCAATGCGCAGAATGAGCCGCAAAACTGGCTGATGATGAACGGCGATTACGGAGCAACCCGGTACTCCAAGCTTTCTCAGATCAACCGGGAAAACGTCAAGAACCTGCGGATGGTCTGGGCTCTTGCGCTCGGGGGCATGCAGGACGTCGGGCAGAACGGCCCGGAGAACGAGCTGAATCCGCTGATTGACAACGGATTCATGTACACAACCGACGGCTGGGGCACGGTTTACAAAATTGACGCGCGTGATCCGAACAAAGGCCAATTCGTCTGGGTCACCGATCCCGGCGTGAAGCACCAGGGCAACTTCCCGCGCACGCGCGGCCTTGCGTTATGGGAAGACCTGGTAATCGCCAACCTACCCGACGGCCGCGTAATCGGGATCAAGCGCGATACTGGCGAAATTGTGTGGGACAAGATGGTGGCCGCAACAAACGAGTTCGGTACCCGGGAAAGGTTCGTCACGGCGCCGATGACCGTGGAAGGCAAAGTCCTCGTAGCTAACGGGGCGGGAGATGCCGGGACACGGGGATGGATCGCGGCGCTGGATGCGCGAACTGGCAATGAGCTGTGGCTGTGGTATGTGATACCCAAACCCGGCGATCCGGGGAGCGAGACATGGAAGGATAAGAATAACGCCTGGAAAACTGGCGGGGGCGGCATCTGGCAGACCGGCTCCTACGATCCTGACACAAGGCTCACCATTTGGGGCACGGGCAACCCGGTTCCGGAATTCGACCCTCAGTCGCGTCCTGGCGACAATCTCTACACCGACTCGGCCGTGGCCCTCAACATCGACACCGGCAAGATGGTGTGGTATTTCCAGTACACGCCAAACGATTCTTGGGACTACGACGAGGTCGGCGTCCACATGCTCTACGATACGATCATCGGCGGCCAGCCCCGAAAGGTCGTCAGCCATTTCGGCCGCAACGGGTTCTTCT
>Ga0210409_10007227_pt1 | contig 11453 bp, 9 predicted proteins | sample IncBWH17MmetaG_FD_161649 | JGI IMG/M metagenome (GOLD analysis project Ga0210409, IMG submission 161649) | Forest soil microbial communities from Barre Woods Harvard Forest LTER site, Petersham, Massachusetts, United States - Inc-BW-H-17-M | ecosystem: Environmental > Terrestrial > Soil >...
CCTTGCGTTCTATCGAAAATACACCCCTATACTATAAACCGATGTTGCTTATCTCGTATCTCCTTTTGCTGCTATTTTACCTGGTCACGGGGTACGGCGTCCTTACGCTATTCCGGCTGCAATTGAAGCCCGCGTATATGATCACGCTGTCACTTTTGTGCGGTGTTGCCGTTGCATCGGTAGTCCCGTTCGTTTTGCAGTTGCTGTATATTCCGCTTACTTCGGCTTCCGTATTTGGCGGGCTGGCACTGGCGGCACTAGGGCTCAATACACCGACCATTCTTCGCATTCGCCGGGAAGGTTTCGCGGCTGTCCGCCGGTCGTTTGCCGTTCCTCCCTTCAGGGTCTTTCCTTATGAAATACCCTTTCTGGCCATTTTCATTTTTTTTGCGCTGGTAAGTATCTGGAGATGTTACTATTTGCCGCCAACATCCCGGGATGCTCTTTCGGGCCCTGAAGCCATTGCTGAATTTGCGGTGCGTGAGCATACGATGATCAATTCCTTTTTCGGCATTGATCTTTCAACGACCAACAATCAATTCAAATCCCCTTTTCTGATCAGCCTCCAAATGATCTGTAAAATGGCCGGATTTCCGTTTGGTCAGGTTTGGCTGAGCGTTGTCTTTGTCAGCTTCAATGTTTTCCTGTATCATGCGCTGCGTGAACGCCTCCACCCCATCATTGCCGGTTTGCTGTTGCTTTTGTTCTTTATGACACCGGAAGTGTATGCATACACGTTCATGATCCTGTATGACTACAGCAACATGGTCTTCTTTTTTCTGAGCCTCTGGTTCCTGTTTGGCTACTTCAGGAATAAGAATCGGGCGTGGTTCTATTTCTCCGGTCTTCTCATGGGTATCGCTACCTATATCCGGTCCGAGACACTGGTACTGGCGTTTCTTTTTCTACCGCCCATCCTGCTGGTGCAGCGACGTGAGCGAATGGCGCCCGGGAAGATCGTTTTGGCCAATCTCTATTATCTTCTGCCGTCGGTCCTGGGGTACTTTCTGCCTGGTCCGCTGTATATCGGGCATTATCTTCCGGCACATTATGATGTCGGCAGTTTGGTGAATAAAAATCCGGCTGATCTGAGCCCGCTTTTCCAACGGTATTCGGATATCGTGACCCATCTGATCGCAAGCCCCTTCGGTGTCCAGCTCTGGGGTTATATTTATTTCTTTGCGGCTCTTGTATTGGTCGCCGAGATCTTCGTTCCCGGTCGGTTTAACCGCGAGGCCCGCAACTGGCTTTATGCCGTGCTGGTGCTATTCCTTGGTGTTGGTGCGCTCGGTTTTATTTTACCGCTTATCGACCTCAATGATACAACAAAAAGAGAGCTTTTCAAGATGCTGCCGCCGATGTTGTTGTACCTTGCCAATAGTGCCGCCCTCATCCGGATTTCGCAATGGATCTCCCGTTGGGAGGGAAAGCCGGTTGTCATTGGGAAACCGCTTGTTGCGGCTGCCGTGGGGGGTGCGCCCCCAAAGTCCGGCGCAAAACCTGGACCGGGTTCTTCGAAGAAGCGGCGAAAGCGATAACCGCTGCGCGACGCAGATACCGAAAGACGCGCCGGTGGCTCGCCGCAATTCACCCTGCCCAGCCCTCACGGTCGAGGTTTCTAAAATGGATTGCCTCCAGCAGGTGTTCCGGCCGGATCGGGTCACTCCCGGCCAGGTCGGCGATAGTCCGGCCTATTTTCAATAAGTGATCATGGGCCCGCATCGACAAACCCAGCGTATCCACCGCTGTCCCCAGCAGCTTTTGCCCCTCCGCATCCACGTTGCACCAGGTCCGCAGGAATTGCCCGGTCACCTGTGCGTTGCAATAGATCTCTGTCCGGTCATAGCGCAGCCGCTGACGCTCCCGCGCTGCCAGCACCCGGTTGCGGATTTGTTCCGAAGACTCACCCGGCTTATCGGCAGAGACTTCTTTATAGGGGACCGGGGTGACTTCCACCTGCAGGTCGATACGATCCAGTAACGGCCCGGAGATTTTGTTCAGGTAGCGGATCACCGCCCCGGGCGGACAGGTGCAATTCTTTGTCGGATGATTGTAATACCCGCATGGGCAGGGATTCATCGCCGCCACGAGGATGAAAGAAGATGGGAATTCTGCTGACTGCTTTGCCCGGCTGACCGACACTTTCCGTTCCTCCATCGGCTGCCGCATTGTTTCCAGTACGCTCCGGTCGAATTCGGGTAACTCATCGAGGAAAAGGACGCCATTGTGAGCAAGCGAGATCTCCCCGGGCTGAGGGATACTGCCGCCCCCCACCAGTGCAGAGCCCGAAATCGTATGATGCGGGCTGCGAAAAGGCCGTTGCGACAACAATGTCGTGTTCCCGTTCAATTTCCCGGCGACACTATAGATCTTTGTTGTCTCCAGGGCTTCCTGCAGGCCTAGTGGTGGAAGGATACCCGGTAGCCGTCGGGCAACCATGGTCTTCCCCGCTCCTGGCGGACCGATGAGGATAATATTGTGACCTCCCGCCGCGGTGATCTCCATGGCCCGTTTGATGCCTTCCTGTCCTTTGATATCCGCGAAATCGAGACCGGAAGACGGCCGGGCGGAGTAAAATTCGGCCCGCGTATCCACAATCACCGGCTGAAAGTTCGACTTGTTGCGGAAAAAGTCGATCACCTCCCGGATATGACCGAATGAAAAGACTTCCAGTTGATTGACGATGGCGGCTTCTGAGCCGTTGGACCGGGGAACCAGGAAGCCTTTAAAACGTTCCTTCCGCGACTGGATCGCGATCGGCAGTGCGCCTTTAATGGAATGAATATGCCCGTCGAGTCCCAATTCGCCCATGATCACAAAGTCCTTCAGGGTATCAGCCGGCAGCTGCCCGCTGGCCGCCAGCACTCCCAGTGCGATCGGGAGATCGAAGGCCGAGCCTGTTTTTCGGATGCCTGCCGGCGCCAGGTTGATCACGAGCTTGGTGCGCGGCATAAAATAGCCATTGCTTTTGATGGCGCTCTCGATCCGTTGAACGCTTTCCTTGACGGCACTATCAGCCAACCCGACCACATAGGTATGAAGACCCTCGGTCACGTTCACTTCGATGGTAATGGTGATTGCCTCTACGCCATATACTGCACTTCCGAATAACTTCACCAGCATACCGCAATTATTTAGCTGGTAAACCTAGAAAATAATTCAAAAATGAAAGGGAAAACCTGCGTTACGTTTCACGACCTGGTGTTTCACGGCAATGTCGGTGCAGTCGCTCAGGGGCGGCAGTACTTACAGCCTTTCCAGCATTTCGACCACCTTCTCCCGCTTGAGGATCAAATAGCCGATCCGGTCATTACTGATCCCATTCTTCAGTTGATAGCTGAATTCCAACTGATCGTCCACCACATTGGTCTCAAAATACCGGAATAAAATATTCGGATAGCCCTTAAGGTCATCCCCGATCTCATAGAGATGGGTCGAGAGGATGAACAGCGATCTGCGGATGCGGATCAGACCCTTGATCACTGCGGTACTGCATTTCATGGCATCCTGGACATTGGTGCCTTTGAAGAGCTCGTCGATCAGCACCAGCCACTTCTTTTGGCCGTTGATCTTTTCCAGTGTATTGCGAATGCGTTGCACTTCATTGAAAAAAAAGCTCTCCCCTTTACTGATGTTATCCATCACATTTATGTTGCTCAGGATCCCGTCGAAGAGGCTAAGCCGCATCGTCGCCGCCGGAACGCCCATTCCCAGATGGGCCAGGAATACCACGGCGCCAACCGCCCGGATGAAGGTACTTTTGCCGGCCATATTGGCCCCGGTAAGAAAGAGGAAATTGCTGTCTCTATCCAGCCGGACATCGTAAGCCACCGGCTGCGGCAGCAAAAGATGATAGAGCGATGTCGCTTCCACGTAGGGCTCGGCCTGATCCACAAATACCGGGAAACTCAGGTTGAAGCGCCGGGTCGCCATCGCCATCGAATACCAGGCATCCAGCCGGCTGTGGATCTCGATCAACGACTGCATGGCCGTCTTGAAGCGAACCCGGACAAAGTGACCGTAGTAAATGATCTGGATGGGATTGTATTTGACCCCCGGCGTGGTCTTGATCATCCCCCGGAGAACTTCCTGGTCCAGGAGCCGTCGAGCCCGCTCCATCAGCTCGGTCAATAGACGGGGACTATCGGGGGCATCCAGCAGCTTTACCAACTGGTCCATACCCCTGACAAAATCCGCGAAATGCCCCACTGAATAACGGACCATCGCATAATCGGCGGAGTGGAAGATCTTGTAACCTATTGCGGCGGAGAGGTTATGCGCCGCCGGGATATCATCGATCGCCGTCTCATAGAACTTCTCCATCACCATGATGGTCCCGTTGCTGATGGAGCCGGGCCATTGGTCAAGCCTTTTCAAGATTAGCTCCAGGATCCGCTGGGTGGCGTAAATATCTTCCAGCTTGCTCAGGGGATTGGCGAAAGATTCCAACAACAGGTCCCTGCCCGTCTTAGTACGCGTAAAATCCAGTTTATGAAAAATGGAGAATTCTTCATGCCGGCTAAAGAGCGACAGGTCTTCGTATGTGGTATTGTCAATTTCCATAATATCGAAATAGGTCGAAGGGTCCACCGCATACTTACCGGTCGAACCGTAACCGGTGGCCCCATTGAGATTCATCGAAGACTCCATTTCCATACACCAGGTGACCATTTACGAAGGTATGTGTCACCGAGGCCGGGAACCGGAATCCCTCCAATGGGCTCCAGCCGCATTTATACAGGATGTTCCCCGGCTCTACGACTGACGGCAGTTCCATGTCCACCATGACCAGGTCTGCAAAATATCCTTCCCTGATATACCCGCGTTCGGCGACCCGGAAACAAACGGCCACGGCATGGCTCATCTTCTCAACGACTTTTTCCAGGCTGATCCGCCCCTCCTGCACATAATGGAGCATCAGCAAAAGCGAATGTTGTACCAACGGCAGCCCGGCATGTGCCTTTTCATAGGAACCCGATTTCTCTTCAATGGTATGAGGGGCATGGTCGGTGGCGACCAGATCAAGCCGGTCATCCAAAAGCGCCGTCCACAGGGCCTCCCGGTTATTCGACGCCTTGATCGCCGGGTTGCACTTGATCTTATTGCCCAGCCTGGCATAGTCATCGGCCGTGAAATGCAGATGGTGGACACAGACCTCCGCGGTGATCCGCTTCTCCTGCTGCGGAAGCAGATTGGTAAAGAGCTGCATCTCTTTTTCCGTGCTCAAATGGAAAACGTGGAGCCGGCTATTGTGCTTCTTGGCAAACTGGATGGCAGTCAGCGACGATTCGAAACACGCTTCGGCATCGCGGATCAGGGGATGGTCGGCCGCCACCAGCTCTCGCCCCTCTTGCCTCAACCGCCCGAGGTTCTGCCGGATGATCTTCTCGTCTTCGCAATGCGTCGCGATCAGCACCTCGCTGTCTCTGAACAGCCGGTCAAGGGTCAGGTAATTGTCGACCAGCAAATTCCCAGTTGAAGAGCCCATAAAGATCTTGATGCCGCATACCTCCTGCTTTTTTTCGTTCGTGCGCAGGGCCTCTTCCGCATTATCGTTTGAAGTCCCCATATAGAACGAGTAATTGGCCAGCGAGCTTCGGGCAGCGATCGCATATTTATCTTCCAGTAATTCCTGGGTAAATGCCGGCGGGATGGTGTTGGGCATTTCCATGAACGAAGTAACGCCTCCGGCCACTGCGGCCCTGGCTTCGGTATAGATGGTAGCCTTATGCGTTAGTCCCGGCTCACGGAAATGGACCTGGTCGTCGATGACGCCGGGCAATAAATATTTCCCCTCGCCGTTGATCTCCGTAACCGCAAAGGCGGGCCGGAGGTTTGACCCCATTTTTTCGATCCGACCGTTTTTAATAAGCAAATCTCCCGTACTAATCCTACCTTCGTTAACTATATAAGCATTCCTGATCAGATAATTACGCATAGAGAAAATTGATCTTACCCAATTTGAATCCTTTATGATGCAATTTATTAAAACCCTTCTAAGACGGAAGTTTATTTTAGCGGCCATGCTTTTTCTGCTACCTGGTGTTTGCTTTACCCAATCCAGTGTTCTTCCTCAGGGTTCTGCCTACGATCATTTCCTGGACCGGATGGAGATCCTCCAGCAGACCAATCCCACGTTGAACTTCAGCTCTGACCGGCCGATCAGCCGTAAGGTTGCCGTTCGGATGGCAGAAATGGCAGACTCCCTGTCCAGGCACTATCCATACGACGAATATTATCATCTTTCCCCTGTTGACCAGGCTACCCTCTACTCGCTGCTGCTCAACAATATCGAATGGACCCGGGTGAATAAGGACAGCTTCGCCAGTAAAAGGCCCTGGTTTAATACCTTCTATACCGAGAAGGCGAATTTTTATGAAGTAATGGATAACGATTTCTTTCTGGCGATCGACCCGGTCATTCAAGAGACCCAATCCGCGGAAACCGGCAATAACGAACGCGTCTTTCTTAACGCAAAAGGCCTTACGCTCCGGGGGATGATTGGCGGTAAACTAGGCTTCTCGGCCTATATCACCGATAACCAGGAGAGGGGTCCCAGCTTTTTTGAGCAGCGGGCGCAACAATTCCAGGCCGTTCCCGGCGCCGGCTACTGGAGGTATTTCAAGACTACCGCCTATGACTATTTCGATAATCGCGCCTCGATCTATTTCAACGCTTTGAAATATTTCGACTTCCAGATCGGCTATGACAAGAACTTCATCGGCGACGGCTATCGCAGCCTTTTCCTCAGCGACTATAGCGCGCCTTATGCTTTTGTCAAGATCAATACGCGCGTCTGGAAGCTGAACTACCAGGTGATGTACCAGCAGTTGGTCGACCAGCACCTGGTACCCGACTCCAATTATCTTTACCCCAAGAAATATGGCGTCACACATCACCTTAGTATAAACGTTTTTCCCTGGGCGACCGTGGGGATCTTTGAGAATGTCATCTTTACCAGGAGTAACGGCTACGAGCTGTCTTATCTGAACCCTGTTGCCTTTCTCGTTTCCGCCCAGCAGCAAAATGGCAGCCCGGACAAGACAACTGCCGGGCTCGACGCGAAATTGAATATCGGCCATACTGTCCAGCTATATGGGCAATTGCTGATCGACGAATTCGTCCTGCATCAGATCCTGCACTATTCGCAAGGTAGCTTTGCGAACAAACAAGGTCTCCAGGCCGGCATCAAATATATCAATGCTTTTTCGATCCGTAACCTCGACGTCCAATTTGAAACCAACCTTGTCAGGCCCTATGTTTATCAGCACAACGATACCATCGACAACTATAGCCATTACAACCAGCCGCTGGCGCATCCGCTCGGCGCGAATTTTGCCGAGTTTATCGGGATCGTTCGTTATCAGCCTACCTACAAATGGACCCTGGAAGGCAAGCTGATTTATTACAAGCAGGGTCTTGATTCAGCAGGTATCAATTTCGGGGGAAATATTTTTGAAAATTATTTGACCCGCCCCCGGGACTATGGCTTCCAGATCGGTTCCGGCATTCCGGCAAATGTGATCAATTTTTCCGGATCGGTGTCCTGGCAATGGAAAGAGAACGTTTTCCTTGATTTGTCGGCTATGTATCGACGTTTTTCGGTCAATGACCCCACCGGCACCTATCAGTCATCCAGCTCGACGACGTTGACGGCAGGGGTCAGGATAAATATGTTCAGGAGACAATATGATTACTGAGTGACCTACTGAACTTCGTCGGGGCTGCTTCGCCACGCCCCTCCTCGTTCGCTGACCTACGGTCAGCCTTCGAAGATCAGGGAGAACACGATCATCCGTGTTTTGAGTTTGTCGATCACATTCGAATACTGCAGATTGGGATCACGGTCGTGGACATTTTTGATGCCTTCGCTGAACTTAAGCTCGGGTGACAAAATGAATACGGGGAAGTAGAACTGGAATCCGATCCCGCCTTCGACGCTAAAATCCGAAGGCGACAGCTTAACGAGATTCTGCGCTTTACGCGCGGAGGAATTGGAAGCCAGATCGTATTGGTAATTGATCCCGCCCAGCATATAGACCCGGAAATTGTCGATCCTGTCCGATAGGAATTTTACGTGTGCGGGGAACCCCAACAGTAGCGATTGGATTTGTTTTGTAGCCAGGGTAGTCTCGCCGTTCGGCGGATAGTTGACATGATAGGACAGGGAGTTGGAGGCAAAAATAAATTCCGGAAACGCGAGGCGGAACTCCAGGTGGTCCATCACGTGAAACGTGAACATCCCCGAAACGCCGAACCCCCCTGAATTTAAAGGATTGACATAGAGGACACTATCGCTTTGAAGGAATTTTGGATGCGCACTGACCTGGAAATGAGACTGTTCGTACATGAAACCAATGCCGAGGTAAAAAGGTTTTGAATCGTGATCCGGCAAATTTAATTCCGGAAGCTGTGCATCGGCCCGTACGACTGCGACCAATAGTCCGAAAAGAAATGCAATACCACGGATACCCCCGCTCTTTCTAATTCCAAATAATTTCATAATCGATTTAAGATCAATAATTTAAGCCAATAATTAAGCATTGGCTGGAGATCGAGGGTATATAGTCTCTATAGGCTTAAATTTGGAATAATTGATAACGCGAAATCGGTCGATTAATTGCGGCCGATAACCTTTTCTCCGGTATATACGGAGCAGACGCCAAGGCTTAGTCGCCTTAACCTGAGACGGGTAAATCCGCACTCGTCCAGGATGCGAATAAGGCGCTCGCCCTCTGGAAAGGCCAGAACAGAAGCATTGAGATATCTGTAAGCGGCACGGTCGCTGGCAGCGATCCCGGCGATCCGGGGTGCGATCCGTCGCATGTATGCCCTATAAAGCTGACAGATGACCGGGGTACGCGGTTGGGAAAACTCCAGCACCACCAGTTTGCCGCCGGGCTTTAGAACCCTTCTCATTTCCCGCAATCCATTCTCAAGGTTCTCGAAATTTCGGACGCCGAATGCGACCGTGATGGCGTCAAAACTATCCCCGGAAAAAGGGAGGGTTTCGCAGTCGCCTGGCTGCAGGGTTATCCGGCCGTCCAGTTTCAATCTCGCCAGCTTTTGTCGGCCTACTTCCAGCATCCCCGCTGAAATATCGACCCCCGTAATCCGCGCATAAGGAAGATAGCGGGCCAGCAAGACAGCCATATCGCCGGTTCCCGTCGCCACGTCGAGTACCGAAGCATCCGCCGGGAGCCCCTGCAATTCGCGGATTGCCTGCTTACGCCAATAGATATCGACCCCGCCGGACAGAAAACGATTTAAAAAATCATACCTGAACGCGATCTTGTCGAACATTTCGGCGATCTGTTGCTTCTTCCCAGTCCCGAATCCTTAAAAGGGACGATCCTGTCATGTGAATAGTTGGCCATTGCGGCGGTAAAGATACGCCGATAATGGTATCTTACATCCTTATTCAACCGTATGATCATTCGTTCCGCCGTCTACATAATCAGCAGCCCTGACCATTTGCAAAGTCCAAAGCCGGACAGGCCGGAGTATGCTTTTATCGGTCGCAGCAATGTCGGGAAGTCTTCACTGATCAATATGATCTCGGGCAGCGACAAACTGGCCAAGACCTCCGGCACTCCCGGTAAGACGCAGCTGATCAATCATTTTTCGGTTAATGACGAGTGGTATCTTGTCGATCTCCCCGGTTATGGCTTTGCCAAAGCTTCCCAGACCCAGCGGAAGAAATGGGAGAAAATGATCGAAGACTATCTCAGGAAACGCCCCACTCTGGTGACTGTCTTCGTCCTGATCGACAGCCGTCATCCTCCGCAGCGGATCGATCTGGAGTTCGTCAATACCCTGGGGGAATGGAAGATCCCGTTTTGCCTCGTATTCACAAAAGCCGACAAAGAGAACCAGCGGACCGTCAGCAAAAATGTAAAGGATTTTCTCGACAAGATGCGCGACAGCTGGCAGTTCCTTCCGCAGCATTTTGTCACCAGCACGGTAAAGAAAATGGGCCGGGACAAGATCCTTGGGCTGATAGAAGAAGGGAACAGGGAATTTGAAGAGGCGAAAGATGGGGGGGAGACAATTCCTTAGACCGTGTCGGGTCACGATCTGTTGTAGTGACGGGGAGAGTAGAACTGCCTGTCAGTTGACCACCTTGTTCGCGCAGCTGCTGCTGGCGAAGGCTTCGGGCTTGGCTTTGAAGGCAAACCCCATTCCAAGGATATAGCCCATCGCTTCCTTCAGGGCGTCGTTGCTCTTGAAATGCGGGTTGGTATTGATGTCGGCATGCACTTCCATGTCAACGTTATACCGGCTGAAGAGATTGCAAAGTTCATATGCGATCTCGATGCTCTTTGCCACTTCAACCAGCATCCGTTCTTTGATCGAGTACTGGTGCCTGGTCTTTTCATTGTGGATGAACATGAATCCGCCATGACCTTCGCGCAGGAAGACGATCACCGTAGCAAATTCCGTTTCAAGGCCTTTGACCTGGGAGTCAGTACCAATGCAGACTTTTAGCCGGTAACCTTTTTCGGCTTCTCGTCGGATGGCATGCTCGACGGCATCAACAATGGGGAGCTCGATCGGGTCACCATTAAATTTTCGCCATAGCATAAATAAGGATTTGTCGAATTTACCAAAAAACCTTCTATTACCAAAATCGGCTGTTTGTTAATGTATTATTAAGTCCATCGAGGCATTGCCCTTTGTGATCAATATTGACCCGTACTGAGCAATACAAGTGTGCAGGCCTCGACCGGCTCGATGCCATGAGCGGAGGCCAGGGCTTCCAATTCCGGGTTCTCAGCGCCCGGATTGAAGATGATGCGCCTGGGGTGTAACGAAAGGATATAATCGTAATATTCCTTCTGATTGGTGGGGTTTAGATAGAGCGTTACGGTATCCACATCCGTGACAGCCTGGCGGTCCGTAATGACCTCCACATCACCGACGGTTGCCGGGTTCCGGCCTATCGCCGATACGGGATGCCCCGCGTTGCGCAGTCTGCGTACGGCCATGTTGCTGTATCGTTCCGGGTTGGCGGAGGCGCCGAGGACTATTGTCTTTTTTATCGATAAGGACATACATAACCTATTACAATTTTCCCTCGCATCTTGTTTGGATCACCTGTAAGATATTGTTTTGTATGTCCTTCATGATCCACCTGGCCCACAAGGCGGCATAGAAATTGAACGTTGTTTTCAACGTAAAATGACTGTACAATTGCAGGCGGCACGCGCTGTCGTTAAGTCGCTCCAACTCATACGTGCCATCCAGCACATCAAAATAGTCGCCGCCGATGACCACATGTTTATCCATTGTCGTGGAGGGGATGTCGTGTGGATTAGCAGTTATGCTGAAACGCATTTTCTTTTGATCTGCATACTCCAACACCACTTCTTTAAAGACCAGATCCTTGCTGAAGATCGCTTGACGGCTGCCGCCGACGCCGGCATAATCCAGTTCTGCACGGATGGGGCGGG
>Ga0210409_10007230_pt1 | contig 11451 bp, 10 predicted proteins | sample IncBWH17MmetaG_FD_161649 | JGI IMG/M metagenome (GOLD analysis project Ga0210409, IMG submission 161649) | Forest soil microbial communities from Barre Woods Harvard Forest LTER site, Petersham, Massachusetts, United States - Inc-BW-H-17-M | ecosystem: Environmental > Terrestrial > Soil >...
CAACCTGTTCGACACGGCGCAACACCTCGAGCGTCTCGTGGCAGCTGCTCGCGCGGGCAAGCTGGCAGCGCAGGACGTACGCGGCGGCACCTTCACCATCTCGAATCACGGAGTCGGCGGAAGCCTGTTGGCGGCGCCCATCATCATCAACCAGCCGCAGGTGGCGATCCTCGGTGTCGGCAAGATTCAGCGCCGCGTTTGCGTGCTGGCGGCGGGCAATGGCGAGGAAATCGGCATTCGCTCCCTGTGCTACCTCACCCTCACCATCGACCACCGGGCTTTGGACGCCTATCAAGCGAATGCATTCCTCAGCTTGATCGTGACGACGCTGGAGCAGTGGCCCGAGAACGACTAGTTCAGTCAGAGACCCTGAGGCGCTTGCCGATGCCGCCGAAGCGCCGCAGTACCTGCGCATCAGCCGCCGGCAGCGGCCCGTTGAGTTTGGCTGCAATACGCGTCAGATAGGTTTCCGACAGGGAAAAAACACTGGCGTAGAGGTCGCGACACAGCGTTGCGGCCCGCGTGCCGGGCCAGCCGGCCTGCAGCAGGCGCGGCGGCAGCAGCGGATCGCGCAAATGCAGGCGACGATATTCATGGATCAGCAGCGTGCGAATGATGAAGCACGCCTGTTCATCGAGTTGACCTTGGGCGCGAAGCGCCGCTTGAACGCGTGCGAAGCGCTGCACAAATCGCCGGTAGCGAGCCGCGAGATCCTGAAGATCCCATCCTAAACTCACGAGCCGCTGCGGCGCGGCAGCGCCGCTCAGGTGAGCATCGAATACCATGATCTTGGCTTGCAGTTCCGCTGCCCGCCGCTGCAATCCCAAGAAGCGCGCATCCCGCTCGGGGTGCGCGAATATTCCTGATGATAGCTCGCCGAATCCGCGCCACACGAGTTCCTCGCGCAACGCTTTGCGCTCGCCGGGCCGCATGGGCGGCAGGACGATCAAGGTCCAGCGGCCCGCCCATGCACTCTGCGGCGCGCTGTAGATGCGTTTTGTCGCCTCGGCAAAGCGCTGCCGTCCGCTGCTCGACAAACGATACTCGCTGAGTTTGCCGGCGCGGCGCCCCTCGAGCCAGCCCTCCTTCGCCAGGCGCGCGGTCGCGGTACGCACCAGCCGTTCATTGAGACCAAACGGCGCCCCCAGCGCAATCAGGCTGCCGAGCGAGACGGCGCCGCCGCGCGGCATGATGGAGTCGCCAAAGATCGTGATGATGAGCGAGCCGCCGCGCAGCGGGCGCTGGCGGCGAAAGCGGGCGACAAGATCATGGGCGGCGGCGGCGGCGTTCTGGGCCATTCCCCGGCATTGTAATGGCAACGGCATCGTGACACACGAAATATTGATTTATCGCATTTTCCGTATCAGAATGGTCGGGTTGGCGCAGGGGGTCAGATGTATACGCAAGAGCTTGACGTGCGCGGCGCGGAATCCACCCCGGCCGGTTCGGATGTGCTGGAGCAGCACTTCCTCGCCCGCATCGACGCGGAGCAAAAAATCGAACCCAAGGAATGGATGCCGGCGCGCTACCGCAGCATGCTGATTCGCCAGATCTCCCAGCACGCGCATTCGGAAATCGTGGGCATGCTGCCGGAGGGCAACTGGATCACCCGCGCCCCGACGCTGCGGCGCAAAGCGATTCTGATCGCCAAGGTGCAGGATGAGGCCGGCCACGGCGCCTACCTGTACAGCGCGGCAGAGACACTGGGGGTCAGCCGCGATCAACTGATCGAGCAGTTGCTGTCGGGCAAGGCCAAGTATTCGAGCATCTTCAACTACCCCACGACCACCTGGGCCGATGTGGGCGCCATCGGCTGGTTGGTCGATGGCGCCGCCATCATGAATCAGATCCCGCTGTGCCGCTGCTCCTACGGACCCTATGCACGCGCCATGGTGCGCGTCTGCCGCGAGGAAAGTTTCCATCAGCGCCAGGGCTACGACTTGATGCTGCAGCTCGCGCGCGGCACCCCCGAACAACGGCGCATGGCGCAGGACGCTCTCAACCGGTGGTGGTGGCCGGCGCTCATGATGTTCGGCCCCCCCGACGCGAGCTCGACGCACAGCGGAGAATCGCAGCGTTGGAAGATCAAGCGCATCTCGAACGATGAACTGCGGCAGAAGTTCATCGATTTCACCGTGCCGCAGGCAAATTTCTTGCGCCTGACCGTGCCGGATCCGCTGCTGCGCTGGAACGAAGCGGAGCAGCGGCATGAGTTCGGACCGATCGATTGGAACGAGTTCGAGCAAGTTCTCAAGGGCAACGGTCCCTGCAATGCAGAGCGGCTGGCTGCCCGCCGCAACGCTCACGCCGCAGGCGCTTGGGTTCGTGAAGCCGCAAGCGCCCATGCCGAAAAGCAGCGAGCGCGCCTCGAGCGCGCCGCCTAGCCGACAATTGGAGTTTTGAAATGGACGATCGCCACTGGCCTTTGTACGAAGTATTCATCCGCGCACGCGGCGGTCTCGATCACAAGCATGTCGGCAGTTTGCACGCCGCCGACGAGCGCATGGCGATCGAGCACGCCCGCGATTTGTACACACGGCGTCAGGAGGGCGTCAGCATCTGGGTGGCGCCGTCCAAAGCCATCACCGCCTCGGATCCCGGCGAATCCGAATCCCTGTTCGAGCCGGCGCGCGACAAGATCTACCGGCATCCGACCTTCTATGACATTCCCGATGAGGTCAAGACTCTATGAGCGCGGCGGCTGCAGCCGAACCCGAAGCGCTGTTCCGCTATGTGCTGCGCCTCGGCGACTTGAGCTTGGTGCTCGGGCAACGCCTCGGCGAGTGGGTCGGGCATGCGCCAGCGCTGGAGGAGGATTTAGGGCTGGCGAACATCGCGCTCGACCTGATCGGTCAAGCGCGGCTGCTGTTGTCTTACGCCGGTGAAATCGAAGCTCGCGGCCGCAGTGAGGATGACCTCGCGTATCTGCGCGAACCTGGCGAATATTTGAATGCCGTATTGGCGGAGCAGCCGAACGGCGACTTCGGCCAGACCATCGTTCGCCAGGTGCTGATCGATGCGTTCCAGCTGGAACTGTACGAGCGCCTGTCCGCATCCACGGATCTGCGCCTTGCAGCGATTGCGGCGAAATCGGTGAAGGAAACCCGCTACCACCTGCGCTACAGCGCAAGCTGGCTGGTGCGTCTCGGCGATGGGACCGAGCAGAGCCGCACGCTGGCGCAGTCGGCGCTCGAGCGGCTTTGGCCCTATACCGTGGAGCTGTTTGCCGAGGATGATCTGGACCGCGCCATGGCGGATCGCCACGTAGCGCCGCCACTGGCGGCCGTGCACGCAGCGTGGTCAACGCGGCTGGACGACATTCTCGCGCAGGCAACTCTTGCTCGTCCGGGCGATCATCCGCATGCATGGCACGGCAAGCGCGGCCAGCACAGCGAGCATCTGGGCTACATCCTGGCCGAAATGCAGCATTTGCAGCGAACCTATCCGGGTGCTCGCTGGTGAACTTATCCGCTCTCACCGACCACGGTGCGGCGCCCGGTGAAGATCCGGTGGCGCTGGCCTGGCGGGCGCTTGAGACGGTCGAGGATCCAGAGCTTCCGGCGCTCAAAATCGTGGATCTGGGCCTGATCCGCTTCGTCAGACCGCGTGCCGACGGCCGTCTGGAAATCGGTCTCTCGCCCACCTACGTCGGATGCCCCGCCACCGAGGTGATTCACCGCGCGGTACAGCAGGCGCTTTGCAGCGCGAGAATCGGCGACGCTGTCGTGACCACGGTTTTGTCGCCGCCCTGGAGCAGCGACTGGATCACGGACGCGGGCCGCCAACAGCTGCGGATGTGCGGCATCGTCCCGCCCGAGCGCACGGTCGCGAACCTGCGGGATATTGTGCGCGCCGATCGGCCGCCGGCGTGTCCGCGCTGCCAATCCGCCGCTACGGAATGCATCAGCGAATTTGGTTCGACGCCCTGCAAAGCCTTGCATCGCTGCCGTGCCTGTCTGGAACCCTTCGAATACTTCAAATGCATCTGATCATTCCCGATGTTTAGTTTTCATGCCCTAAAAGTCGCTTCGGTGGAGCGCATTGCGGAGGACGCGGTTTGCGTGACGCTCGAAGTGCCGCCGGCCCTGCGCGAGGCATTCGCCTTCCGCGCGGGTCAGTACGTTACCCTGCGACGGCGGATCGGCGATCGCGAGGAACGCCGCACTTACTCCATCGTCACGACTCCGGGCGGCGACACGCTCAAGCTCGGAGTGCGCGTGCAAGCAGGCGGCCGCATGTCCGGCGAAATTGCCGGTCAAATACGCGGCGGCGATCTCCTCGACGTCGGCACGCCCATGGGGCGGTTCCATACCCCCATCAGCCCGGAGCGCGAGCATTCGTACGTCGCGTTCGCGGCGGGCAGCGGCATCACGCCGGTGTTGTCGCTGGCGGCGGATATCCTCGCCAAAGAGCCGCGCAGCCGATTCACCCTGATCTACGGCAATCGCAGCGCCGCGCGCACGATGTTCCTCGAGCAGACGCTCGCGCTGAAGAACCGCTACATCGAGCGGTTTTCGGTGCATTTTGTCATGAGCCGAGAACCGCAACAAACGCAATTGCTCAATGGCCGCATCGATGCCGACAAAGTGCGCGAACTTACGCGTCAAATCGTGGAGATCGCGACCGCGGATGAATACCTGATTTGCGGGCCCGGCGGCATGGTCGATGATGTTCGAATCGCGGTCAAACTCATGAACCCCTCGGCTGCGATTCGATTCGAGCGTTTTGCCAGCGGCACCGCGCCGGCGGCGGAGATTCCCGATAGCGCGCCGACCCCGGCACCGGCCCGGCCAGAAGTCATGGCGATGATTTCCGTGCTCATGGATGGCCGGCGCAGGACTTTTCCGATGGCGCCGAGCGATCCCTCCGTACTGTATGCCGCGGAACACGCCGGACTCGAGCTGCCCTTTTCTTGCCGCTCCGGCATCTGCGCGACTTGCCGCGCAAAGATCGTCGCGGGAGAGGCCGTGATGACGCACAATATTGCGCTCGAGAAATGGGAAATGGACTTAGGATTTGTGCTGTGTTGCCAGGCACGGCCCACGGGTGCGACGCTCGACTTGAGCTACGACGAGAAATAATCAGGCGCGAGGCTAAGGTAAGGAACATGCCATACGAGACCATCATTTTTGACGTCGAGCGAGGAATTGCCCGCTTGACCTTGAATCGGCCCGACAAGCTCAACAGCTTTACTGCTGCGATGCATGGCGAGGTGCGGCATGCGTTGGGGCAACTGACCGCAAAGAGCGCCCGTGTGCTGGTGCTGACGGGCGCCGGCCGGGGTTTCTGCGCCGGCCAGGACTTGAGCGATCGCGCGGTGGCCCCGGGCACGCAGCGCGTCGATCTCGGCGAATCCATAGAGAAGAACTACAATCCGCTGGTGCGGACCTTGCACGAGCTGCCGATGCCCGTCATCGCGGCGGTCAATGGTGTCGCGGCGGGCGCCGGCGCCAACATCGCGCTGGCCTGCGACCTTGTGATCGCCGCGCGCTCGGCGAGCTTCTTGCAAGCTTTTTCGAAGCTCGGGCTCATTCCGGACTCCGGGGGGACGTGGACATTGCCGAAGCTGGTCGGCAACGCGCGCGCCCTCGGCCTTACCCTGCTTGGCAACAAACTGAGCGCGGAAGCGGCTGCGGCCTGGGGAATGATCTGGCAGGTGGTCGACGATGCGGAGCTCGCAGCAACCGTCGATGCGCTCGCGCAGCAATTCGCGGCGGCACCCACCCGCGGTCTCGCCGCCACCAAGGCGGCGATTCGCGGCAGTTGGCAGCGCTCGTTCGCCGAGCAACTCGATGTCGAGCGGGACGTACAGCGCGAGCTTGGGCGTTCCGCCGACTATGCGGAGGGCGTTGCCGCTTTCACCGCAAAGCGAGTTCCGCAATTCACAGGGCAGTGACTCCCATGAATCTGCAAAGTTACGTACAGGGAAAATGGCTGAGCGGCCTTGAAGCCGGCGTGGCGATGCGCGATGCGACGACCGGCGACATCATTGCCGAAGTATCCTCCTCCGGGATCGATTTCCGCGCGGTGTTGCGCCATGCACGTGAAATCGGCGGCCCCGCACTGCGTGCGATGACATTTCATGAGCGTGCGGGGCTGTTGAAGACGCTCGCCAAGCGTCTTGGCGACATGAAAGAGGAGTTCTACGCGCTGTCGTATCGAACCGGCGCGACCAAGAGTGACTCGTGGATCGATATCGACGGCGGCATCGGTACGGTTTTCGCGTTCGCCGCCAAGGGCGCGCGCGAACTGCCGAACGCCCACGTGTATGTCGACGGCGATGTCGAGGGTCTGTCCAAAACAGGCACCTTCCTCGGCCAACACCTGTACGTGTCGCGCGAAGGCGCCGCGGTGCACATCAATGCGTTCAATTTTCCGGTGTGGGGCTTGCTGGAGAAGCTCGCGCCAACGCTGCTGGCGGGCATGCCGGCAGTCGTCAAGCCGGCAACCGCGACCGCGTATCTTACGGAGCTCGTCGTACGGCGCATCATCGAATCCGGAGTCTTGCCGGAGGGTGCGCTGCAACTCGTGTGCGGCAGCGTGGGGGGCCTGTTCGATCACTTGAACTGTCAGGACGCGGTTGCGTTCACCGGTTCCGCCGACACGGCGGCGCGGCTGCGCGTGCATCCCACCGTCATTCGCAATGCCGTACCCTTCACCGCCGAAACCGATTCACTGAACTGCAGCATTCTCGCCAGCGATGCGCTGCCGGGTAGCCCGGAGTTCGACCTGTTCGTGACGGAAGTGGCGCGCGAGATGACGGTCAAGGCCGGCCAGAAATGTACCGCCATTCGCAGGGCGCTGGTACCCGCAGCGTTGACGGGCGATGTCGTCGCCGCGCTGCAAGCGGCGCTGCAACAGGTGGTCGTGGGGGATCCGCGCGCCGATGGGGTGCGCATGGGGCCTCTCGTGAGCCAAGAGCAGCGGTCCGACGTGCTGACGCGCCTGCTTCAACTGCGCAGCGAGGCTGAACTCGTTGCCGGCAACCCGGAGAAGTTTGCGGTCGCGGGCGCCGACGCGAAGCGCGGGGCGTTCGTGCCGCCGTTGCTGCTGCTCTGCCGCGAGCCCAAGGCGGCGCATGCCATCCATTCCGTGGAAGCCTTCGGTCCCGTCGCGACCGTGCTGCCCTACCGCGACACGGCCGATGCGATCGCGCTCGCTAGGCGCGGCGGCGGTAGTCTGGCGGCTTCCGTTTTCTGTGGGGATGATTCACTCGCCGGCGAAATCGTTCTCAAGCTGGCGCCCTACCACGGCCGAATTCTGGTCGTCAATCGCGCCTGCGCGAAGGAGTCGACCGGGCATGGGTCGCCGCTCGCGCCCTTGATTCACGGCGGCCCCGGCCGTGCCGGCGGCGGCGAGGAAATGGGCGGCATCCGCGGCGTGCTGCACTACATGCAACGCACCGCGGTGCAAGGATCGCCGGACACCATCACCGCGGTCAGCGGTCGCTGGGTGCGCGGCAGCCTTTTGCGCAACCCCGGCCGGCATCCGTTTCGAATTCCCTTCCCTGAGCTCAAGTTGGGCGATACCTTGAGGTCGGCGGAACGCGCGGTCACGATCGCGGACATCGAGCAGTTCGCCGCCCTCACGGGCGACAACTACTACGCGCATATGAGCGAGACGCAGGCGGCGCGCAACCCCTTGTTTGGCGGCCGCGTGGCTCACGGCTATTTCTTGATCTCCGCCGCGGCGGGCTTGTTCGTCGATCCGGACTACGGTCCGGTGCTCGGCAACTACGGCATCGATCAGCTGCGCTTCGTCAAACCGGTGAAGCCCGGCGATCGAATCAAGGTGCGCTTGACCTGCGCGGGAAAAAGTCTTCGCGCCGACAAGGGTTGGGGCGAAGTCGCCTGGGATACGGAAATCACCAACCAGAACGGCGAGACAGTGGCTTCCTACACCGTGCTGACCATGGTCAGCATTCACGCCATTCCTGATGCGGTGGGAAAACGCTAGGAACGTGCCGGACACGCTCCAAGAGCTTAAGTTGCTGGATCCGCTGTTGGGTGCGTCGCGTGCCGCGCTCGAGTCCCTGCAGCTGGAGCGCCTGCAGTCGACGCTGCACCACGCCTACGCCAACAACCCGAACTATCGGCGAAAGTTCGATTCGGCCAACGTGCACCCCCGCGATGTGCGGACACTGGCCGACCTGGCGCACTTCCCATTCACAACCAAGGCCGATCTTCGCGACGCCTACCCGTTCGGATTTTTCTCGGTTCCCCGTGAGCAAGTGGCGCGCATTCATGCCTCCTCGGGCACCACCGGGAAGCCGACCGTGGTGGGATACACGCGGGCTGATCTTCTCACATGGGGGAATCTCGTCGCGCGATCGATCCGGGCGGCAGGCGGCCGTGCCGGCATGCGGGTGCACATCGCCTACGGCTATGGTCTGTTCACCGGCGGACTCGGCGCACACTACGGGGCGGAAGCCGCAGGCTGCACGGTGATTCCGATGTCGGGCGGACAAACCGAGAAACAAGTGCAGTTGATCCGCGATTTTGCGCCCGACATCATCATGGTGACGCCCAGCTATATGCTCGCGATTCTCGATGAATTCCGGCGCGTCGGAGTGGACCCGCGGTCCACTGCCCTGCGCATCGGCATCTTCGGGGCCGAGCCCTGGGGCGAAGGCATGCGCGCGGAAATTGAATCCGCCTTCGGCATCGATGCCTGCGACATTTACGGCCTATCCGAGGTGATGGGTCCAGGCGTAGCCCAGGAGTTCGCGCTGACCAAGGACGGGCCGACGATTTGGGAGGATCATTTCATCGCCGAGATCGTGGACCCGCAGAGCGGCGAGGTGCTCGCCGACGGCGAGGAAGGCGAATTGGTTTTCACCTCGTTGACCAAGGAAGCGATGCCCGTGATCCGCTATCGGACGCGGGATCTGACGCGGCTGCTGCCCGGAACCATTACAGCGATGCGCCGGATGTCCAAGATCAACGGCCGCGCCGACGACATGTTGATCGTGCGCGGCGTCAATGTGTTTCCTTCGCAAATCGAAGAGCTGATCTTGCGCTGCAAGGGCCTGGCACCCCACTACGAGATCGAGATCAGCCGGCCGAATCGTCTCGATGAAATACGAATTCTCGTCGAAGCGCGCCCCGATTTGCCGCACGAGGCGCACCACGCCGAGGCAAAGCGCCTGGCCAGCGCATTGAAGGATCACTGCGGTGTTTCCGCGGAAATCCGGATCGTGGCGCCCGGCTCTCTGCAGCGCTCGTCCGGGAAGGCCACTCATGTTCGCGATCTTCGGTAAGCTTGAGAGCGGCCAAGTCCCAATCTGCAACAGGATATTAAATCAGTGACCACCAGCGCGCCGCGAAAGCCCTTCGCAATGATTCGGGAGTTCCACTTGGCGGACTGGTTTACTCTTGGCAACGCCATTTGCGGCACGGCGTCTGTGTTCTCGACCATCACTTACGTTCAGACAGAAGTCGTTTCACATGTCTATTTCGCGTCCGCACTCATCTTCTTTGCCTTGGTGTTTGATGTACTCGATGGGCGGATTGCGAGATGGCGCCAGAAAACATCGGCCATGGGCCGGGAGCTCGATTCGCTCGCTGACGTGATCTCATTTGGCGTGGCTCCCGCGATGATAGGCTACGGTTTGGGCATGCAAGGCTTGTATGATCGCATCGTCCTGGTTTACTTCGTCGCTTGTGGAGTCTCGCGCCTCGCTCGATACAACATCACCGCTGAAGCGCTCTCCGAGGGAACCGGCAAGGTGAAGTATTTTGAGGGGACGCCAATTCCCACTTCCTTCGTCTTGGTTGGCGTGCTTTGTTTTGCAACCTTCATCGGCGCAACCGGTGAGCACCTGTGGTTTGGCAAGCTAAGCCTGGCAGGACACGCTTTTCACCCGCTGGCGCTGTTATTTGCGGTATCGGGCTCTTTGATGATCAGCCGAATTCACATGCCGAAACTATGAATGGGCGCTTAAGCGCGCCACTCGCCGTCCGCCCGCCCGAACTGCGGATGCTGAATGACTGCGTCATGCCAGGAGGCATCATCCGCGCGGCTGCCGAAAGGTGTCTGCGCGTCGCTGCGCCGCCACTTGGACAACCATTCCTCCCCAAGCAGTTCGTGATCGTGCCACCCTGAGGCCGCGCGCGGCGACAGACCGATCGTGGTTTCCGCCTTGCGGCCGGTGCCGCGGCCCTTGGCGACATAGAAACCGGCCGCCAACATCGCAGCGCGCACACTGGTGGAGTAGGTGTAGGTAAAGAGCTCCGCCGCCTTTTCCGAGCACAGCCCGGCCAGCTCGCGAAACGCCGGCAGCGTCCACATCGCCGCATCGGTCTTGAACGAGAAGGGATCGAAGAAAATGATGTCGGGCGGCGGCGCGTCGAACTTTCGCCGCGCGAAATCGCCGTGCAGCAGCAGCCAGTCGATGGTCGAGGCCTGGTTGGTCCAGCGGTTATCGCATAGCAGGGCCCGCGGCGCCGCATGGCGCAGGTGTTTGAACCACTTGGTGTGATCCAGCGCGAGTTTGAGTGAATCGAGATCATTTTCGAAGCTGACCAGCGTCAGGCGCCTGGCATTGCGCGCGGCGCCGCTCGAGGCTTCGGCGGCGAGGATCGATGCCATGGCGTTGCCGGCGGCGCCCAATCCCACATCCCACACGACGAGGGGCTGATCGTCGAGAACCTGCAGGCGCGCGACGAGCCGCGACTGCTCCACGTACAGCGAACGCGCTTCCTCGGCCGGATCGCTCCCCAAGTGCATCACCTCGCCCGAGGTCATCTCCCGAATGTAGCCGGCGCCATCGTGCACAATGACTTCATAGCGCCCGCGCGTGAGCCGCCGCCGGCGCAGCACGGCTCGGGTGACCTGTGCTGCCGCCTTGCCGTAGCTATCGCGCGCATCGAGCACATCGCGCTGAGCCTGATAAAAAGGTAGCCATGTGTCGGCGACGATGTGAGCGCGCATGGTGCGCATCAGCTGCAGGTAAAAATGCACATTGTGCAGACCCAGAAGCTGCCAGCCAGAACTTTCATGCACTCGCTGCAGATGATAGAGATAGGCAATCGAATGGGTCTTGCAGGTATGGCATTGGCAGGCAGGATCGATCGGCCCGTCCATGCTGCGATAGGCGGCGCGCCGCAAATCGCGCCTGCCCATGCTGGTAAACGCCACACCCTGCCTGGCAAGCGCGGTCGGCAGAATACAGTCGAACATGTCGACGCCGCGGTGAACGGATTCGAGCAGATCGCGAGGGGTGCCGACTCCCATGAGATATCGGGGCAGATCCCTCGGCAGCAGCTCCGTGACGGCCGCCGTGCAATCTTCACGCTGCGCGCCGGTCTCGCCCACCGCAAGTCCGCCGATGGCACAGCCGTCGAACGGCATGTCGGCGATGACCCGCGCGCTCTCGATGCGCAGGTCCTCGTAGCTGGCGCCTTGCACGATGCCGAACAGCGCCTGAGCGGAATCGCCGCGTGCCGCCAG
>Ga0210409_10007233_pt1 | contig 11447 bp, 11 predicted proteins | sample IncBWH17MmetaG_FD_161649 | JGI IMG/M metagenome (GOLD analysis project Ga0210409, IMG submission 161649) | Forest soil microbial communities from Barre Woods Harvard Forest LTER site, Petersham, Massachusetts, United States - Inc-BW-H-17-M | ecosystem: Environmental > Terrestrial > Soil >...
ACCGGCTTAAGAAGCTCGTCAAGCTGACGGTCCTGATGGCGACGACCGAGCAGTTTACCGAGCACGCACATGTGGCAGATGGAGCCTCAGATCTGTTTGTCCAAGTTTTTGGTCCAAACGCCGGCCATGTGCGGCTGGTCTATGGAGTGCAAAGCCTGCCTGTTGGCGCACCAGTCATAGTTGACACTGTTTTTGAAATCGAAGTGATACCCCAATCAACCTCCAAATAGATCAACATTAGCCCAAGATTAGCCCAAGAAAGGATTGTTCATTATGCAAGAATTCAAAGCGTATGCTGCCTCAGGTCCCAAGGGACCTCTGGAGCCGTTTAGTTTCATCCCCGGCCCGCTGGGTCCGGAGGAAGTCGAGATCAAAGTAACTCACTGTGGAGTTTGTCATTCCGACCTGTCGATGCTCGACAACGAATGGGGAATGTCAACTTTTCCATTTGTTCCCGGACATGAGGCCGTGGGAACGGTCCTGGCCATGGGCGGGCAAGCGAAAGGGCTGAAGATAGGTCAGCGAGTGGGTGTCGGATGGTTCGCGTCAAGTTGCCTGTCGTGCCCCGAATGTCTGTCAGGACACCACAATCTTTGCGCATACGGCCAAGGCACCATTGTCGGGCGGTACGGCGGCTTCGCCGACCGCTTGCGCGTCCAGTGGCCGTGGGTGCGGCCCCTGCCGGATGCGCTTGACCAAGCCAAGACCGGACCATTGCTCTGCGGCGGAGTGACTGTGTTCACGCCTTTCCTGGAGTACGACGTAACTCCTACGGCCAAGGTGGGAATCATTGGTATCGGCGGTCTCGGGCACATGGCCCTCCAGTTTGCCAACAAATGGGGTTGTGAAGTCCACGCGTTTACTACCAGCGACAACAAAGAAGCGGAAGCCCGCCGGCTGGGAGCCCACTTCGTGCATAACACGAAGCGGGAAGGGGTCTTAAAAAGCATCGCCCGGAGCCTCGATCTCATTCTCTCAACGGTCAATGTTCCATTGGATATTCCGGGACTCCTGGAAACGCTCACTCCGATGGGGCGTATTCATGTCGTGGGAGCCATTCTCAAACCGATGGAGATTCCCGCTTTTGGACTGATAGCGGGACAAAAATCCGTTGCCGGATCACCCGTTGGCAGTCCTACAGCGATCGACCGAATGCTGGCATTCAGCGCCCGGCACTCGATAGCTCCCGTTGTGGAGTTTTTTCCTATGTCAAAGGTTAACGATGCGCTGGAGCATCTCCGCTCGGGCAAAGCCCGCTATCGAATCGTGCTCACCAACGACTTTTAAAGTGATGAGATGGGAGAATGACTATGAATGCGATCAAAACATACGAAGAAACTACGGCCGTGGAAAGTGATTTGAACCTGACGCAGCGCGTGGCAATCTGCTTCGCGGCAGGGGTTGTCGGCGCACTGGCCGTGGTCCTGTTCAGCCACGTCCTATTTGGGTTGGGGGTCAGCGCTGCGCTCGGGGTAAACGCCCCGGTTCCCTTGAAATCCCCGGATGTCTACCGGCCGCTCTTTTGGGGCGGGCTGTGGGGTATCCCGTTCGGGCTGTTAATAAAACCTGCCTGGACGCGGCTGTACCTCTTCGGCCTTCTATACTTCCTTGCGCCGGTGCTGGCGCTGTTCGTGATTTTCCTGCCTCTGGCCGGTGCGGGGTTTTTCGGGCTTCAGAAGGGGCCAATGTTCACGCTCTACTTGGTGCTGGTGAATGTGCCGTTCGGGATAATCACCGCCCTGGCCGCAAGGGCGATAATAGGGAAGAAGCCGTAAGCGCTCGGATATTTCACGCTGTGGTGGCTTGGATCCTTACAAAAGTATGTTATCGAAAGGTGTTGATTCCGTGAAGACAGAGCCCGAGACCGGCGGCGTCGTACCGTCGCAGGCCACTTCTTCCAACGCCAGCTTCCGCTGGAAGTGGGTTGCTTACGCAATTGCCGCCGTCGCCCTCGTGATGGCAGTGAAATACTTCCATGTCCAGGAACTGTTGAAGCAAGCGCTGGACTGGATTGGCAAGCTTGGGCCGTGGGGGCCGGTGATTTTCATCGGCATCTACGTGGTGGCGACGGTGTTCTTCATTCCGGGATCAGTGCTCACGCTTGGGGCGGGCGCCGTGTTCGGCGTGGTCCTTGGCTCCATTTGTGTTTCCATTGCCGCAACGTTGGGCGCGACGGCCGCCTTTCTCGTGGGCCGCTATCTTGCCCGCGATGCCATCGCGCGGAAGATCGAGAAGAATGAGAAGTTCGCTGCCATTGACAGGGCGGTGGCGGATGAGGGATGGAAGATCGTCTTCCTGACCCGCCTTTCACCGGTGTTCCCGTTCACGCTGCTGAACTATGCGTTTGGCCTCACGCGCGTCAAGTTGGGTCACTATGTGCTGGCTTCCTGGATCGGCATGATGCCGGGCACGGTGATGTATGTTTATCTCGGTTCGCTGGTCAATGTCGGCGCCGGGCATCGCCAGCGCACGACCGGGGAGTGGGCGTTATACGGCGTCGGTCTGCTGGCCACGATCGTGGTGACGGTATTCGTCACGCGCCTGGCGAAGAAGGCGCTGGCAAAGAAGATCAGCAGCAGCGAAACCGGCCGCAACCCGCCGGAGTCATGAGCGCCCATACCCAGTCTGTCCTGGTCACGCCGGTGGACGCCCACAACGCGCGTCTCGTGTCGAATCTCCACCCGCCCGATTGGCAGAACCCTGCTCCTGCGCCTCGCTACAATCTCGTTGTGATCGGCGCGGGGACGGCCGGGTTGGTGACGGCGGCCGGGGCGGCGGGACTGGGCGCGAAGGTTGCCCTGGTTGAGAAGCATCTTCTCGGCGGGGACTGCCTCAATGTGGGTTGCGTTCCCTCCAAAGCTGTCATCCGCTGCTCGCGCGCCGTCTTCGATGCAAAGGAGGCGGGCCAGTTCGGTGTTCGGTTGGGTGCGCCGCCCGAGGTGGATTTCGCGGCAGTCATGGAACGCATGCGCAAGCTCCGCGCTGACATCAGCCCCCACGATTCAGCGCAGCGCTTCGCGAAGCTGGGCGTGGATGTGTTCCTGGGTGAGGCCCGTTTCGCCGGTCCGGATACGGTTGAAGTCGCGGGACAGACGCTGCGGTTCAAACGGGCAGTCATCGCGACCGGCGCGCGTGCCACGCAACCGCCTATCCCGGGACTGGCTGAGGCGGGTTACCTGACCAACGAAACCGTGTTCAGCCTTACCGAATGTCCGGCTCGGCTTGCAGTCATTGGTGGCGGACCCATTGGCTGTGAATTGGCGCAGGCCTTCCAGCGTCTGGGTTCCCAGGTCAGCGTATTGCACAAGAATGCGCACTTGCTCGACCGCGAAGACATGGATGCCGCTGCGATCGTGCAAAGCGCTTTCATCCGCGAGGGCGTGGCAGTGCGGCTCAACGCCAGGATCACTCGCGTCGAGCGGAACGGCGGCGAGAAACGTGTCTGCTTTGAAGTGGAGGGAAAGGAGGAGACGATCGCCGTGGATGAGATTCTGGCCGGGGCCGGCCGCGCGCCGAACGTCGAAGGCCTCAATTTGGAAACTGTGGGCGTCCAGTATGATCCGCGCAAAGGCGTCCTGGTAAACGATTGTCTCCAAACCACCAACCCCCGCATCTACGCGGCCGGTGATATTTGCCTGGCCTGGAAGTTCACTCATGCCGCTGATTTCGCGGCCCGAATTGTGATTCAAAATGCCCTTTTCCTGGGCCGCAAGAAAGCCAGCGCGCTCACGATGCCCTGGGCCACTTACACCGACCCGGAAATTGCCCACGTTGGCCTCTACGAGCGTGACGCCCGCGAACGCGGCCTGGAAGTGGACACCTACGTGCGCGAGTTTAAGGATGTGGATCGCGCTGTTTTGGACGGCGAAGAAGACGGGTTCGTAAAGATCCACGTCAAGAAGGGCCGCGATGAAATCCTCGGGGCGACTATCGTGGCGCGTCATGCCGGTGAAATGATCAGTGAAATCAGCGTGGCGATGGCGGCTCGGCTCGGCTTGGGCAAACTGGCTTCCGTCATTCACCCCTACCCCACGCAGGCCGAAGCCATTCGTCAATGTGGCGATGCCTACAATCGGACCCGGCTGACGCCGGCGGTCAAAAAGTGGATGGGGCGCTGGCTGGCCTGGCAAAGAAGCTGAGGCTGGCGCATGAGCAAAGACCTCAAAGGCCTGATCCTGTTTTAGTTTTTTTGATACGTCTCGCGGATGTGAACACGGGTGCACGCGGCTCCCTAGAGTCCTTGAAGCTCAAAACGCGCAGCAGACAGATCAAGTTGTTTCGCTCTCTGAAAACGCCACCTGATTCGCGTTCATTCGCGTTCATTCGCGTTCATTCGCGGTTAAACTCTGCGACCGGTCTGAGGCGCCGCCTCCCTAGCCAATCGGCTTAGGAATGAACGGAGACGATGAGGAAATGCAAAATGCGGGACCGACCCTGTGCCGAGAATTAAAGAGCCCGATAGACCCGGAGTGCCTCCTCGGCTGTCCGTTGAGCATTCTGACGGTCCGGTTCATTGGCGAATGGCGGTTTGGTCCCCAGCCAGTGCAGCACACCCTCCACGTATTTCCGCAGGTAAGCGATGGAGGCCTCAGCGCGGACTTTGCGCCCGTCCTGGAGGAAATAGATCGGGGCGGTGTGGGCGAAGACGGAGACGCCACGCGGAAGGATATGGCTCCTGAGGTCTGGATGTTCGGCGACACAAGCTGCCACCCAGGCACTCCGGGCAAGCTCTACGGTGGTTTCGACTTCCATCGAGTAGATGCCGTCGACCGCAGGGTTTTTTGGAATGGCAATCGTCTTGTGCGCGACTGTCTGTCCGTTCACCACGATGGCGAGGGTTGTGAACGGCAGAATGGAACGGGCGGTCACCCGGGCCTTGAACCGGTTGGTTCCATGAAACTCGACAACGTCGCCGACCTCGTGACCCCCGGCATCGAACTCGAGAATTGGGCCATTGCTGACAAACGCTTTCCCCGCCTTGATGGCCTCGACCCAGGCAGCGTAATTGGCCGGTTCCTTCGCCCGGGCGTAGGTGCGATTGCTGCCAAACGGAATGTCTTCGGCGAATTTGTCCGTGCCGGCAGCGATGGGCACGCGAAACCCGGCATTGAGGTACTGGTAATAGAGATCCAGGGGACGCATGATCGGGAACTCCGCCTGGGACATACCCGAGTTCTGCCAGGGACTCCAATGGTTTGGAAGTTGTGTCGGATCGTTCCAGGTGATCAGTTCGATCCCGTCCACCAGGCCCAGGGCAATGCCAACGGGCGATTGCGCCCCGGGCAGGGAGGCGAAGTGCGACCAGAAAATGATGCCGCCTTGCTCACGGGTCGCCCGCATCGCCCGCACCAGGTCCCACTGGGGCGCGCTCCGATAATACTCCATCGTTCCGCCGACATCCGGGTATCCCGGAACCAGGTTGGTCAGGTTAAGCAACGTCAAGTGGCCCATCTGCCAATCCCGCACTTCCTGGCTGACCCTGATCTCGCAACCCGGAGTCGAAATTGGGTCGAGCCGGCCAATAAAGCAGTCATTGATCGGAGAAGCGTATTGCGCGTCGGTGACATGGAGGAGGGTCAGAGCGTTGAGGTCTTCGGCCCTCATTTGAGCATGCGCCTCACTGGGGACAGGAAGGTGCGCATGAAAATCGCCGTTGAAATATCCTTTCTGCCGCATATCAATCCAACGGCGAAGCCGAAAGGTCTTTTGGATGGCTGTCCCATTGGTGCTCGAGGCGATGGTGACATTTAGAGGCCGGGTCTCGAATCCACGGCGGATTTCGACCACAACGCCGGTTTCCGGCAGAGTCAAAGAAAAGACCCCATCCACGTAGCACCAACGTTTATCCAGGTACTGAACATGGGCGTGCTCGCCGTCCAGTTCGGCGAATTTGCCGTCGGGATTGGTGATGGCAACCCGCGCTGCGAGCAGTTGACCGGTTGCGTCGTCAACAATGCGCCCTTCCAACCGGGTCGCTCCAGTGGAGAATTGAACAGACAGGCCAAGCATCGTCCCAATGGCGGCTAATGGAAGCAGGGAGTCATTCATAGACTTGATGCCATCTTGCATTCTAATGTCTATGGCTTATCGATATTCGAATCGATCTGTCAAGAGCGAAGCAATCAGTGGCGGTACTCGGTTAGTGACGGCGGGCAGAACGGTGGCGCCCATAAGCCACCAAGCTCGACACTAGGCGCTCTCATTAACACCCCGCTTCAGCGGGGTGACACGTGCTGGCAAGACCTCAGAAACCGTTTCAACGGTTTCTCCTGCGCTGTGAAAACCGTTGAAACGGTTTCTGATGCTCTTCTCACGCCAAACACCCCGCTGAAGCAGGGTGTTAATGAGAAATGGCGGCCGTGGAGCATCAGCCGGCATGAAATATCAGCGCTATGGTGGCGTCTCTGAACCCTACCTCACGGTGCTTTGGGAGGCTTAGGCGGATGCTTTGGTTTTAGCGCGGCGCCCCCGCCTGCACCTGGGGTCCATGAAGGAGGCGCCAGCGGCGCCTGGGCGAAATCGAAACAGTCGGACATGTCGTCCGCCGCCGTATCGCGGGGGTTCAGCGGTGGAAGGCCGAAGGTTTTTTCGCAAAACTTCACGAGGCTGACGTGCGAGTGAAAAACCTTGGAAATGCCTTTCTTCGAATAAGGACTGAGCACTAAACAACCGACACGCGGACCGTAGCTGAACTGCGTGCCGGTGTAAGCTGGACCGTGGCTTGGGTTACTCCCCGTCCATTTGTCCTTCGGCGTCGGCGTCACATGGTCATACCATCCGCCCCAATCATCCCAAGTAATGAATATCACGGTCGTCGACCAAAGGTTGCTTTTTGCCACCTGGCTGACGCGATCCGCGGTCCACTGCATCCCGAGTTTAACAGTCGGCTGACCGGCATTGGCTCCGTAGGGGGGATGCTCACTGCGCTCCGGGTTGCTGGGAGCATACATCCAGGAGACGTTCGGCAGCGTGCCGGCCGCAACGTCGGTATCGAATTTGGTCCAGGGGACAATGTTCGGGCTCTTCTGCAGCGCCTTGATGTGATGGAAATAATTGAAACCCGGATCACCATAGCTGGCCCAGGTCAGTTTGGCTGCGGCAAGGCTCTCCGGCAGGGATTTGAGATCAAACGGCGGTTGAGGTTGAAAAGTGCGGGTCGCAGATGAGTTGTCGATGATTGGAGAGGCAGCGGCGATCAGCATCAAATGATTGGGCTCGGACTGGCTCGCCACTTCGGTGAAGTAGTTGTCGCACAGCGTGAACTGTCGAGCATAGGCAAAGTAGGCAGGAATGTCTGACTCCTGGTACTGCTGCTTGACGGCAGTTTTCGCGCCGCTCACCGTTTCAAGCCAGGCGGCATGTTCGTGTGGCGGGTCGCCACCCGAGGGCGGATCTTGCGCGTGTGGCAAGTTGACACCATTAGCGCCCGGGAACGTGCCGAAGTAATTGTCGAATGTATGGTTTTCTTTGACGATGATGACAACATGCTGGATGGGATTGTGAGGTCTCATACGCATTTATTCTGCTGGTTCGACCATTCGAGTTGGACTGTGTAACCCGCTATGTTTTTGAAGTTCCAGGCGCAGATGTCGCCGATCTCGCCGTTGACATGGTCATACCAGCCCGAGCCGGGCACAGGGTCGGTGATCGCCTCACACAATTCGTGCGAACTCGTGCCGGTAAGGGCGTTAAATGCATTCATGCCGCCCAGGCAACCACTGCAAGTCGGATAAGGCATGAGCGCGTAATACACTTTGCCGGCATTATTGTGATAGCCGCAGTAATTCTGGCAGGATTTGCCGCCACCCATAATCGAGACGATGCCCGGGTCGAGATAAATGAAATAAAGTGTGTTCTTATTGTTCTTTGGAACCGTGCCGGACTTGATCCATTTGGCAAGTTGCGCCTTGATTGCCGAATCGGTAACGCTGCCCACAGGCGCGTTGGTATTAATCACCTTGGTCCCGAGGAAAGATCCATGGCCGATGACCTGGCCTGAAACATTGTATTCGGTAAGCTGATCGAGCAAAGGACTGACCAGGATGTCGGTGAAGAATTTGTTGAGGTCGGCCATCATCTGTTGAGAACTGCCCGCCGAGCCCCATAATTTCCCCCAATAAATCGTGAAAACCTGCACATTCTGAATGAGCGGCCCTCCTTGATAGGTCAAATGAGCACTCGCCGGTGCCGCGTGGGCTTTGCCGTCAAAGAGGTCTTGCTCATCCCATTCCCGCCGCGCGCGAGCCAGGTCGTCGATGGCCACCGATGGTTTGGGATGATGTAGCGGCACGACCCGGATATGTTCGCCAAGCGCAAACATCTTCAAGTTCCGATTTGATGCAGATCCTTTTTTCATAATGCGTAGCTTTCTCTTTGGTATTATGCGTACTTTTTCGTTGAGCCCAAGCCGAGATCACCTGAGTGACTGAACGAGAAATGGGGCACTAACGCCTCAAAACGCCCAACCGCTTCAGGACGGCTCGGGATGCTATATATAATTACGGGTTGTCGGGCCCTGATCTTTCACAAATTCTTCAAGGAGATTCCCTGGAATTGCGTGGAGGATCCGCGGAAACCTCCTCGGTGAGGTCGATGCGGCTGTAATCAACCGCAAAAACGCCGTCATCAATTTCATTATAAACTTCAACGAATTTGTGATTCAACCGGATGTCCTTCCAGGTATAGCCGCAATGACTTTGGACAGGTGCCGGAATGACAGTGTCAATGCAAACGACCGAGGAAATAAAGCGCGAGTCGTCACGCTTCATATCGGCGAGCGTTAAACCATGCAAGGGGCTTTGTTCATCGATAATGTGGCGAATGGTGATGACAGCCGGAAATAAAATCAGACGATCAAATTGCAGGGTGAGCGGGTAAAAACGCCGAAACACCTCTCCTTCCCGAGTTGGTTCGTCGCGCAGCAGCATCATGCGAAACTCGGCTTCGGCCATGGCCTGATCGCGAAGATTGGCGATGCGGAACATCAGTGCCGGCTGGCCGTCGAACGGCGCCAGGACGAGGCTTTTGCTAAAAACAATCCGGGCAATCGGGCGTGAGAAGCGGATGAAGATCAGGCCGGTGATAACGGCCATGCCGAACATCCCGACAATGATCTCCACGGTGGCGACCAGGTGCCCGAACAAGGTTCGCGGATACATGTGCCCGTAGCCGACCGTGGCCAGCGTCTCGACGCTGAAGAAAAAGCAATTGGCCCACGAGAGCGGCTCCATCCCGGCGATGCAATTCGGACGCAGATAATAGCAAAGCGCAAAAAGCAGATTAATGCCCAAATACACGCCAAACACGAACATCGAAAACTGCGGCCAACTGAGCGTCAGCAGCCAATGGTAGGCATCTCGCCATTCCCGTCGGTTGACGTTCAGTTTGTGAAATTGTATTCCGGTAACAGAGCCGGTTGTCTTTTTGTTGGACTGCCTCATTGTTTGGTAACGGTTGTGCGGATGTGAATCGTTTGGATGAGGAGACGGGAATGATGGTCGCCAGAGGACTAGTTTTGCTTCCAGAGGTTGTCTTTCATGGTCGAGTTGTTGGTTGCGCGTAATCGCCCGCACATTGAAGCAGTCTATCCACCATGCTGTGGGCTGCAAGCCTCTCGCAGTTTCAGCAACGTTTGACCCCATCAATCTGGGTGATACTCTCCTTTGATATCGCTGACGAATGATCGTAAGAATGTGGATGCAACAGGAAGTGATCGTCGTTGGACCGCAAGTGCCGGCAACGGAAGCCGCCGCCCTGATGGCCAGGAAACGGATCCGCCGCCTCCCCGTCATCGAGAAACGCCCCGAGGAAACGATCCTTGTAGGTATTATCTCCGCCACGGACATTCTGCATGCCTTTCCCCCGAATGTGAATCCCTTCGCCGTCATCATCCCGGAGGTTCCTCAAAAAACTTTACGTGTGAGCGAAATCATGAATCGCCACCTGGTGACGACTACTCCCGAAACGCCCATCGAGGAAGCTGCCGCGCTGATGCGAGATCGAAAAATCGGCGCATTGCCGGTGCTTCACGATCGGCGGTTGGTAGGATTAATCACCGAATCGGATATTTTTCGCGCCTTTATTGGCTTTTTCGTGTCCCCGGGCGAAGGCGTCCGCGTCACTTTTGACATATCCAAGGGCGAGGATGTATTTGGTTTTGTCGCGGCGGCCGCGCGGAACCGAAACGTGAAAGTGGTCAACCTGATCTCCTCCCAGCAGGACAATCGGCCCGTCTGCGTTGTTCGCCTCACCGGTGGCGCGATCGAAAAACTCCTGGATGATCTCTGGAGTTCTCACCATTCCGTCTTGAATGTCGTCCGCTTCTCTTGATCGTTTGGTCTGAGGGACGGTGGGACCAGCGAGCATGGAAAGGCGCTAATTTTACGTTTGTTTGGAGTATCAGGGCAGACTCATTCCGTAGAATTGAAATGGAATGGCATCAAGCCGTCCTCGCTCTGGTTGAGCGACCTGACGGAGAAACAAATCAGGCAGATTGCCGGACGCATTGACGTGCCGGCCTCCGAGGTTGTGAATCTGCGCGCCGAGGTGGATTGAAGGTCACCTGAGTCGTAACGCCGAAACCTGGGAGCGCCGGCGTCCCGCTTGTATAACGCCACTTAACGACGAAACTGAACGACGCGGGCGGCCAAGAGTGTCCATAGTGGGAACTGACGCCGCCCGCCCGCGTTCGGTCCAGTGATTTTGTTCGGCTTTCCTTTCATTAGTTGATCGGCTCACTGGCCACCGGATAATAGCCGCTGCTTCCGGTGATTGGCGGTCGGCCCAACAGCCGTCTTGTCGCGACAACCAATGGCGCAGCGAGCATCCTGACAGGTTCGTCCCGCGAGACTGTCAGGGATAGCCTCCAAGCAGGCGCATTGGTGGGCACTGAGACCAGAATCACCTCGCTATCGCCCGCCTTCAGGTTGCCCTGATTGGTGAAATTGCCCGCGGAAAGCATCGCCCAACGGCCCGAGGTTGTGGCCGGTGACTGAAGCATGTAGTTAACGTATCGGATCACTGGACCGGGACTGGCGTTTGTGACGGCAAAGCAAGCAAGGAGCCCGGATGCAGCGCTGTTGCTGTAATCAAGAAAGGTCACGGTGACTTTCGGTGCAGGTGGCAGAGAACGCCTGAGCGCAGTGGTGAACAGAACGGCGGTAGCGGTGGCGAGCAGCATGAAGATGGCACCGATTACCTTGTGCATGCGGTAATTGTCGCCGAACGACCGACATCTGCGACTGGCACCTGGAAGAGGACGGCGCAAACCGAGACATGCAACGAACTTACTTCTGAGCAACGTCGAGACAAAACGCGGGTGCCAGTTCGCAGCATGGAATTGTTAGGGTTGCGTCGTATCATCGGTTATCAATAATCCCGATTGCGATCCAGCTCCCACCCCGTGTTTCCTATTCTGACGGCCCAAGACCACGACCCATCTGTGGATG
>Ga0210409_10007234_pt1 | contig 11444 bp, 5 predicted proteins | sample IncBWH17MmetaG_FD_161649 | JGI IMG/M metagenome (GOLD analysis project Ga0210409, IMG submission 161649) | Forest soil microbial communities from Barre Woods Harvard Forest LTER site, Petersham, Massachusetts, United States - Inc-BW-H-17-M | ecosystem: Environmental > Terrestrial > Soil >...
TGCGGCGCGTTTCGATTTTTTAGTATGACTTCCAATCGCCCGTCCTGGTCGAGGTCGGCAAGCGCGAAGGAGCGGCTGTCTTCGAGAAAATCCAACCCGGCAGTGCCCGAGACGTCCGAGAACGTGCCGTCGTGATTGTTTGCGTAAAAAACATTTCTCTCGCTGCCGCTCCAGGAGCCGTCTGAGCGGATCAATTCGTTGATGGCGTTCCATCCCTGCTCGTATTGCAAGGAGGGAGTCTGGTTTGGAGGTGATTTCGCCACCAGTTGTCGCCAGAAGAAGCTGGCGAGATGGGCTTTGTCGCGTTCTGAACTCTCCGCTCCTGTGATATAGCCGTTCGCGATGTAGAGGTCCGAGTAGCCGTCGTGGTCAAAATCCCAGGCGTCTGAGCACCACGACCACCGGCCGATGTCCACACCTGCTTGGCCGCTCACGTTTTGAAACTTTCCATTCCCCAGATTGCGATACAGCGCATTTCCCCGCGCATGCTGGCGATAGAGAGCCCGGATATTCTCGGGCTCTTTTTCGTGAAAGCGGTCTTGCTCTGACACGCGGATGCCAGCGCCGGACCACATGGCTGCGGCATAAATATCCATTTTCCCGTCGTTGTCGAAATCGAGCCACGCAGCGCTCATCCCCGCGCCGACGTCCTCGACGCCCGCCTCCCTGGAGACACAGGAAAACGTTCCGTCGCCATTGTTGCGGTAAAGATTATTTCGGCCGAAATCGTTGGCCACATAAAGATCTTGAGAACCATCGCTGTTAAAGTCGCCCCAAGCACACGCAAAGCTGAAACGGTCATTGTCCACGTTCAAGCCGGCCGCCTCGGTCCGATCCACGAAGGTGGCATTCCCTGTATTGCGAAACAAGAAATTGGGCGGGCCATTTCGCGCGTCGAAATAAGGAGTGGGGTAGCGATACTGGTCGAGTCCCAGATAGTAGGTGTAGAGGCAAAAATAAATGTCGAGGCGGCCGTCGCCATCATAATCGGCGATGGCAGCGTGGGTGAATGTCCCGTGAGGAGGCCGCGCGAACTGGAAGGCATCGCGTTTGAGCGAGAACTCTCCATTGCCCTGGTTCAGGAAGAGCAATGGGCCGCCGCCGCAAATCACCAAAAGATCTTGCCGGCCCTTATTCTCGAAGTCCGCGAACAGCGCACAAGCCGTCGAATCCAGCACACCTACACCAGACTTTTCCGTGACATCATCAAACGTCCCGTCGCCGCGATTGTGATAAAGCCGGTTGGGAAGCCCCGCAGGCTGGCAGATGTAAAGGTCATCCAGCCCGTCGCCGTCGAAATCGCCCACCGCCAAACCATTGTTGCCATACACATCGATGCCGCACGCCCCATCCAAAACCGTGCGCCAATAGTCCACTCCATGAACCAACTGGTTTCTGTATGAATCTGTTTGGCCCAGCGCCTGGGGCGTTATATCGATGAAAACGGGCCCGCGCGCCCGGCTCAACGTTTCTTCCGTGGCCTCCCAGCGAACAGCCCGCCACGCGTTCGAGTCATCCTGCTTCCACTCCGTCCGCCAAAGCCCGATGCGCTCCTCGCGCTCCAGGTCCATCCGCGTCCCGACAAAGTCATATCGAATGTCGACGTGGATTCTCTTTGGTGACCCGGCGATTTCTTTGATGCCGACGACCTCGAATTCTGCTGTCTCGAGCCGCGGCATCGGCGCCAGATAGCTCTTGATCTCCTGAAGAAGCCGCTCACGGCCTGCCACCACATCGCCAGAAAACTGCCTTCGCAGGACCTCAATGCCATTCGCCGAACGCAGAGTCCTTTCACGAGCCGGGACAAGCGACGTAGCTTCGACCGATGCGTCCAGAAATCTCGCCGCAACGGCAAGCGCCGGTGGCTTCGCCTTTAGGCCCTGGCTCCATTCGTTGAGGAGCCGCAAGATTTCAAACGCATATTTTTCGGAAACATATTCATCCGTGCCAGGAATGACTCGGCCAAGCACATCATCAAGAGGGGATTTCGACGGATAGTGCGGCGCGAAACGAAAATCGGCGAACGGAAATACGGGTGTCTCTTCGTCGGCCCCCAAGACCATCGGAGGAAACGGAAACACCTGCATAGGAGCCGGAAGAAAAAGTAGCGGCGACCATTGCATCCTTCTCAAGAAGGAACGACGCGACAAAATATTTTTTTCGTCTTTGTGACGCACTATTTGCCCGAATTCACTCTATCAAGGAATGCCTATTCAGCGGGAGCGGGCCCTGAGGAATCACCCAAAATCAACTCGGCAGGAATTTGGTATTCTCGCCCGTGAGGATCGGCCGAGCGCGAGAGTTCGTGAAGCGCATCGGCCGCCATCCTTCCGAGCATGTCGCGGTGCACGTCCACTGTTGTGATCGAGGGGTTGCTGTATTCGGCCAATCGCGTGTTGTCGAATCCCGTAACGGATATGTCCTGCGGCACACGGCAACCGGCTTTCAATAGGCCTTTGATGACGCCTACAGCTGTGAGATCGTTGACCGCCACCACGGCAGTAGGCCTCGGCGCCAGCTTTGCAATCGCCAGGCCCGCCGCCAATCCCCCTTCGAAGCGCAAGTCGCCGCGCAGTATCGGTCCCGGCTCGAGTCCCAAATCCCGCATGCACTTTTCGTACGCTTCCAGACGGACATTGTTGGACTTGAGCCTGGGCCGCCCGGCGATGAAACCAATTCTCCGGTGCCCGTTTCCATAGAGGTATTTGACGATCTGCTCGACGCCAGAAAAATAATCAATTCTCAGGTTGCTCATGTAGCCGCGAACCGGAGCGAGGTCCAGGAAAGTCACGGCAATCCTTCTGCGCGCTAGTTCGTGGATCAGCTTCAAGCTGATTTCCGAGGTCATCACCGCCACTCCCCGAACGTTGTGTTCCATCATTCGTTCGGCCGCTTCGCGAGTTCTGCGGGGATCGTAATTGGTATCGCTGAGAATCGCGTCATAGCCCAGTTGGCGCGCACGAATTTCAAAACTCTTGATTACTTCAGGAAAGAATGGATTTTCAATGTCGGAGACGATGATGCCGAGTGTCCGGCTGTCGCGCGAGGCGAGGTGCCGCGCATGAACATTCGGGAAGTACCCGAGACGCTTGACAGTGGAGAGCACCAAGAGGTGGGTTCGCCGTCCCACCTTGCCGGTCTTGTTCAACACGTTAGACACCGTGGCGGTAGAAACGCCTGCGGCCTTTGCTACATCACGAATCGTTAGACCCATATTTCGATCACGCAGCTGTCCGCCGGATCCCGGAAAATTCCGCGCCCCGAGAGTATGTCGGCGACACGCGAAGTATAGATGAAAAAAATTGCTTGACAAGATGCAATGGACGGTGTATTAGGTGGCCCACTAGGTTAAGCGTTTAATTGGTTTGGGGGTCCCGATTTGGATAGCAGTTTCTTCCTTTCCGTGGCTCTGGGGTTTCACGAATACAAGCGTTGGTGCCGTGGAGCAGTATGTTTTTTTGCTTCGCGAGTTCGAGCTGGCGTTCCGTCAGGCTGTTGCCGCAGAGGCTTTTTGCGGACCGCCCAGGGAACAGGCTCATTGTTCCTTTGCAATGTTCGAGGGGTTGGTTGAAATGAAAGCGCTTGCGTAACTGGCCGAGTACTGCTGCACAGACACTGAGGAGGAACGCTTTATGAATCGTAAGGCCATTTCATCTGGGATCCTGAGAGCTTCCTTGGCGGCGACCGCTTTGTTGCTGATCTTGTTCTTGAGCGCGCGGCCTCTCCAGGCTCAAGTGGACTCCGGCAGCATCCTGGGGACGATTGCGGACGCCTCGGGCGCGCCAATCAACGGCGCCAAAGTCACACTGACCAACGAAGGCACCGGCGCAAGCCTCTCGATCACGACGGGCGCGGACGGGGCTTATAAGTTCACGCCCCTCAGAATTGGCAATTACAAAGTCACCGCCACCTTTCAGGGATTCCAGACCACCACGATAACCGGCATCGCGGTTGACGTGGGCGCAGACGTGGTCATTAATTTCTCCCTCAAACCCGGTGCCGTCACTCAGTCGGTAGAGGTCGTGGCGAGTATTCCGGTCCTCCAGACCCAAAACGCCGCGGTGGGCCAGGTCGTCGACTCTAAGAGCGTGAATGACCTCCCGCTGAACGGCCGCAATTTCACTTTCCTTGCCCAACTCTCCGCTGGTGTGAACACGCCTCAGGCCGACACACGCGGTAACGCAGCAACTGGCGCTTTTGCCGCAAATGGTTTGCGCCCCGCCCAGAACAACTACCTGCTCGACGGAATTGATAACAACTCCGACACTGTCGATTTCCTCAACGGCACAAATTTCGTCGTACTTCCCCCCGTGGACGCAATCCAGGAGTTCAAAGTTCAGACCTCGGGCTTCAGTGCTGAGTTTGGACGTTCTGGCGCTGCGGTCCTCAATGCCACCATCAAGTCCGGCACCAATGAGTTTCATGGCTCGGCTTGGGAATTTTTCCGCAACGACAAGCTGGATGCAGCGGACTTCTTTGAAAATGCTGGCGGCGTTCCGAAGGGCGAACTGCGCCAAAACCAATTCGGATTTACCGCTGGCGGGCCAGTGGTGATCCCGCACGTATACAACGGCAAGAACAAACTCTTCATCTTCGGGGACTACGAAGGACTCCGAAGGGTCCAGGGAACCATTCTGACTGGCACGGTCCCGACCGCCGCTGAGCGAGCCAGCTGGGACGCTGCCAGCCCGCTCGTTAACTTGCAAGACTACATCACTGGTCAGTCTAGTGCGACAGCGAAACCTGACGACTTGGGCCGGACGGCCCCTGTCGGAACGATTTACGATCCCGCGACAACCCGTTTGGTTAAGGCGGGAACTGTAGACCCAGTTAGCGGCCGGACTGCAACCACCACCGGCTTTACTCGCGATCCCTTCGGCACTTGCGCCGCCAGCACTTTGACTTTCACCGTGGCAGCCTGCAACTTGAACATGATTCCGTTCGGCCGGTTGAATGCCAACGCGATAAAGCTTCTCGACATCTACCCACACCCGACTTCTTCAAGTACGTTTGGCAATTTTGCGAACTCGCCGAAACTCTTTGAGCACAAGAACTCCTTTGACACTCGCATGGACATCAACATGAACGAGAAGAATCAACTCTTCTTCCGCTTCAGTTACGGTGACGACCCGCAATTCATTCCAGGCATCTTCGGAGGTGTGGCAGACGGCGGTGCCTTCCAGCAAGGACCGCAGACCGCCGATGGCCAGCAAACCGCCCTGGGTTACACCCATACATTCTCGCCGACGCTAATCAATGAGGTGCGTGCCGGATTCAATTACCTTCATACGACTCGAGAGAGCCCGGTTGCCGGCCAACAGGGATTGCCGGCACAGTACGGCGTTCAGGACATTCCTCAAACGTCTAACAACGGTGGCCTCCCCGCTTTCGGCATTGGCGCACTTTCGACTTTGGGCAGCAACGGCTTCTTACCCTCGAATGAAGTCAGTTCCACCTTCCAGCTCACCGACGATGTCACCAAGATCTATGGCAAGCACACTTTCAAGATGGGTATTGAGTATCAGCACGTCAAGTTCTCTACGCTGCAGCCGCCCTGGTCTCACGGCCAGTTCAACTACGGCGGATATACGGACTCTCCCGGGGGAACCGGAGGCAACGTAGGAATCGCGGACTTCCTCTTGACTCCCAAAACCTCAGCAGTGGGGGGCATCGATTACGTCGGCGGAGCCAACGGGGTCTTCGTCTCCAATATTTCACTAACCGACAACGGCAAGAACTACTACGGCGGCTACGTCCAAGACGACTGGAAGGTCAGTCCCAAGCTGACCCTCAATCTTGGCGTGCGTTATGATTTCTTTGGTCTCGTCTTCGAGCATCATTCGAATCAGGCCAACTTTGTCCCGGATGCGTTGGGTAAGCCCACGTACTTAATGCCCGGCGGCAAGGACTCTTGCAACAATACCTTCGTCTCCGTGAGCTTCACTAATTTGCTCGCTCAAGACGGCATCCAGTGCCTGGCCACCAATAAGTACGGCAGCGGCCTTGGAAACTCGCAAAAAAATAATTTCTCTCCGCGCGTGGGTTTTGCCTACCAATTCAATCCAAAACTGGTTGTGCGCGGAGGATTTGGAATCTTCTACAACGGATTTGAAAATCGTGGGTTCTCTCCAAATATCGGTGAAAACTACCCGTTCCAATTCAACTTCTCCTTCTTCCCTGGTCTTAAGACTACAAGCACAGGCGCATTTGACCCCTCAGGCCTGTATCCTTATGCCACCGCCGGACCTGGCGGGACTCCTTGCGGCGGAATCGGCGCAAATCCGATGAATGGCCTCGCGACCTTCGAGGCTGGATTTTCGTGCACACCGCTGAGTCCTCTCGCAGTGAACGCCAGTGGATTGGCCTTGCGCGGAATTCAGTTTAATTACAAAACACCCTACTCCATGAGCGGAAACTTGACCCTGCAATACCAAATCACGCCCTCGATGTCCGTGCAGGCTGCGTACGTCACTTCCTTGGGGCGCCATCTGGAGACCTTCCCGAGCAGCAACAATGTCCCGGTGATCACCGACAACAACGCCAATCAATCAACCCTTGTTCCTTATCCGGATTTCGGGCGCGGCAGTAGCTATGCCGCAACGCAAGGGAACAGCCACTACCACGCCTTCCAAAGCAAAGTCGAAAAGAGTTATGCAAATGGCCTGAACTTCCTGGCAGCTTACACCTTCTCCAAGACACTCTCCGACGCCGGCGACTTGCTCAACGGTGGGAGTGTCCAGGGCTACCGGGCGCCGAGCGTTCCCGGCCTCGGGATTCATTACGATTACGGCCTAGCCGGCTTTGACATCAGGAATGTCTTCCACTTCAGCGGCGGCTACGAATTGCCCTTCGGCAAAGGCAAGAAATATGCCTCCGGCGCCAGCGGTCTTCAGAACCAGGCGATTGGTGGATGGAGCCTCATATGGTCCGCGACTCTGCAAGGTGGTCAGCCCATCGGCCTTAGTTGTCCGAATGGTACAGCGGCGGGTTTGAACTGCGGGGACCTCCGGGTTGCCGGTCAACCTTTGGATCTCGGACTCCATACCGACGCGAATGGCAAGCTGAACTGGTACGGTAATCCAAAAGCGTTCGCTCAGCCTTGTGTCCTCGGAGCCGGCGGCGTACCCACTGCCACGCCAACGGGATGCGTGTCGTTAACGGGTGCTGCAGCCTTGGGTGGATTAACTCAAGTGCCGGGCCCCGGATTCCACCGAATGGACTTCTCGATCTTTAAGAATTTCGACATCAAGGAACGCCTCAAGATGCAATTCCGGACGGAGTTTTTCAACGTCCTCAACCACCCGAACTTTAACGCGCCGAATTTTGGCGGCAATGGCGTCGTAGCCGTCTCCGGTGCGGGCAACTTCACCAGTTCCAACTTTGGTGAAATCGGCTCGACTCGTGACGCTCCCTACGATCCAAGGCAGATCCAGTTTGCCCTGAAGCTGCTGTTCTAATACTTGACACTTCACACCCCGCCGAGGAAGGCGTCCCGACCGGGTCGGGACGCCTTTTCGGTTTCTGCAGGCTGCTCAACTCGAGCAACGCAGTGCTACCATGCAGGCATAGTGACTCCAAGGGCTCCAATCATGGCTGCGGCGCTTCTGACTCTCCTGACATGTGCGTCCATGGCGTCTCCGGCTCGCGCTGAGCAGCAGGATTTGGATCGCGAATTTAACGTGGCCGTTAGTCTATACGAAGCAGGCAAATACCTGGATGCTGCTGCGCAACTCGAGAAGCTAGCTCGTGAGGTGCCAGAAAGTTTCGAAGTCCAGGAGCTTCTGGGACTGGTCTACGCCGCGCAATCGCGGGACGCTAGAGCCACACAACACTTCCAGAAGGCCGTCAGCCTGAAGCCGGACTCCGCGTCAGCCAGAACGAATCTGGCCGCCAATTTCGCGCGCTTGGGAAAGCTGGACCTCGCCACGGAGCAGTTCAAAAAAGCGTTCGAACTCGATCCGAAAAGCTTCGAGACCAACCATAATCTAGGTGAATCCTACGTTCGCTCCGGCAAGGTCGCCGAGGCGGCTCCCTATCTGGAAAAGGCCCAGCAGATCGAGCCTTCGTCCTACGATAACGGCTACGACTTATCCCTTGCGTACCTGCAAGTCGGCCGGCTCTCGGAGGCTCAACAGCTGATCCAGGCTCTCTTGAAGCAGAAAAACACCGCGGAATTGCACAACCTGCTAGCCGAAGTGGATGAAAAGGACGGGAAGTTCGTCGAGGCGGCCAATGAATACGAAGTCGCCGCCCACATGGATCCCAGCGAGAGCAACCTGTTTGACTGGGGGAGCGAACTCCTTCTCCACCGCACCCTCGGGCCGGCCATAGAAGTCTTCCAGCAGGCGTCTGCGCGCTATCCTACTTCGCAGCGGCTGGTCGTAGGGCTCGGAATGGCTCTCTATGCGCACGGCAACTATGACGACGCCGTCAAATCCCTTCTGCGAGCGGCTGATCTCAACCCGACGGAACCCAACTGTTATTTTTTCCTCTCTAGGGCGTACGACAGTTCTCCCAGCCAGGCCGACGAGGTCACCCGGCGCTTCCGCCGCTTCGCGGAGCTGCAGCCGGACAACGCGCGGGCCCTCTACTACTACGCAATGAGTTTGTGGAAGGGTAAACGAGCGCAGGATCCCGGCCTGGATCTCCATCAAATTGAATCGCTTCTGACCAAATCCCTCGCGCTCGATCCCAAGCTCGCGGAGGCGCACCTCCAATTGGGCAATCTCTACTCCGACAAGAATAAGTATGCGGAAGCGATTCCAGAATATAAGCGTGCACTGGCGCTCAACGCCGATCTTGCCGACGCTTACTACCGGCTGGGCCAGGCGTATGTTCGCACCGGCGAAAAAGACCGAGCCCAAGAGCTGTTTCAGGTCTACCAGAAAATCAACGAGCAGCACCTGGCCGATCTCGATAAGCAGCGCGCGGAAATTCGGCAATTTGTGTATTCGGCGAAAGATGCCCCTTCTGCGAAGCCGTGATTGAATTCGGTTTTTGCGGCAGCAGTATGGAAGAAGTAAGATGCAGCGCGGCAGACGGATTTCTTGACACCGCTTCTGCCGCGTCGTAGCTTTACGGAAAGCGTTCACTTTTCAAATGAATTCTCACTCTTCTCTACAGAACGCAAAGGACCGGGCACGCTTAGCCTCCAATCGTGCAGTCGCTCCTCATGAATTGGCGCGCCAACTTGCCTGGAGCCGCCGCGAGTTCATCCGTAGCGCCGCCGGAGTGGCCTTGGGCAGTTCCCTGCTGCCCTCCGGCCTTTTTGCTGGATCGGGCGTCCCTGTCAGCAAGCGAAAAGTCGTAGTGATCACGTTCGGCGGCGGCGCGCGCGATCAGGAAACCTTCGCTCCCGAAGGCCAGGAAAACATCCCGCACCTCATGCGTGAACTCATTCCTCAATCTTCCTTTTTCACTCAGGTCGTAAATCGAGGAATCCTCGGCCACTACGTGGCCACCGCCAGTCTGGCAACCGGCGTCTACGAAACCATCAACAACTTCGCTTCCCTTCCCCCGGAACACCCAACAGTCTTCGAGTACTTCCGCAAGGATTTGAAGCGCCCCGCCTCCGACGCTTGGGTCGTCGCCCCCAGCAATGGTTTCAATCGCATTGGCGAAAGCAGCCACCGTTCCTATGGCCCTGGGCTGGGAGCGAAAGTCATCCTTCCCAAACATCTCTTAACCGCAGCAACTTCTGGCAGCACCGACTACGAACATCTGCTCCGCGACAACTACGAGACACCCTTCTATACCCCCGAACTCGGTGGCAGCGAATTTGAACTCCAGCAATTGGGCAACCTGCTGAAGCTCTCCGTCGACGACTTCAAAGCTCACGCTCTCACCTTGTCCAGCCCCGACGAGCTCTCCGTCTACATCGTCCGCCAGCTAATGCGCCAGGCAGCTCCAAGCCTCCTGTGGATTACACTGCACGATATCGACATCGCCCATGCCGGGGCCTACTCGCTTTATATTGACGGCATCCGCCGCACCGATCGCCTCTGCGCCGACATCTGGAAAACCATCCAGAACGAGCCCGAATACGCTGGCAAAACCATTCTCTTCATCCTCCCTGACTTTGGCCGCGATTCCGACGACGATTCCGGCGGCAACGGCTTCCAGCACCATCGCACCGGCGATGCACTTTCTCGCACCACATGGATGATGGCCTTAGGCGCTGGCGTCCGCGAAGGCGTGGTTTTCGACCGTCCAATGGAATCAACCGACCTCGTTCCAACTCTCGGCTCCATCCTCGGTTTTTCCGCCGCGCTCGCGCAAGGCAAGCCGATACCGGAACTCTTGTAAATTCTATGCTCCCATCCGATCTCAAACCGGAGCAGTTCAATGGCTACCCGCCAGAAGCGCGAAAACTCGTCACCGCCTACGTTTCCGCGCTGCGCCGCCTGCCCCTGAGCTTTTTGCCCAGCCTCCTGCGCGAGGCCATCGAGTACGACTTCAAGTTCCCCGCCGAGCGCCGCGCCCTGGAAAAAGAACTCGCGAATCTGGACGCTCTCTCCGCCGACCAGGTGAAGGACTGGCTGCACAGTTTCACTCAAATCCGTCTTTCCTCGCAGCTTGAACATTCCGATTGGATCAACGCCCCCGCTCAATTCGTCGAGCAGCTTTCCTCCTACCTTTGGACCACCCATCAACTCGACGCCTTCCGCACCGCCGCGCTCGCCTACGCCGAGCGTTTGCGCGCCGTCGTGCCACCAGAAAAACCACCGGTTCCTCGGATGGGAATCACCATTATCGGCCAAGGCGTCAATGCGAATAGCGAGCCCCTCTTCCGCAAACTGCGTCCCCATGGCGCCTATTTCAAAGCCGTGAAGCCAGAAAACGGCATGCAATTGCTCCTTAAGATCGCCGCCGCCCGCGCCAAAGCCCATCCCATCCCCTACGCCCACTGGTACATCGATGGCGGCCAAGCCGCCGCGTATGATCCCGCTCTCACCTGCGTCTCCTATCGCGCCCTCGAACCCGTCCGCGCAGCGCTCTCCGGCAAAATCCGCGCGGAGATCGAACGCCCCGGCATGGGCCCCGAAAATCTCCGCACCGTCCTCGCACAACTCCGCCCCGCCGATCTCGGCCTCGCCAATTCCAGCGACGCTGTTCTCGATCGCTTCCAGGTCAAGATGCTCACAGAAGGTTCCGGCACGCAGATATTCAGCACCACGTTCGCCCAATGGACCGCTCGCGAAGCCCTCCGCCGCGCCCAACCCCTCACACTTCTTGTCCGCTTCGCCCCGCGTCAACGCCAGAAGCCCATGAACGAAATGCTTTCTGCAAGCCATGAAGTTGCAGAACTCGATCCCATCGGATCCCTGATTGACGCCGACATGGGCGCCTATTACAACTGGCTGAATCTCCAGCGCCTCCCCGGAGCCGAGCAATCCTCTTATCTAGCCTGGTTCGAAGGCCACAACGAAGCCATCGCCATCGGG
>Ga0210409_10007236_pt1 | contig 11442 bp, 8 predicted proteins | sample IncBWH17MmetaG_FD_161649 | JGI IMG/M metagenome (GOLD analysis project Ga0210409, IMG submission 161649) | Forest soil microbial communities from Barre Woods Harvard Forest LTER site, Petersham, Massachusetts, United States - Inc-BW-H-17-M | ecosystem: Environmental > Terrestrial > Soil >...
CGCTTGACTCAAGCCGCTTGGCGGCCTTCAGTAGCAGCGGCGGTGCGTCGCTACCCCGGCGTTCGGCGAATGCGAGCTGGGCTCGGACCAGGTCGGCGTAGGCTTGCTGCATCTCGCTGATGGGTGCCGCCTCCGCCACGGCAAGCAGGTCCGGCGCCGCGTCCAGGGCTCCGGCCTGGATCTTGGCCTGCGCGGCGGCCAGCGCCCGCCCGCCCCGTTGTACCGGATCGGGCGTCAGCATCATGGCCCGCTCGAGGAACGCCGCCGCCGCCGCCAGCCCCCCGCGTGCCTGCGCGCGGCCGGCCGATCGCTCGAGCTCGGCGGCGACGTCCTCGTCGGGTGCCGCCGCGGCGTGAGCGCGATGCCACGCCCGGCGGTCCGGGTCGGCTTCCGGATCGGTCACCTCGGCCAGCGCCCGGTGTACCTCCTGCTTCTCTGGCAACGACGCCGACCGGTAGGCCGCTGAACGTACCAGAGGATGCCGGAACCGTATCCGCGCACCGAATTCCAGCAGTCCCGCTTCCGCCGCCGGTGCCGCGGCCTGGACTGGGATGCCCAGCCGCTCCCCGGCCCGCCACACCAGCGACGGATCGCCGGTCGGATCGGCCGCCGCTAGCTGCAGGAGCCTGCGGGTCTGCGCTGGCAAAGCATCCAGTCGCCGGCGGAAACTCTCCTCGATCTTGCCCGTCAGCGACCCCGCGCCGGGAAGCCCGAACCCACCTGCCAACTGCTCCGCCGAAAGGCCCCGCGTCAGCTCTAGCAGCGCCAGCGGATTACCGCGAGTTTCCGCCACAATCTGATCCCGCACTCGCGCATCCAGCGTCCCTGGGACCACTGACTTCAGCAGTGCTTGCGCCTCTTTCTCTAGCAGCCCCTCCACCGACATCTCCGGCAACCCCGCCAGCTCCTCGCCCGGGTCCCGCACGGCGAAGACCAGTGCGACTGGATCAGCCGCCAGACGGCGTGCGACGAAACCGAGGATCTGCGCCGAGGCCCTATCCAGCCACTGCGTGTCATCCACCAGGCAGACAAGCGGCTGATTCCCGGCTACCTCGGACAGCAACCCCAACACGGCCACGCCTACCAAGAACCGGTCCGGTACTGGCCCGGCGCTGATCCCGAACGCGGTCCGCAACGCGTCTCGTTGTGGCGTCGGCAGGCTCTCCAGCTGATCTAGCATCGGAGCCAGCAACTGGTGCAAGCCGGCGAAGGCCAGCTCCATCTCCGACTGCACGCCCGCCGCCCGGACCACCTGGCACCCCGCCACCCGCCTGTTCAGGTACGCCAGCAGCGCCGTCTTCCCCACTCCTGGCTCACCGCGCACCACCAGCACCCGGCTCTCACCTGCCCGCACAGCGTTGATGAGCCGGTCAAGCACGCCCCGCTCGGCGTCCCGGTCATTCAACCCGGTGCCGCGCCCGCGCAGGCCCCGCGAGGAGTGGACGTTCACCTGCCCTCCCGGCCGGACAGGCCAGAGTCGCACTATTGCCCGCTCAGCAGGCTAGCCCCTAAGGGCAGGATCACCAAGCCTGCCCGCCCGATGCGCGATCGTGCGGAAGTGATTGTCTCGGCCGGGAGCGGCTGGATCTGCGCCTGGCTCGACGACTTCAGCGTGGCGCCGTCCGCCACGATTGAAAGCGTCCAGTCCGCAGTGCGGTATGCGGTGTCGGGCCTGCCGACAGCACCGGAAAGTAACCGGTCACATACTGTCCGGGAGGGACCGGCCGCTCGGTGCCAAGGGCGCGGCCACGGCCGTGGAAGCCGCGGGAAACAGGGCTCATACCATCCTTCTCTTCTCATAGTGCAGGAAAGTCATCCAACGGCCGGGCTCGGATTCAGGCTGGTGGAGCGGTGAGCGGAACGGTGGCTTCGGCATACGGCATCGCGCGCTCCGTTCGCGGAAGGACACCGCACCGGGCCAGCAGGTCCTCAAGCAAGTCGCGGCCGACCCGGTCGCTTGCGGTCAGCGCGTGCTGCTGAGCCTGCACGTACCCCTCCCCGGCGACCGGGCTCCCCAGTTCGATCACCTGCATGATCTGCCCCACCACCGCGAGGGCACTGTCGCCCGCTCCCGGTGGGCTCGAACCCGGCCGATAGATCTACCCGACTCCGCGCACCGGTTCCTGTTTTCGTGCCACGCCGAGTTCGCCCCGACCCATCGCTACCTCCGAGCATCTGCCTGTGTTCAGCCGGTCGGGGCCACGTCGAAGACTTGCTTGTGCAACCGCTGGCAGTTGGCCGCGATCCGGCTCTGCGTCGGCTACAGGCAGATGGCGCAGCAGCAGACCATGTCGGCGAGCGCATTCTCCAGCCGATCCTTCCCCCGGTAGCCGGCGAGAGACTCCCACCAGCAGGCTGTTTCGCCGTGTCTCGGACGAATTTGTCCTGAAGCAGGTAGGTGGACACAAGCGTTGCCAGCGGGGCGGACACCGGCGCCGGCCTGCCCCGACCCAACACCAAAGTGCAATAGACCTGCAGGTTAGGGTGGCGTACTCTCGTCTACACCGTGAGCTTGAACGTCAAAGTGGACGGCGTGAGAAATGTGGCCCAGGGATCGAGTGGTGGCGGATACCGCTCCATGCGATCACATCGTGCAGCTCTATCAGGGCCAGGATTTTCTCAACCGAGCTGTCTGCCGATTCACTGGTGCTGCTCTCACGAACGGTGAGGGCAGCACCCTCGTGCGAACACTCATCCACTGGGACGCCATTCACTCTCACCTTATTCCGGGGGAGGGCCACGCTCGGCTAGAGATGCGCATCCTTCGGCGCAGAATTGTGCCTGGGCGATGTTTGGAACGCCAGAGCTCTTGACGAGGGCACCGAGCAGATGGAGGCGTGGGCATGACCGATTCTCTTGAAGCAAGAAGCTATGCTCCAATCGAGAGTTCAATTCCCGTTGGCGCGGTTCCTCTGGAAACGATCATGTGCACCGAGGAGTTGCATCGCCGCCCATCGCGCCCGCCTGGCCATGAGGAGGAAAACCGCGCGCTCGTGAAGCTGGTGAGCGCGCTAGCCGATTCGCCCAGCACCATATTTCAGACACTAGCTGAAACTATCCTACATATTACGCAGTGTGACTCTGCTGGCCTTAGCCTGCTGACGACAGACGGCCAAACGCCGGATGTTTGCGGCAAAAGGTTCTATTGGCCAGCTATCGCCGGAATGTGGAATACGCACGTCGGAGGTGGGACTCCGCGCAATTTCGGGCCATGCGGGGACGTGCTTGATCAAAACCGTACCTTGCTGTTCAAGCATTTCGAGCGGCGCTACCCCTATTTGCTGCCAGTCGTTCCGGCAGCCGAAGAATGCCTGCTGGTTCCGTTTTACGTCGCCGGCAAGGCAGTCGGAACGATCTGGGCGATCATGCACAGCGACCGTCACAAGTTCGACGTAGAAGATGACCGTGTCATGGGCTCGCTAGGCAAGTTCGCATCCTCTGCATATCAAGCTCTGGCGTCCATCGACGAACTCAGATTCCAGATCGGAGAGCGCGAGAAGGCCGAAGCAGCGGTGCACAAACTCGCAGACGGGCTGGAGGTACAAGTTCGCGTTCGGACTCGAGAGTTGGAACGCAGTACCGCAGAACTGCTCGCAACCAACAAGGAGCTAGAAAAGGAAATTGCCAAGCGCAGACGTGCCGAAGACCGGTTTCGGCGCAGTGAAGCACTCCTAGCCGAAGCGCAACGTCTCAGCGCGACAGGCAGCTTCTCATGGCGAGTGGCGACAGACGAAATCACATGGTCGGAGCAGCTCTATCGCATCTACGAACTTGAGATCGGCGTGCAGGTGACACTCGAACTGATCCGAACTCGAGTCCATCCAGAAGACCTCAGCTTGCTCGAGAAAATGGTCGAACAGGCACGAACCGGCATGACCGACTTCGAATGGCAGTACCGCTTGCTGATGCCCGACCGCTCGATCAAATATATGCATACAGTCGCGCATGCGACCCGAGACCTGGATGGCCAACTGGAGTACATCGCGGCGGTTCAGGATGTCACGGCGCGCCGAATGTCGGAAGAAGCTCTCGCGAAATCCAGATCGGACCTAGCGAAGGTTGCAAGAGTCATGAGCCTCGGAGTGCTTACCGCGTCGATCGCACACGAGGTTAACCAGCCGCTCTCGGGCATCATCACGAACGCCGGTACCTGCCTCCGGATGCTGGATGCGAACCCTCCGAACCTTGAGGGCGCGCGCGAAACGGCAAGGCGGACGATTCGCGATGGCAACCGCGCTTCGGATGTGATCACTCGGCTGCGTGCTCTTTTCAGCACGGAGGAGTTCACGCTCGAGTTGCTGGATCTGAACGAGGCCACACGGGAGGTCATAGCGCTGTCGCTGAGTGACCTTGAGAGGAACCGGGTCGTCCTTCAGTCGAAGCTCGCCGAGGACCTCCCGACCATCACCGCCGATCGGATCCAGCTCCAGCAGGTCATCCTGAACCTGCTTCGCAACGCCTCCGACGCGATGGTTGACGTGGACGATCGCCCGCGGCGCTTGCTGATCAGGACCGAACGGGAGGACGGCGATCGTGTGCGTGTGAGCGTGCGGGATGTTGGCGTGGGCGTCGACCCCCAGAACGTGAACAAGCTGCTTGACGCCTTCTACACAACGAAAAGCGACGGCATGGGTATCGGGCTATCCGTCAGCCGCTCCATCATCGAGAGACATCATGGCCGCCTCTGGGCAGAGCCGAACGATGGCCCGGGTGCCACCTTCTCGTTTTCCATTCCCAGCAGTCAAGAGCGCGTTACGGACACCGCACTGTGATGAGGCACTCATGATGGGCGAGCGTTCACTGGTGTCGGTCGTCGATGACGACGAGTCCGTGCGCGAGTCACTGCCAGACTTGCTGCGGCAGTTCGGTTTTGCCGTTGAGGCTTTTTCATCCGCCGAAGCGTTCCTCGCATCCGACATCGTGAGCGAAACGGGCTGTCTGCTCCTCGACATCGCGATGCCCGGGATGTCGGGTCCCGACCTTCAACAGGAGCTGACACGTCGGCGGCAGAAGATTCCAATTGTGTTCATCACCGCCCACGGGGACAGCACCGCCCGCCCCCGCCTGCTCGCGCGCGGGGCCGTAGCGTGCCTGTTCAAGCCGTTTAGCGAGGCGGACCTGCTGGATGCGGTCGGGGCCGCGCTTCTCAGCCGTACTCTCGGCCCGTGAGGCAGACATGAGTTCATCGGACGGCGCGGGGAGCGAATCAAGAGCACCCTTGATCTCGCGTGACACCCCTGTTGTGTTCGTTGTTGACGACGATGTATCAGTGCGGGAATCGCTGGAGTTGCTGATTCTCTCGGTCGGCTGGCAGCCAGAAACGTTCGCGTCGGCGGAGGACTTTCTCGCACGTTCGCGCATCGACGGTCCAAGTTGCCTGATTCTCGACGTGGCACTCCCCAACCTCACTGGTCTTGATCTCCAGAAGCGCATCGTCGATCGGACAGATATGCCGATCATCTTCATCACGGGTTATGGCGACGTGCCGACCACGGTCCAGGCGATGAAGGCTGGCGCGGTTGAGTTCCTGACGAAGCCATTGGGCGATGACGTATTGGAGAATGCCATCAGGCAAGCGATCGAGCGCAGCCGCACTTCACTCGCTCACGAGGCGGAATTGCGGGCGCTTCGGGAGTGTCATGCCTCACTCACTCCGCGGGAGCGGGAGATCATGGGACTGGTCGTCTCCGGCCTGCTGAACAAACAGATCGCAGCCGAACTCGGTATCAGCGAGATCACGGTGAAGGCCCACCGAGGCCGGGTAATGCGCAAGATGCAAGTGGATTCTCTCGCCGACCTGGTGAGAGTGGCCGCAGCACTCGAAGTCCCGCTTGTCGCGCGCGCCTGATACCAAGGTATCGACCAATACCATCGTGCAATAGTTCGCGTCTACTTACGCGCGTATCTTTGATCTCGGGATCGCGCCAAGCTGATCCCAGCGTTTACGAGGGAGGAAGCGTCGGGTGCAGCCGAGATGCCTGCAAATATAGGCGACAGCGTCGGGCGTACGCATCGTGTGAATGGCAAGCTAGGGACGACCAGCCGTTCCGTCGCACTCTCAGGGCGGTACTCCGAGCTGCTGGAGCAACCCGGGCAGATTGCCCCCCTCCAATTCCTCGGCAATCTTGCAACCAGCAATGGCCATGATCACTGTCACCTCCCCACGCACGCGTCGGCCCGTGCCGATGCTCGGAGAGGGGGCCCGGCGGGTGCCGTGTCGAATGGTGCCCCTGAGCCAGCGCTCCTTGGTAGACGCCGTGAGGGCCACGCCTTCGATCAACTGCTGGCAGGTGTGGGGGCGGGTCAAAGTCGGGTGCTGGTCTTGCTCGGCGAGTCCGGGGTCGGCAAGACGGCGCTGCTGGACTGGCTGGCCGGGCGGGCGTCGGGATGCCAGGTGGTGCGCTCCGCGGGTGTGCAGTCGGAGATGGAGCTGGCCTTCGCCACTTTGCATCAGGTGTGCGCACCGATGCTGGTTCATGCCGGACGCCTGCCGGCGCCGCAGCGTGAGGCGCTGCAGACCGCGTTCGGCATCAGCGCTGGACCGGCGCCAGACCGGTTCCTGGTCGGCCTGGCCGTGCTGGGCCTGCTGTCCGAGGTGGCGGGGGAACGCCCGCTACTATGCGTCGTCGATGACGCACAGTGGCTTGACCGGGCCTCGGCGCAGGCCCTGGGGTTCGTGGCGCGGCGACTGGCGGCCGAGCCGGTCGGCATGGTGTTCGCGGCTCGCGATCCGGGCGGTGAACTGGCCGCGCTGCCGGAGCTGGCCGTAACAGGCCTGCCGGAGGGTGATGCGCGGGCGCTGCTGGACTCGGTGCTGGCTGGACCACTGGACGCGCGGGTCCGGGATCGGATCATCGCCGAGGCACGAGGTAATCCCCTGGCATTGCTGGAGCTTCCGCGGGGCCTGACGCCAGCCCGGCTGGCGGGCGGATTCGGGCTGCCGGGCGCGTTGCCGCTGGAGGGCCGGATCCAGGAGAGCTTCCGGCAGCAGTTCGAGGCTCTGCCGGGCCAAACCCGGCGGCTGCTGCAGCTTGCGGCGGCTGATCCGTCCGGCGATCCACCCCTGGTCCGGCGGGCGGCCCGGCACCTGGGGATTCCGGAGGCCGCGGCGACGCCAGCGGTGGAGGCGGGGCTGGTGGAATTCGGTGCACGGGTGCGGTTCCGGCATCCACTGGTCCGCCCGGCCGCCTACCGGTCAGCGTCGATCCAAGAACGACACGCCGCGCACGGAGCGCTGGCGGAGGCTACCGACCCGCAGATCGATCCGGATCGCTGTGCCTGGCACCGCGCTCAGGCCGCGCCGGGCCCGGATGAGGAGATTGCGGGGGAACTCGAGCGCTCGGCTGGCCGGGCGCTGGCCCGCGGGGGACTAGCCGCGGCGGCCGCGTTCCTGGAGCGCGCGGCGATGCTGACGCCCGGACCCGTCCGCCGGGCGCAGCGGCTGCTCGCGGCGGCACGCGCCAAGCGCGACGGCGGAGCGCTGGATGAGGCGCTGGAACTGCTGCTCGCGGTCGAAATTGGTCCGCTGGACCAGTTGCAAGCCGCCGAGATGGAGCGCCTGCGCGGCCAGATCGCTTTTGACCAGTACGCCGGCATCGACGCGCCTCGGTTGCTGCTGCGCGCGGCCCGCCGCCTGGAGCCGCTGAACGCCGCCCTGGCGCGGGAGACGCACCTGGAGGCACTGCTGGCCGCGATCTGGGCTGGTGATCTGCACGCTACCGCCGGTGTCCGCGAGGCGGCCGAGGCGGCTCGCGCCGCTCCGCCGGCCTCGGACCCACCGCGTACGATCGACGTGCTGCTCGACGCCGTTGTACTTCGGTTCACCGATGGGTACGCGACCGCGGCACCGGCCCTTACTCGGGCGCTTGGGCTTCTTCTCGGGCTGGAGGTCGGCGCCGCCGAAGCCGACTGCCAGCCCTGGCTCGCAGGCGCGAGAGTCGGCACCACCATGGCGATAGAGCTGTGGGACTTCGAGTCCTGGCAGGTCTTGGCCGCCCGTCAGGTCCAGCTCGCTCGCGACGCTGGCGCGCTCGTGCACCTGCAGTTCGCGCTTACCGTGCTCGTCACGGCCTGCATTCTCGGGGGCGAGCTTGCCATGGCGGCGCAGCTGGTTGATGAGAACCGGCTGATCGCCGAGGCGACCGGGAAACGGCCCATCGGGTATCCCGCTATGATGCTCGCGGCCTGGCGCGGGCAGCAGGCGACGGCTGTTGAGTTGATCGAAACCGTGGTGCAGGAAGCGGCTGCATACGGTCTGGTCCGGTTGGTCAACGCCGGCGACTATGCAAGCTCCACGCTGTATAACGGCCTTGGGCGCCACGCCGCGGCGCGCGATGCCGCACGGCGCGCCTTCGAACGCGACCTTCCGGGGTTTGGGCCGCTTGTGGTCCCTGAGCTGGCCGAGGCGGCGGCCCGGATCGGTGACACAGAGTTGCTCCAAGCCGCGCTGGACTGGCTGACCGAACGTACCCGGGTCACCCCCACCAACTGGGCTCTGGGCATTGAAGCCCAGGTTCGCGCGCTTCTGAGCGAGGGTGAGGACGCTGAGAGCCATTACCGGGAGTCGATCGAGAGGCTCAGCCGCACCCGGGTCCGCGCCCAGCTGGCCCGCGCGCACCTGCTCTACGGCGAGTGGCTGCGCCGCGAGCGCCGTCCCGCGCAAGCGCGCGAGCAGCTGCGGACCGCACACCAAATGCTGGAGGCGATGGGCATCGGCGCGTTCGCCGAGCGGGCCCGGCGCGAGCTGGCAGCGGCCGGCGAGACCACCGGGAAGCGCGCCGTCGAGCCGGCTGTGCAGCTGACCGCGCAGGAGGCCCAGGTCGCGCGGCTGGCCCGGGATGGGCTGTCCAACCCGGAGATCGGCGCCCGGCTGTTCATCAGCACACGCACGGTCCAGTACCACCTGGGCAAGGTGTTCACCAAGCTCGGCATCAGCTCGCGCAGCCAGCTCCACCGCGTCCTGCCCGGCGACGCGGACACGATCCCGCTACGCTAGCCTCGAAGTTCGGGCGACTACGGCACGAGTGCCAACGCCTGTCCGTTGAGCCGGGTGAGTTGCACCACCAGACCGGCAAAGCTTCCTGTGCGGAAATCGAAGGCCACAACCTGGTCTTCTCCTGCGCAATACAGGCGATCGCCCGGCCCGAATCTCAATCCGCGCGGCCTGCGGAACCCCAGGGAGCCTTCGGGCACGAGGACACGTACGAGCTGCCCGGTGGCCGGGTCATATTCGCGCACGCTCGTCACGGCGTCTGGAGCGCCGAATGGCCATTCGCTGGCGACCACGATGTTCCCGTTGGGAGCGAGCTTGAGATCAAGGGGGCTCAGTTCGGGGTCGGTGACCAGACGAGGCGTGAGCAGCGTTCCGGAGCGATCGAACACGACAATCGTGTTGTCGCCTTGCCCGGACGGCGTGACCCCTGACGCGAGGTAGAGCAGGCCGTCGTGCCCGAAGCCGAACCCGCGCGGGAACGGGACGATGCCCTCCGGCAGCAGGAACTCTCCCTCCTCGTCCAGGGCAGCAGGCATAGCACGTATCGTCTGCTGGCGGCGCATGGTGACGTAGTAGCGGCCATCGGGTCCGAACTCGGCGCCGCCCGGGTCAAGTCCAGGTATCAGCCCGGAGTCCCGCACCACGTGGCCATGGAGATCAAGCGCGAGTATGCGGTCATCGCCGCTGTTCAGGTAGACGAGCGCACCCGACGGATCGAGGGACATGCCGCGCGGGTCGGCGATCCGCGGGTCACTGCTGAATGGCCCCGTGAATTCACCCTTGGGGCCGAAGCCGAGAATCGCGCCGTAGCCGTTGCCGTTGGCTCCGCTGGCGCTGGTGACGAGGATGCGCATCCCGGCCGCCCTTCGCCCCGATCATCCCGAACGAGCAGTGATGGTGGCCGACTGGATCGGTTTCTCCCCGCCGGGGCCGACGAAGGTGACGTCGAGCAGGTAGCCGTGTCCCTCCTCACGTGCTGCCATGGGTGCGGCTGCTGTCAGCGCTGCTGGTAGGCGAGGTCGGCCCCGGTGAGGCCTTCCAGCGCCGAGCCGAGCTGATATGCCTCGGCCATGCGGCGGCTGAGACGCTGGCGCACGGTGACCGCCAGGTACCTGGTCAGCAACTGCGGCTTGGCGGCTAGGCTCTCGGCGAGTTCCTGCGCCCGGGGCAGTACCTGGTCCAAGGGGAGCACCTCGGCGACCGCGCCCCACCGCTCGGCCTGCTGGGCGGTGAAGGAGCCCTGGGTCAAGGTGAGATAGCGGGCACGGTTGAGGCCGATGGTCTCCTCCCAGGCGAGGTAGATGCCGTCACCGGGCACGATCCCGAAGGTCAGGTGCGGGAAGTCGGTAAAGACGGTGGTGTCCGCGGCGATGACGATATCGGCGACCAGGACGTACTCGCTGTGCACGGAGGCCGGGCCGTTCACCGCGGCCACGATCGGCATCTCCAGGTCGACCAGCCTCTGCATCACCCGGCGACCCTCGGCGATGGTGTGGTCCCAGACCGCTGGCTTGGTGGGGTCGTCCAGGCTCGGCCCGTCGATGTCGGTCATGAACCGGTCGCCGGTGCCGGTCAGCAGGAGCACCCGGTTGTCCCGGTCTTGGCCGATCTCGTACAGGGCCCGGGGAAGGTCGGTGTGCATCTGCCCGGTGAACGTCGCGGGCCCCCCATCGGTGTGGAACCTGAGCGTCAGCACGCCCGACAGCGTCCGGCTGAACTCAAAGTTCTTGAACGCGCCGAAGTAAGCAGGCTCGGTCATAGGCATGTGGGAACTCCTCGACTTGGAAGGGACGACTTGTGGCCTGGGATGGCGCACCATCCAGCGGAGCCGGTCTGGCATGCATGCCGAGTATCGCTGCGCCCGCGGGAGCCGCGCACCGTCAAGACGGATAGGTCCGCATCGGATTCCCGCGGCGCTCGGACTCCGTCAACTCGCGGGAAGTGGCGCGGCCGCTCTCCCAGCTCGACGTCAAGGGGCGGCGGGAGGGAGCGCGCGTCGCGCCGGTTCCCGGCAAGCGGCATCCGGCCGACTTCGCGCTGTGGCGTGCTCCCCCGAAGGATGCGCAGCGCCTGATGGAGTGGGGCTCGCCGTGGGAAGGGGGCTCCCGGCTGGCATCTGGAGTGCTTCGCGATGAGCATGAAGTACCTGGGGAAGCGCTTCGACCTGCATATCGGAGGCGTCGACCACATTCCGGTCCATCACACCAACGAGATCGCCCCAGAGCGACGCCTACCTCGGCGGACCGTGGGTGCCGTACTGGGTGCATAACGAGTTCGTCAACCTCTGGCATGCGAAGATGCCATCCTCGCTGCGGGCACGGAGGCGTTGCTCGCCATCGGCCTTCTGGACCTCGGCCCCGAGGATCTCGATACGCCGGCTACCGAGCCCGCGGCCAGGCGCCGCGGAGACTTCGCCGCCGCCGACGCGATCCGGGAGAGGGTTGACCAGA
>Ga0210409_10007237_pt1 | contig 11440 bp, 7 predicted proteins | sample IncBWH17MmetaG_FD_161649 | JGI IMG/M metagenome (GOLD analysis project Ga0210409, IMG submission 161649) | Forest soil microbial communities from Barre Woods Harvard Forest LTER site, Petersham, Massachusetts, United States - Inc-BW-H-17-M | ecosystem: Environmental > Terrestrial > Soil >...
AACCGAGCCAATGGTCCCGGGTAATGATGTTCTTGTCCGGATTGTTGGTGATCGACGCGTAAAGGTCCCCCGTGGGCGCATACGCGATGTCGCCCTCCGCCCGAAAGCGATGAAACTTGATGTCCCCGAACAGGTCCGCCTGCATCGTGATGAGGCGATCGGCATACTTGGCTCCGCTCAGTTTTTGACCGAAGTACGCTTCTCGGAAGTCGCCCCCGAAGCGAAGCTCGTCGGGAAGCGGCACCAGCCCCCACGCGAAGCCCGACAACGAACTGGCTTCCTCCGCCGGCGGGCCGAAGCGCGTTTGCAGCAAGAGCTCGCCCTGCGCTCGCCCGTATGCCGTGAGCGGACCGCCCCCGGAGGGATCGGTGTGGCACGGCATACAGCCCGAGTACCCATGGCGAATCATCCACGTGTAGGCTTCTGCGCGGGACGCGCAAAGAAGCGGCACGAGCAGACCCGCGACCGATATGGCCCACACAATCGCGCGTCTGGCTGTCATAAAAGAGGCTTGGTCCGGCGGCAGAAAGCGTCGAGCCTGGCGAAACGTCACACGCGCGCGCGCTGTTGAATGGGCCTCACGTCCCTGCGTCAGCTTCCGGCAGCTCGGAAATTCGCGCCGACCTCGATGTCCGGTTTCACCGTGACGCCGAGGTACGAGGGCACGTTGATTCCAAAATCGGCGATGTTGATGTGAAAGGTGCCGCGCGTGGCGAGCGCCGACCCATCGCGTCTCACCTCGTAGTGCACAGTTACCGGGCGCGCCTTTCCGTGGATGTTGACCGTGGTGGGTGCATCCGCTTCGACCTTGTCCGCTCCCGACGGCAGTTTGAGGGCACTTCGCGCGACGGTCAGCGTCGCAGAAGGGTACTTTCCGATCTCCAGGTACTTTTCCTTCATATGACGATCACGAAGGCCGATCCCGGTCGTGAGATTCGCGAGCGGCACGGTGATGAGGATGTTGTCGCCCTGATCGGCCACCGTGAGATCCGGCGTGGTGCCCTCGATCTTCATGCCGGCCGGGCCGGACGCCAGGAAGTTCACGTGGCAATCCGTACAGCCGCTGATCGCCGCCTGGGCGTGCGTGCTCAGGCCGAGGCCCATCGCGCAAACCGCCGCGACTCCAAGGTATCTGCTCAATTTCATGCGACTTACCTCCGCACTCCTTGGACGTTGAAGACCTTCCAAATAGTTTCCCGACCGATAGCCCGGCAAGCTTTTTTGTGGGACTAGCGGGCGAAACGGACCACGAGCCCGATCCAGCCGCGCGCAAGGTACACGCCGTTTAGCGCAATCCAGAGCCACAGATAGACCTCCAGCCGTCCAAAGACGGCCCAGAGCCAAATGTGGCTCGGGTAGTGGTTGAGGAAGCGGAGAAACGTTGTGACAGCCCATCCGATACGCGCGACAGGTCCGGCAGGTTTCGCTTCGGCGGCCTCATAGTGCGCTTCGACGGTAGTGGCGCGACCGCTGATCTCCGGACGGCGCACGAAGGTCGTCAACGACACAGCGGACGCAACGATCGCGACTCCCGCGATCCCCAAGAGGAGGAAGCGCACATCTCCCTCGCCCCACCTCCGACCATCGATGCCGAAGCCTCCTGTGCGCCACGCCCTCACGGCGAGTGCACCCACCAGAAGCACGGCCTTGAGCTCGTCGGTAAAAAAATCGAAGAGATGCCCCGTCTTCGACGCCAGCTGCTTATAGCGCGCCAGCATGCCGTCCACGCAGTCGAAGCAGTAACTGAGCTCGAGGACGGCGACGGCTGCCACTCCGCCCCACCACCTTGGAAGGGCGACGAACATCGCCGCAGCAACAACGAACACGCCGAGGCTGACCAGCGTGAGCTGATTCGGCGTCACGCGGGTGCCCGACACGGCCGCCGTCACCACGGCTGCCATCGGGCGCATGACATAAAGGTTGAACAATTGATCGTGCTTCTTGCGAGTTTCGCGATAGATCCGCGCGGCTAACGGGAGCGCTAACAGGGCCACGGGTGAGAACGTAGCGCGAAAACTTTGCGGCCGAGACGCGCGAATGAAACGAATTTGCCACAACAACGCGTTGTTTCACCCCATAGGCTTCGCCGAGCTTTGGGCGTAGAGGAAGCGGAGGTTTGGGTGCCGCGCGAAGGAGACGAAGTGGTACGGCAGTGGGCGGGTGCCCCCGCCCGCGCGAGCATGTTGGGCCGCTACCGCGTCGTCGCCGAGCTAGCCCACGGCGGCATGGGCGTCGTCTACCTGGCGCTCATGCGAGGCCCAGGGGCTTTCAGCAAGCTTCTGGTGCTGAAGGAACTCAAGCCGGAGCTTTTCGATGACCGCGCCATCGTGGCGATGTTCATGGAGGAGGCGCGCCTGGCCGCCTGCCTGAGCCACCCGAACGTCGTGCATACGATCGAGGCAGGAAGCGACGGAAATCGGCACTTCATCGTCATGGAGTACGTGGACGGGCAGTCTCTTTTCCGCGTGGTCGCCCGCGCGCGAAAGCTCGGCAAGGTGGTCCCGTTCGAGCTCCATTGCGCGGTCCTGTGTTCGGTGCTCGAGGGGCTTGCGTACGCGCACTCAGCCGCGGACTTCGACGGCCGGCCGCTTGGCATCGTCCATCGCGACGTGAGTCCTCACAATGTCCTTATCGGCTACGACGGTCAGGTCAAACTGGCCGATTTTGGCATAGCCAAGGCCCGTGGCTCGCTGACCGACACCGAGGTCGGCCTCCTTAAAGGACGGGTCGCCTATATGGCGCCGGAACAGGCGGCCGGCGCAAATGTCGACGCCCGTGCCGACCTCTTTTCCGTCGGCGTCATGCTATGGGAAGCCGCAACCGGTCGCCGTTTCTGGTCCGGAATCGGCGGCGATATGAAGGTGCTGCGGGCGCTTCTCATGGGGGACGCAGACGCGGCCACCGCGCGCGAGATGGGCGACGTGGACGCGGACTTGCAAGCCATCATCGTCAAGGCGACTGCCTTTGATCTCTTGCAGCGCCACGCCAGCGCTCCGCTTCTCTTGGAGAACCTGCGCGCGGCGCTTGCCAAGCGCAAAACGGTCCCCTTCGGTCCGCAGGAGACCGGGCGCTTCGTTCAAGGGTTATTCGCGCAGGAGCGCGCACGCCTCCAAGCGACCATCGCCGCGGCCGTCGAGGGCAATTTCCGAACCGGTTACTCGGCCGATCGCGAAGCGGCCGAGTCCAAGGTCCGCGCTCTTCCACGAACCTCGCCGCCACCGCCGTCCGCCCGGCCGCCATTGCCGACACTTGCGCCGGCTCCAACGCCTCCTCTGCCAATCGCTCAGCCGATCGCTCAGCCGGCAGCCGCTCCGGCGCCGCAGGCGCGGGAGGGACGCGTGCTTCTGGCTGGCAGCGTTATTGTCTTGCTTGGAGCAGTGGCAACCCTCGTGGGACTGCTCGCGGTGCGGCACTCCGCCGTCGATGCCGCGCAGGCGCTGACGGTCGCATCCGTGGCGCCTTCGACTGCCCCGCCCGTTCTTGCCACCGCCCAGCCTCTTCAGGATCTGGCGCCCGCCGAAGCGGTGCGCGTTGTAGTCCGGGCCTCGCCCGCGCGAGCAAGAATCGTCATCGACCGCAATCTTGTCTTCGAAAACCCTTGCGTTGCGATGCTGCCCAAAGACGGCGCCACTCACACGGTGCACGTGGAGGCCGACGGCTACGCGCCGCGCGACGATACCTTCGAGACCCATAGCGACGCGGTTCTCGTTGTCGCCCTCGAACCGCGAAGAGCGATGGCACATGCCGGCGCGGTGACGTACCACCCGGCACCGCCACCGCCGGCACCGCCACCGGCGGCACCGCCCTCGCCCGCATCGTCGCACGCGTCGCCACCGGTAGAGCCGCCGCAACCGGTACCCCCGCCGCCCGCGCCGTCGGCGGCACCGCCACAAGCGAACCTCGCGCCGACCGGAATTCCGCAGCGGCGCATCAACACCAACAATCCCTACAACCGATGAGCATCGCCACCTAGTCGCTTGTCGTCCCGAAAACCCATGGTCCGCGCGTTTTGTCTGGTAGCTTCGTTCGTCCCCTTCTCTCTTGCCCTGGCACCATTTGCCGCCGCACAAGACATCCCCGGTTCTTCACCGCAGCGGACGACCGAAGCGGGCGGACACTTCGATCGCGGCGCGACTCTTTATATGGAAGGCGACTACGCCGCGGCGCTTATCGAGTTCAAGCGCGCTTACGAAGCGAGTCCGACCTGGCAGGTCCTCTTCAACATCGGCCAGTGCTATTTCCAACTCCACGATTATGCGAATGCCCTCGTTACCCTGCGTCGTTTCGAGACCGAGGGCAAAGGTCGCATCGGGGCGGAGGATCAAGCGACCCTCGACGCGGAGCTTCCGGATCTCGCCAGCCGCGTTGCGAAAATAACGATCTCGTCGAATCTCGTCGGGGCGAGCATTTCGGTGGACGAAAAGCTGATCGGTGTGACACCGCTACACGACCCGGTCTTGGTGAGCGTGGGGTTACGCAAGATCACGGCAACGCGCGAGGGGCGCGCGCCGGTTCAGCAGCAGCTTGCCGTGGGCGCCGGCGATAGCCTCGTCGTGCGGCTCGACTTTGAACCGGTCGATGTTCCGCGCGAGCCACCTCGCGCGCCTTCCGTCGGCCTCACCGACCGACCCGCAGCGCAGAGCCCCAACCACTTTCCAGCCTACGTGAGCTTCCTCTTGGGCGCCGGCGGAGTGACCGTGGGGACCATCTTTGGAAGTCTCGCCATCGGAGACAAGTCCAGCCTGGATCGGGTTTGCACGTCCGGCGGCGCGTGCCCGACGAGCGCCGACAACACCATCCAGGCCCTGGCGCGGGATGGTACGATCTCTACCGTCGGCTTCGGGGTCGGCCTCGCCGCCTTCACAGCGGGCGTTGTTTTCTGGCTCGCGGCCAGGTCTTCACCCGCCACGACCGCGCGGGTTCGAGTTGGTCCCGGCTGGGTTGCCGGGCGCTTTTGACGGCAAGAGGAGAGTCCTCCCATGCGGTCGGAATCTGCGCTCTGCTGGCCCAATGCGGCCGCGATCGTCGGCGTCCTGTTCGCCGGCGCCGCGGGGGCCTGCGCTCTCGTACTCGACTCCGGGAAGTACCACGCAGTCGAGACGGACGCACACGCGGGCGACGTCTCGGTCGGCGCCTGCAGCCCCGGCCAAGACCGGCGCAGCTTGGAGAACGCGTGCACGAGCGCCGCGTGCGTCCCGTACTCGGGGACCCTGCCGACTTGCGCAGGTGGACTCTGTCCCCTGCCCTCACCGTCCGCCGCGGCCGACGGCGCTCCGACAGCGAGCGATGCGGGCAATTCCGCCGGCCCCGACACCCCGTGCGCGACGGTGCGGCCCAATCCCAATGACATCCTTTTCGTGACTGGATCGACGGCGCTCAAGGGCTTCATTCAGGAAGTCTCGAAGGTCCTTGCCACGCAGCCCACCAATCCCGTCACCGTCGTCTATCAAGCGAGCGGTTCGTGCGTCGGAGTGAAGGCTGCCATCGATCCCGGAAACAATCCGCTCGTGGCGTCGGCCGGCGCCACCACGTACTACGATGCCAACGGCAACGCGCAGACCTGCACGATCGACCGCACGCACGCTCTGGTCGCCGACGTCGGCGCGTCGGACGTCTTCTATTCGACCTGTTACATGGGTGAGATGGTCACGCCCACTTTGCCCCAAGACATCGCCGACAACTTCGGTCCCGTGCAGATCATGAATTTTGCGGTACCGCAGGGTTCCTCCCAGCGGAGCATCAGCTTGAACGCGGCGTATTACATCTTCGGCTTCGGCGGCGGGGCGTATCCGGTCCCACCCTGGACGGACCCGATGGAACTGCAAATTCGAAGCGCTGCATCCGGCACGCAGTCGATGATCGCGGCGGCCATCGGCGTTCCGGCCGCTCAGTGGAGAGGCGTGGGAAACGCCACCAGCGGCGAAGTCGGGAACGCCCTCGTTGCGGCGGGGCAAAGCAACAGCCAGGCCATCGTGGACTCGGCGCTGGGCATACTCGCATCGGATTATCTCGTTCAGAATTCCGACGCGCTCCGCGGGCTCGCGGTAAAGGACGAGAACTCGACCTGCGCGTATTACCCGAGCTCGAGCGCGACCTCCCGCGACAATGCGAATGCGCGCGACGGCCACTACCCCCTGTGGGGACCGTCCCATTTTTACGTTCGCGTCAACGGACAGACCCGGGTGCCGAGCAAGCCTGGCGCGACCCAGTTCATCGACGGGCTTTCTGGAGTCACGCCCCTTCCGGGGCTCGACCTCATCGCCGAGTACGCATCGAAAGGCCTCGTCCCCTTGTGCGCTATGCACGTATCACGCAATAACGATGGCGGCGGCTATCAGCACTACACGCCTCCGACCACATGCAACTGCTACTTCGATCTCATCGCGACCGGTGCGAACGCGTGTAAGCTCTGCAGCACGAACGCCGATTGCCCCACCGACGCTCCAAACTGCAACAGGTTCGGGCCCGCACCGCAACAAGGCAACTGCGACCTCTGACGGTGAGTCGACTCCGGGTGCTCGGCGCACCACCGTTGAAGGCCGTCCGGTAGATCGGCACGCATGGGTCGCTACCCGGTCACGACCCTCACGGAAACGTGGGCATCGACGCAAAGCCTCGGGCGTAATGTGGCACATCATTCGGCGCCCTCAGCGCCGTCATATGGGCGCCCAAGTCGCAGCACGAGCGCGAGACCGCTTGCGACGGGATGGGACAAGTTCCGTCGGCGTTGTGCGGATAGCAGGTCAAAAGGACTTTGTACGAGTCGGGGTTCGCCGTGGCCGTCGTCGTATCGAGCACGCTGTAAGGCTGAAAGACGCTGGCCGCCGGGGCGGTGACCACCGTGAGGCTGTGGGTGCCAAAGCCGGCGCTGGTGCCTGCCTGTTTGACTCGGTAGCAGACGGTCGGGAGCGTCGGCACGTAGCTCACGGCCTGGGCCAGACATGCCCCCGTAAACCCGTGCAGGGGCTCTTGCGTGTCGACGACCAGCGTGGCTCCGTTGGTGCCCCCCGCGCCGGGGACCTCGATTTCGACGGCCGGCGCACCGGCATCTGCACTCCCCGTTGCGACGCCACCGGACGGAAGTGGGCACTGCGTTGGAACGCCCAACGAGTCCAGCTTCGGCGGCGCAGTCGGCGCCTTCGGGGCCGCGCAAGTTCCGCTTCCGGAATCGCAGCAAAGAGGCGCCACCGCACCCTTCGGCGCGGATTGGGCGCCGGCCCGCGTGCTCAATGCGACGATGAACCAAACCGCGAGTCCGGGCGCAGGCGACCGGACGAGGGCACTCCTTCTCGCGTCCATGGCTTGCGCGCCTGGTGATGCCACGATTGCGCGCCGACCAGCAAGCGGCAGGCGGGCTCCAGGGGAGAAGTTCACGCGCCCGTCACGGACCGCATTGAGCGGGCGCGTCTACTTGAGCACCCGAATCTGCTGCGCCGGCTCATCGAGCCCGAGAAACCGCTTCGGCGTCTCTGCGGTGTTCACCCAGCGAGGCCGCATCAGCAGCTGCGTCTTGTCCGGGCGCTTTTGCAGGCACTTGTCGATCCCCGCCTGGAGTGCCGGCAGGTTCACGCCATCGAGATGCATCGTCGTGGCGAGTGAATCCATGGGCTGCAGCAGCCGACTGAAATCCCAGCTGTAGTCTGCACGTTTGCCCGCGACGAACCAACGCACGCGCGCTTCGATCGCGTCCACGGGCACGCCGCCGCCGTGATGGTCGTTCCACGCCCGCGAGTCGATGCTGTTGTTCCGATTGTCCCCGAGCACGAAGACCTCTCCAGGCTGCACTTCGTACGTGTCGGTAAACGGCGCGGACCCCACTGCATGCACCGTTAGGTACGCGCGGTCTTCGAGGAACTCGACCATGAGCCGCCCCGACAGGCCATTTTCACCCCCTTGAATGACGTACAAGTATTCGGCCGCATCGCATTCGGGCACGGTCCACCCGTTGATGACGGGAATGCCCCCGCGCATCGAGATACGGTCCCCTGGAAGGCCGATGACGCGCTTGACGAGATACTCGGGCACATCGGTGAGATTGCCCCCGTCGACGGCGCTGCTCTTGAAGACAATCATATCCCCCCGCCGAGGCGATCGCGCCGACGGAGCACCGGTCCATGTGCGGTATGCAAGGCGAGATCCGAGGAGACGGTCCTCGGGCTGAAGGGTCGGCAGCATCGAGCCGCTGAGGACGCTGTACGATTCGACGAGCTTCTTTCGAATTCCGAAGGTCGCAAGGGCAATCGCGGCGATTGCCAGCGCGAGCCAAACGACCTCCCACCGGGTGCTGCGGGAGGCAACGGGCGCCGCGACCGGTTGCGACAGGTACCATCCTCCGGGCAGCGAAAGCCGCCAATATCGTGCCGAGGCCGAAAAAAGGAAAAAGAGAGCGGCACCCAGGGGCAGCGGGTGCTCCTGCGCGAGCGTAACGATGTCCTTGATGATGTCGCCCCCACTCGTGACGACGGACGGAACGAGGCAGCGCACGACCAACGCGGCCACGAGCGCCGGCAGGACGGCAAACCAGAGCATGGCGAGCGCCGACCGCGCTACAGAAGTAGCGCGACTCCCCGGGTTGCTTCCCGGGTCATCGGGGGGCGCTATTTCGTCAGTGCGTCGCACGATTTGTAATCGGGCTTGACCTTGTAGGTGCCCTTCGTGACCGAGTCGAGGTACAGGAAAACCGAGAGCCCGGCGTTGATCGCGCCTCGCTGCGCCCAATGCAACGCTGCCGTGCCGTAATCATCGTCCAACGCGAAGTTGCCCGTAGCCGGGTCCGCTTTCGGACACACGGGCCAATAGACACAGTTCGAGTCCGGGAACGCCCCCTTGCAGTTTCCGGAAGCGTCGCAGTCCGTGCCACCGGTGCAACGGCTTTGCAGAAGCCTATCGATTGCAGTCTGGTTGACCTTGCCCTCGGCGTAGGCGTTGGTCGAAAGCACACACCAAGGATGGTGGTTGTCCGCGGTCAAGCGGGAGAACGCGTTACCGTTTTCGTCGCCGACGCAGGAGGTCTGCACGCCCCCCGTCGATGGGCAGCCTGTTTCGAAGGCATCCGGGAGGATGTCGATGGGCGGGGAGAGCAAAAGCGCGCGATCCGCGTGGACTGAGTCGACGTGGCTGGGCAATTCTTTGCACTGCAGACTTGCGTCCAGGTAGTAGGGCACGACAGGTGGTGGATTGTTGAAGCTGCACAACTTCAGCCATAGCTCGGCATCGCCAGTGTTGAAGAGCAGTGGGACAATGGCCTTCGGATCGTCCTGCGAGCCGGAGTAAAAGCTCGCGTCTTTCCCCGACTGTCCGCACGCGAAAGGACGCGCGATCAGAGTCTGCAAGCACAACTCTCGCGCGACAGAGAGCATGTTCGCCGAACCCGGCGGAGGCAACCCGCCCGGACGAGAATGGCCAAATACAGGGGTCTGGCCAATGATCGTGAGATAGGCCGGTGGAATGACGACCTGCGTTCCACCCAGGGCCATCCAGGCCATGTAGTGCGAGGCCGTGTCGTCGGAGGCAAAAACGCGATTCCGATTCGATCCGGGAGACGACGCCGGGCCAAAGAACCCGTCGCGCAAATCTGCGACAAGCGCGTTGCCGCCGGTCATCGTTGCGAGGTTGTCCGCCAAACGACCGTGCGAGTCGGCCTGCGGCCCGTGGCAGTTGATGCAAATCATCGAGAAGACCGCCTCGCCCGGAGTCTGCTTGTACACGTGGCGTGTGCTGTCGGCGCCGGCGGGACCCTGCAGCCATGGATGGGGATCCGACGCGAGCACGTCGGCGACGCTCGGCCCTTGACTCTTCCAAGGGTCCCGCGTCCAGTCGCAAGCGGGCTTGTTATCCCACAGGCCCATCGGAAATGGAGTCGTCGCAAAGTGGCGAATCGAATCGAGGCTTACCGCGGACTTCGTACCGTCGTAATTCTTGGTTGCACACTGCCGAACCGTATTCGCCTGGGAATTCATCACGGGACTGTCATCGCCCTTCAGCATGTTGACCACGCATTGCTCGTTGGCCTGAGCCGCCGCGACCACGTCGGCTTGACCCAGCGAGCAACCGGAGGTTGAGGCCGGCGTCACCCCCATCGAGAACACGGTTTGCCAATCTTTGCGTCGCGGCACCCAGTCGCCTGGGCTCTGCGTCAAATCGAGCGGCACCCAATGCGCGTGGGTGGGGATGTTGAGGAGCGGAGCTTCCACCTCGTCGGGTGTCGGCCGACAGACGGGATCGACGGTCGTATCGACGATGTCGTTCGCGAAAGTCGAAAATGATGCGTAACGGTCCTGGTCCGCGGACAAATCCATGACCTCGGCAGGCCTCGCTCCGGAATGGAAGGTAGCGAGGCGCTGCTGGGCAGCCGCGAAGGCCGCATCGTACTGCGGGGCGCCGGGCTTCACCTCGACGTACGGCTGCACGCTTGGATCCGAGTTTGTTCGGGCGCCATTCAGACATTGAACGGGGTCATAGTCGCTGCAGTAATTGGAGTTGATGAGGTCGTATGGCTGCACATACTCGTCGATATCCGCTCGCTTGCGGATCGCCGGGATGCTGACCATCCAGTCGCCCATGATCTGCTTCGCGCGGTCATCGTACCCGGGCGTGTTCATCGGCATGTGCGGATAAATGGCGAAGTCGTCCGTGTATGTGAAAGGTGTGTCGACATTGCGGAAAATCAGGCTTCGCCACGGCGCGTACACGAAAGCGGGTTGACCCGGCACCCCGCCGCCCGGCATCCATTTCGGCTTCCACGCCGAGCCCTGTCCGATGGTGTGCTGCGTGTCCCCGGAGTTCGGATCCAGGGTTGGCGGGAAAGACGGATTGTCGACCAGAGACGGGGTCACGTACGGAATCAAGACGTTTCCGTTGAACCCGCGCGTAATCCTCGGGCTCACCTTCTCGAGCGGGAACTGAAAGATGCCTCCCGTCGGCCCCGGTAACAAGTTGAACACGTCCGTGAGAACCGGGAACGTAACCGAAGGAAATCCGCGCGGATTGTGACAATGCACGCAGTTTCCCAACATGTACCCCTGCGCGGTCAGCTCCTGGTCGTTTCTCGGCAAGCGATCGCCCTGCGACCGTGAGAGCGGCAGCACATCCGCGAGCGAATCGATGCCCGTCACGATGCCGTAGTCGACCAGCCGCTGGAGCAGCGAGAGCTCGTCGGTGCCCGACGCCTCGATAATGCCTTCTTGTCCGACGGGCCGGTGGAGCAATTGAACCGGTCGGAACCCCAGGATGAAGTCCTGGCTGGCGCTGCCCATGTGGCACTGGACGCAGCGCGCGCTGCTGGGAACGGCATAATGCCGGATTGCATGGGTGTTCACGTTCGTCTCGTACACGAGCACCGTATCCGTGAACCCGTCTTCCTCTTTCAGCAGCGAATCGCCGGTGACTACGAAGTCGTGCGCGGCGTCGCCCGTACCGAGGAGTACGGCGTCCGTCTCGT
>Ga0210409_10007238_pt1 | contig 11439 bp, 6 predicted proteins | sample IncBWH17MmetaG_FD_161649 | JGI IMG/M metagenome (GOLD analysis project Ga0210409, IMG submission 161649) | Forest soil microbial communities from Barre Woods Harvard Forest LTER site, Petersham, Massachusetts, United States - Inc-BW-H-17-M | ecosystem: Environmental > Terrestrial > Soil >...
GTATTTCGCTGGTCGCCAGATTTGCGCTAGCGATCGTTCTCCTTGCTCAGGTCGGCAGCGTCTTTACCGTTTCGCGGTTTGTTTTGGATCCATCGCATTATCGAGCGGCGTTGTTGCCCCCATTTTCCTTTTTGGGCTTGGCACAAATGGTTTGGGGCAGGGGCGGAGAACCGTTAGTCGCGGACATGACCAAGGCGGCGCTCGCAAGTTTGGGTGGCGGGATTCTCGTTTCCTCAGTGGCTTACGGTTTGAGCTTTCGCAAAGCATTTATTCGTATTCCTGAAACTCCGGACGCTGGCCCGCTGCCTCGCATGAAAAGTCGATTTTCACTGCCGGCGTCGCTATGTACAGCTTTCTTAACTTCGCCGCAACGAGCGTGCTACAAATTTGTCGCCAAGACACTCTTGCGCAGCGAGGAACACCTGCAAGTGTTAATGGGATTTATGGCCGTTGGAGTAGTCGCGGCTGCAAATGTTCTGGCGTCGCCGCGTAGTTTCACTTCGATCCTCTCAGGGAACACACCGTCTATAGAATTCTTGTCGGTACCGTTAATTTTGAGCTACTGCCTGGTGATTGGAATTCGATTTGCCTTTGAAATGCCCGTGGATTTGCGAGCCAATTGGATTTTCAGAATTTCGCTGGAACATCGCTGGACGGGAGCCAGAAGAGTCTCGCGACGTGTGCTGCTGGTGTTTTCTCTTTCCTGGCTCGCGCCCGCCTGTTTTTTATTGACACTATTATTTTGGGGTTGGGTCGCTGCGGTACTTCACACTGCCGTCTTCATTTTGTGCGCCATCGCGCTGGTAGAATTGTCGCTATTCAAATTTCGTAAGATTCCTTTTACCTGTGTGTATCCACCTTTCAAGAGCCACTCTGGCGTCATCGCGCTAGGTTACCTTTTTGGTTTTTTCGTTTTCACCGCATACATTTCACAAATGGAGTATTGGGCGTTGCTGAGTGCCTGGAGAGCCATCTGGTTTGTTCCATTATTTCTGGCGGTCGTCTTAGGGCTGCGAGCGCACCGCAAGCAGATGCTCGATATGGACAAAGAACTGGTTTTCGAAGATTCGCCGGCAACGGTGTTTTAGAAATGGATTTGGAAACGCGGGGCTTGCCGCAACCAACTTGAACTTCAAAAATCGCGTATCCTAGTTGTGGACGCCGACTTCATACGAAGTACGAAGTTTTCCCGCCCATGACGCACATACTTTTGACTAACGATGACGGGTACGAAGCGCCGGGATTGCGCGCGCTGGCTGCGGAGTTGCAGGGCTTCGCCACCGTGAGCATCGTCGCACCCAGCCGGGAGCAAAGCGGTGCGGCGCAATCGCTGACGTTGCGACAACCGATCGTGTGCCATGCCATTGCGGAGCGCGAGTGGGCCATCGACGGCACGCCAGCCGACTGCGTCATTGTGGCGTTGCATAAGCTTTTGCCGGAGCGGCCGGATATGGTTATTTCCGGAATAAATTTCGGCGCGAACCTGGGCGAGAACGTGTATTACTCCGGAACCGTGGGGGCGGCGCGGGAAGCCGCGTTGCACCACCTTCCCGCCATTGCGATGTCGCTGTGCTCCAAAATTCCTAAAGTGAGTTTCGAGAATGCCGCGCGCGTGGCCAGAACGGCCGCGGAGATTGTTTTGAAGGAAGGCTTACCGGACCAGGTGCTGTTAAACGTAAATGTGCCGGAGCCGTGGGCCGGCGGCGTGTGCTTCACGCGGCAATCGAAAAAGATTACGCGGAATCAGCTGAGCGAAGGCAAAGATCCGCGCGGGCGTTCCTATTATTGGTTATTCGAGCAGAAAATCGATAAAGATGTGGAACCCGAGACGGATTACGCCGCTATTTTTTCAGGTAGCGTGTCGATCACGCCGCTGCACCTGGATCCCACGCATACCGAGTCGTTGAATCATTTGTCGCATTGGGCTGAGCCCATTGGCGCGGCGTTTAAACGCGGACGTTAACCGATGCGCTGGGTTTTGGCCTTCATGGGTTAAAGCCCGGGTGAGCGAACTTCCTATGTCGCGGCCTGCCCGCGGCGGGCAGGCTAAAGCCCCAACCCGCAAACCAGCGCCTCAAGGTTTAGGTCGAGCTTCCTGAAGAGGCGCGACCCACAAATCAGTGATTTTCCTTCACCACTAAGTTTTTCAGCGCACTGGGCGTTGTTATTTGGTGGCTTCCGCCGGTGCGTAGATTGGAACGATGCCGTTTTTTTGCATGGCCGCATTGATGGCTGGGACATCGGTGGAAAGCAATTCGTGCCATTTCGCGAGCTGCGCGTCCAGCTTTTGATTTAGATCAGCGAAGACCGCTAGTTCTCCTTCAGTTGGCGCGGTGTCGGCGCTATCAACAGCGCTTTGCAAATAGCCGAGCCAACTATTCATTTTGGTTGGGTAGTTAAGTTCGTCTTCGCTGGCCTTGGAGTTCACCTGGATCAACTCGTCTTCGACCGCGCCAATTTTCTTGCGCAATTCCTTGGACTGTTCAATGACGGCTTTCGCGTTGTCTTTGGAATTCCAGCGCTTTTCGACCAGGTTAAGTTGCACGCGCAAATCGCGAATCGCCAGGATCGAGCGGTTCATCTCTTCCTGGCGGTCGCGCATTTTCAGCATCAGATCGAATTGTTTCTGCAGGTCATCCGGGGATGTTTTCAAGCGAGGATCCATCTTTACTTCCATACTGGCGGTGGAAGTTTTTCCTGCGACCGTAAGCCTCGCCTCATATTTTCCTGGCATGACCAGCGGGCCAACCGGGTCGCCTTCGTCATAAATGGCCGCGGGAATTTTCACCGGAGGTTCGTAACGCAAATCCCAGGCGAATAGGTTTGGTCCCGCCTTAGCGGGAATGTGTTCCGCCTCCGCGTCTCGATCGCCTTCGTCGGGCGCTTCTTCGGTCTTTTTTTCTTCGCTGGTAAATGTGCGAATTACTTTTCCCTGGCTGTCCAGAATTTCGAGTTTCGCGGGCGTTTTAGGTTCCTCTTTCAGGTAGTAATACAGCGACGCACCGAAAGCGGGATTTTCTCCGATGGAATCCCTGCGGCGATTATTGTGACCGACGCGCGAACGCATCACCGTGGAAGGCGCGAACAGGCGTGCATCTTCGTTGGTGACGCCAGCGTTCATCTGGCGCAGTGGGTCGATATTATCGAGCGACCAGAACGCACGGCCATGCGTCGCGACCAGCAGATCGTCGTTATGAATGATCATGTCGTGGACTGGCGTGGTAGGCAGATTCAGCTGCAAAGTTTGCCAATGCGCGCCATCGTCGAAGGAAACAAAAATGCCGGTCTCCGTTCCAGCGTAGAGCATGCCTTGACGCTTGGGATCCTCGCGCACCGCATGCACGTATGAAGTTTCCGGTAATCCAGTGGTGAGCAGCGTCCAGGATTTGCCAAAGTCGGCGGTCTTATAAATATATGGTTTGAGATTATCCAGTTTGTGCGCATCCACAGCGGCATAAGCGGTCCCCGCATCGAACGGCGAAGCTTCAATCAAGCTCACCATAGCCCACTCCGGCAGGCCCTTCGGCGTTACGTTGCTCCACGACTTGCCATCATCGCGGGTAAGTTGAATCAGCCCGTCGTCGGTGCCGGCCCAGATCACACCTTTTTGTTTGGGCGATTCCGCGACGGTAAAAATCAAATCGTAAAACTCGATGCTGGCCTGATCCTTGGTGATGGGGCCGCCGGAATCTTGCTGCTTGGTTTTGTCGTTGCGGCTCAGGTCCGGGCTGATGGTTTGCCAGGAGTGCCCACCATCGGTGGAGCGGAACAAATATTGCGAAGAGTGGTACAGCTCATTGGGATCGTGCGGAGAAAAAACAATCGGCATGGTCCAGGTGTAGCGGTATTTTTGTACCGCGGCGTTGTAGCCGTCGGGATCGAGCGGCCACTGCTGGATGTTTTGCACCTGGTGCGTACGCCGGTCGAAGCGCGAAATGTCTCCAAAATAAGAGCCGGCGTACACGATATTGGAATCACGCGGATCAACAGCGACGTAGCCGCTCTCTCCGCCCCCCACGGATTCCCAATCGGAGCGGCTGATGAACCCGTGATCGCTGGCGGTGGCGATGCCTACAGAACTGTTGTCCTGTTGCGTGCCGTAAATGCGATATGGAAAATCGTTATCCGCGGTGACGTGATAAAACTGCGCGGTAGGTTGGTTCATTTGCGTGGACCAATTCTTGCCGCCATCGACGGTAATGGTGGCGCCGCCATCGTTGCCGTTGATCATGCGATTCGTATTGTTGGGATCGATCCACAAACCGTGATGGTCGCCGTGCGGCGCAGGAATGCGTTCGAACGATTTGCCTCCATCGATGGAACGGTACAGCCCAGTGTTGGCGATATAAACTTTGTTGGAATCTTTCGGGTCAGCCCACAAGTGCGTGAAATACCAGGCGCGTTGCCGGAAGCGATGATCTTCATTGATAAGCGTCCAGTTTTCCCCGCCGTCGCCACTGCGGTACAAACCGCCCTTTTTCGCTTCGATCAACGCGTAAACCACATTTGAATCTTCCCCGGATACGCCCACACCGATGCGCCCCAACGGGCCCTCGGGCATGCCGTGGCCTTCAATGCGCTTCCAGGTGCTGCCATCGTCATTTGAACGGTACAGACCATCTTTGTCTCCGCCGCTGTTGAGCATCCAGGGGGTGCGATAGCCTTCCCACATCGCGGCGAAAAGCACGTGTGGGTTGTGTGGATCGAAAACGATGTCGATGCCGCCGGTGCGATCATCGAGATAAAGAACTTTTTCCCAATTTTTGCCACCGTCGCGAGTGCGAAAAATTCCGCGTTCAGTATTCGCGCCATAAGCATGTCCCAGAGCGGCCACGAAAACGGTGTCCGGATTTGTGGGATGCACGATCACTTTGCCGATGTGGCGCGAGTCTTTCAGCCCGATGTTTGTCCAAGTTTTGCCGCCGTCATTCGAACGGTAAACGCCATCGCCAAAAGAAATATTTCCGCGGATGCAGGCTTCGCCGGTGCCGGCATAAATCACATTGGGATCGGATTCGGAAACCGCGATGGCGCCGATGGAGGATACCGCCTCCTTGTCAAATAGTGGATCCCAGGAGACGCCGCCGTCCATGGTCTTCCAAACTCCGCCGGAAACCGCGCCCATGTAATAAGTATTAGGCTGGCTGGTGACGCCAGTCACCGCGAGCACTCGGCCCCCACGAAATGGGCCGATCAGGCGCCATTTCATCGCGCCGTAGAGCTTCGGGTCGATGGTGTTATTGCTCGCAGCGGCGTGGTCTTTTTCTTCGTGATTTTTATCTTTTTGTTTCTGTTTCTGCTGCGGGTAGGCGCCGAAAGCAAATGTGCCGAGTAACGCGATCGCGAATGCTGAAACAATTACCGGTTTCCGAACTGCGTGCACGCAAACCTCCTGGGAAATAGCAAGTTGGGCATCGTACAGCGGCTCGCGCTTGGACGGAAGTGTTTTCCGCATTAAGAGCCGATGCGTTACGATGCTGGACCCGGTGTATGGTTTGACGCGCGACGGTCAGCGTTGTGGGCCGGTACGGTAAAGGATGCGACTGAAAAACTTGTCAAAGTCCAAAACATACGATGTGGTCGTAGTCGGCGCCGGGGTATTCGGTGCGTGGACGGCTTTTCATCTGGCTCGTCGCGGTCAGCGTGTGTTGCTCATCGACGCTTATGGCCCTGGCAATTCCCGGGCGAGCTCCGGCGGCGAATCGCGGATCATCAGGATGGGCTACGGCGCTGATGAGTTGTACACGCGATGGGCCACGCGTTCGCTGGTGCAATGGAAAGAGCTCTTCGCGGAAACGATGGGATTGCCGGCGTTATTTCACCAAACTGGCGTTCTGTGGCTCGGAAACAAAGAGTACGCGCGACTGAGCGAGATGACCGCGGTGTTGACGCGCTGCAACGTGCCCTTCGAATCGCTGAGCGAAAGCGCAATTGCGCAACGCTATCCGCAATTCGGTTTGCACGGCCTCGGCGTGGGGATTCTTGAAACTGAGAGCGGGGTGTTGATGGCACGCCGCGCGGTTTCGGAAGTAGTGGAAAGCGCGCAAAGCCTGGGAATGGAGTATCGCCAGGCTCAGGTTACGCCGAATGCGGCGAACGCACAAAACTCCACACTCGACACTATTTCAACGAGTGATGGTGAATGGATTTCGGCAGGGCAATTTGTTTTTGCATGTGGCGCGTGGCTTGGAAAAATATTCCCTGAAATTCTCGGTCCGCGGATATTTCCTAGCCGCCAGGAGGTTTTCTTTTTTGGCGTGCCGCCGGGCGACAGCCAATTTTCCGCGCCAGCGCTCCCAACCTGGCTGATTCAAGCGGATGAAGTGTACGGCATGCCAGACCTTGAATCGCGCGGCTTCAAGATCGCTTTCGACCGTCACGGCGAACGCGTTGATCCTGACACGCAGACACGTGTCGTATCGGCGGAGTCGATCGAGCGCGTGCGCGCCTACGTAGCAAAGCGCTTCCCTGCCCTGGCAAACGCGCCAATCGTCGAGACCCGCGTATGCCAGTACGAAAACACTTCTAACGGGGATTTTTTGATCGACCGGCACCCTGAAATAAATAATGTGTGGTTTGCGGGCGGAGGTTCCGGGCACGGGTTCAAACATGGCCCCGCGTTTGGAGAATACGCGGCGCAGCAGATATTGGATGGCGCCCCGGCAGAACCGCGATTTTCGCTTGCCAGCAAGGCGACGAAACAAAACCGTGCGGTATACTGACGCGCTGACTAACCGCCAACATCTAAACCAAATGAAACGTTTGCATTTTGCATCCGTCTGTAGTGATGACGGCCCAGCGGCGGTCCGTGGTTCGGATACGAAATTGTGTTTATTGCCATTCGTAGGCACGAAATCCCGCAACGATGCAAGCAAGGCAGCAAGTAACGCACGGAGGAAAGATGCTTTTGACGATTAAACGGGCGGCACGAGTGCTCGCGATAGTTGTGGCTGCGATTCTCGCGAGCCTGACGGCAGCAAACGCGGTGCCGGACAACCCGCCAGAATTTAAGGTTCCAGTCGAATATTACAAACTCTCCAACGGGCTGCGCGTGGTGCTTTCGCCGGATCACACATCGCCGATTATTTGCGTCGGCGTTTACTACCACATTGGATTTCGTATCGAGCCGCGCGACCGCACCGGCTTCGCGCATCTGTTCGAGCACATGATGTTTCAGGGCTCGCAAAATCTGGGCAAGATGGAATTCATCAAGCTGGTGCAGCAAAACGGCGGGATCCTGAACGGCTCGACGCGTTTTGACTTCACCAATTATTTTGAGACGCTGCCGGCTAATAAGCTTGAAACCGCGTTATGGGCTGAGGCCGACCGCATGGGCGGCCTGGCGGTGAACGAAGATAATTTAAAGAATCAGCAAGGGGTGGTCGGAAACGAAGTAAAAGTGAATGTGTTGAATAGCCCGTACGGCGGCTTTCCATGGCTGGACATGCCGCAATATGCCAACACCAATTGGTACAACGCGCACAATTTTTATGGCGACTTGAAAGATATTGAAGGCGCGACGCTGCCCGAGGTGCAATCGTTTTTCAAAACGTACTACGCGCCGAACAATGCCGCGCTCGCGATTGTGGGCGATTTCGATCCGGCCCAAGCCAAGCAATTCGTGGAGAAATATTTCGGCGGTTTGAAATCTTCGCAGTTGCCGCCACAGCCGGATCTTACCGAGCCGCGTCAGGAAAAAGAAAAACAGGCCATCAAGAAAGATCCCCTGGCAACGAAACCCGCTCTCGCACTCGGCTATCACATGCCGGACCGCAATACTCCCGAGTATTACGCCATGGGCCTGATTGACGAAATGCTGATCGAGGGCGATGACAGCGTGCTGCATCAGGAGCTGGTGCAGAAAAAAGGCTACACCGGGGCAGTAAGCGGCGGCATCAACCTGCTCGGCACTCCCTGGAATTACAACGGGCCGATGCTATTCATCACCAACATGATTCATGATCCAGCGACCACCCCGGAAACCATCGTGCAAACCATCGACAGCTCCATCGAACCGCTGCGCACGAAACCTGTGGATCAAAAAATGCTTGATCGCGCGCTGGTGAAGCTGCGTTCTGACCTGTACGACACCATCGGCGGCCAAGGCGGATTTGGATTGGTAGACCTGCTGGCTAGTTTTGCGTTGTTCGATGACAATCCCGCGCGCGTAAATTCGCTGGTCGCCGAATATGAGAAGGTCACACCTGAGCTCATACAAAAAACAGCGCAGGAATATTTGCGGCCTGGAAATCGCACCGTGCTTCTGATTCAACCTGCCCCGGCCGGAACGGTTAAGCCCGCCGGCGATAGCGAGAAGAAACAGTGATGGAGCGAACGATGACAGTAACGCGCACCATGAAATTTTTGCTAGTGAATGCAATATTCCTTTTTGCTGCTACTCACACGCCGGCCCAAGCGCCGGCCGCGGCGCAAAAACAAACGCCTCCTGCGGGCGGCCCTCCGAAACCTTTCAATGTTCCCGCACACGAATCCTTCACGTTGCCAAACGGCATGCGCGTCACATTGGTACCGTACGGAAATATTCCCAAAGTGGCGATCAGCCTGGCCGTCCGCAGTGGGAATTTGAACGAGCCGCAGGATCTCCTGGGCGTTGCGGACATCACCGGCGAATTACTGAAAGAAGGCACCAAGACCCTGAGTGCACAGGAGCTCGCCGAAGCCGCGGCGCGAATGGGCAGTAGCTTAAGCGTTGCGGTAGGAGCGGACGAGACCGCGATCGATGTGGATGTGTTGTCGGAATACGGCGCCCAAGCCGTAGGTTTGGTTGCTGATGTGGCCATGCACCCCGCACTGCCGGAATCGGAATTGGCGCGTTTGAAAGCAAATTTGTTACGGCAAGTATTGGTCGCAAAATCTCGTCCTGGCCAAATTGCTTTGGCGCGTTTCCGCAAATTGCTCTACGGCGATCATCCTTACGGAGAAATTTTGCCGACGGAAGCGACCCTGAACAAAATAACCATCGAGGATGCGCGTAAGTTTTACGCCGCTAATTATGGAGCGCAGCGCGCACATCTTTATGTAGCGGGAAAATTCGATGTCGCCGACGTGAAGAGAGCCGTCGCCGCCGGTTTCTCGGACTGGGCCAAAGGCACGCCTCCTGTTTTGAACGTGCCCCATCCCAAAACTCAACGACTGTTGGATGTGACTGACCGCCCGGGCGCGCCGCAATCCACAATTTATGTCGGCTTGCCGGTCATCGATCCCACTAATCCTGACAATATTCCGCTGACGGTGACCAACGCGTTGCTGGGTGGTTCGTTTAGTTCGCGCATCACTTCCAATATTCGCGAGCAAAAGGGTTACACCTACTCACCGAGCAGCCAGCTTTCGCGGCGTTATCACGACGCGTACTGGGCGGAAATTGCCGACGTAACCACCACGGCCACTGGACCTTCGCTCAAGGAAATTTTTGGAGAGATCGATCGCTTGCAAAAAGAACCTCCGGGAGCAGCGGAGTTGAAAGGAATCCAGAGTTATATGTCCGGGCTCTTCGTGATTCAGAACTCCACGAGGCAAGCTCTTATCGGGCAGCTGCGCAATGTGGACCTGCAAGGGCTTGGCGAAGACTACCTGAAAAATTACGTGCAGCGAGTAAATGCCGTGACACCTGATGATGTGCAACGTATGACCGTGAAATATATCAAACCGGAACAGATGACCATCGTGGTGGTCGGCGATAGATCAAAAATCACCGAACAGTTGGCGCCCTACGCCGCACTGCCAGAAACAGCCAAATAACCAACGTGAGCTAGCCGGAGGATTTGGCAGCGGCGCGCTTGTGGCGGGTTGATTTGTGCCGGTATAAATTCTTATCCGCATCCGACAACAACTTTTCGATTCTCTCACCGTCACCGCGATAGGTGGAAACTCCGATGCTGGCGGACACCGCGGGCTCTTCGAGATCATTGCGCATGACCTCATGAATCCGCAAGGCTACCTTATGGGCATCATTTTCTGGCGCTTCGGGGAGTACCAAGACAAATTCGTCTCCGCCGTAACGCGCGGCAGTGTCCACAGCACGGATGTTCGTTCTCAAAGTATCCGCCAAGCGGCAAATTGCGCGGCTGCCTACCAGGTGGCCGTAGGTATCATTAATTTTTTTCAAGCCGTCGACGTCCAGCAACAAAATCGAAAAAGGTCTGCCGGTGCGATTGCTGCGTTCCATTTCTTTCTCGAGTACGTCGAGCAGCCGGCGATAATTCGCCAGGCCTGTTAGGGGATCGCTTACCGCCAGGTGGCGCACTTTCTCGAAAAGGTGCGCATTATCCAGCAAGGCGCCGCCCAGGGCCACGATGTAACTCATCACCGTCAAGCCTTGCGCTAAAGCGAAAGGCGCGTCCAGCAAGTGTTCGGATTGCGACGCCGCGCATTGCGCTGCGAGATTCAGCGCGGCAGTCGCGTAGATGGCTTTGTCGAAAGCACTCGCGTCGTTCGTCAAACGGCGCCGATACCAGATGACGCTGGCCAGAAAAATCGCGCCTGGAAGAAGTTGTTGGGGACTGGGGAACAGCGCGAAGGGGTGCGGTGAAACTTCCGGCGGCAACCGCCGAAGCGTCGCGGTAATTAAATAGGAAGCAGAAATTATAGCGACAAGCGCCGCCACCAGCTCCCGGCGTGGATGATGGGAGCGCGGCAAAAACCGCTCCACCAGAAGCGCCACAATCAGAAGCAGCGCGAACACCATGCGGCTTTCCCACCACGCTACCGGGGCCCACAGTAATTCCAGCCGAGCATCGCGAAGCTGAAAAAAAAGAACGCTGGTGGCCGTGAGCACCGCACCCGAAACCATGAAACCCACGCCAAGAATCAGCGAGATGCGGTCCTGCGTACCCTGAAATCGCACCAGCGTTACGGCCGCAAAAACAAACGCCAACAAACCAGTGATGACCTGCAGGTATCCTTGCAGCACGGGATCAGCCTGCAGTGACTTGCCCCGCAACCAATAAGCAGCGAGTAATACGCCGGTAAATGCCACGGCGTGAAGCAACACGGTAGCCGCTGGTTTGCGACTCTTCCACAAGAATGTCAGGGGCATGAATTGTTACGCGGCTCTAATCTTGCCGTCAGTTCATTAGACTATAGAGCGGCACAACGTAGTTTAGCGGGTGTCAAGCAGAGTAAATTAAACGATACCGTACCGTGGACCCTGTCGAAGTACAGTGAGCCTGTTCGCGCGTACCTGCACTAAATTAACACTCCTGACAGTCGGGATTTTTTGCGTAAAGCGAAAAACTTTGAGCTTGCGCCGCCTCCGAACTTCTTGCAGAGTTACTGGCATTGAAACGATTCAATAGCGTCAAATAGCCACAGCATTTTCTACTGGCGTTAAGAGCACCATGCGCCAAAGCGATTGCCGTTCCGCGCCGCACAGAGGAGGAATTTTTTGAGCAGCGAAGCCGCCGTCACTGGCGCACCGCG
>Ga0210409_10007239_pt1 | contig 11439 bp, 6 predicted proteins | sample IncBWH17MmetaG_FD_161649 | JGI IMG/M metagenome (GOLD analysis project Ga0210409, IMG submission 161649) | Forest soil microbial communities from Barre Woods Harvard Forest LTER site, Petersham, Massachusetts, United States - Inc-BW-H-17-M | ecosystem: Environmental > Terrestrial > Soil >...
TAGACTTTGGGGAACGGACGCACGCAATACTCATTGTGAACCCGTCCGGGCTTCTTTAAATTTGACTCCTTTTGGCGCGATCGGTCGAAACGTGACAGGCTGCCTAGACACGGAGTTCCTGTGGTATGGCCCTTGGTAAATGTTCTGCCGTCTTGAGTTCAGGACGCTTCCCTACGCTCGAACTGGCCTTGGCCGTTCTGTTCTTGGTCGCAGTCAGCGCCTTCGCCGGGGCAAGAGCGGGCGATAGCGCTGATACCTCCTCGCTCGATTCTCCGGTGGACACTGAAACCATCAAGCTTCCCGTCGTCGAGGGTAAGGATATCCGCTTTGCACGGATATCCAGCTCCCAAGGCCTCTCTCAAGTTAGGGTTTCGGAAATCATTCAGGACGACCAGGGGTTTATTTGGTTCGGAACATGGAACGGCCTGAATCGTTATGACGGTTACAATTTCAAAGTCTTCAAACATGATCCGGAACGCCAGGAAAGCCTCAGTGGTGTTTACATCCATTCGTTGTTTAAGGACCGCGCCGGCACGATTTGGGTCGGAACAGACCAGTCTCTCGACCGCTTTGACCCGCTGACGGAACAATTCAGTCACTATCATTTCGATGTGCCGGATTCAAGTGGCTTACCGACGGCCGTCAACCAGATCAGCCAGGACTCGTCGGGGATGTTATGGCTATCCACTCGCAAAGGACTATTCCGACTGGATCCCGTCACGGGCAAGACCAAGCACTTTTACCACGACCCGGCAGACCCTTCCAGCCTCGGGGATAACGGTATCAACTCCACCGGTGAGGACAGAGCGGGCCGGTTTTGGGTCGGCACCAGCCAGACGCTCGACGAATTTGATAGGAACACGGGAAAAGTCAAGAAACACGTCCTTACAGGGGAGTCCGGTATCGGGCTCTGGTTCCACGAAGACCGTTTCGGCGTGTTTTGGATCATCTACGGCCCGGACGGCCATATCGCCACATTTGATCGCAAGACGAGCAAGTTGACCCGCTACGGATTCGACTCATCAGGCACCGAGAGCAAGTTGAAGAACCCGGCCTACGCCTTGCTGGAGGACGACGAAGGCACCATGTGGTTTGGAACTGCGGTCCTTGGTCTGCTCAAGTTCGACCGCGAGCATCGGCGTTTTATCAGCTACCACAACCGTCCTGGGATAGCGACAGTCTGGCCGACAACCGAGTCATAACCCTATTCCAGGACCGCGAAAAGAATATTTGGGTCGGAATGCACGATGTGGAGCCGCACTTCTTTGCTCCCAAACCGCCACCGTTTGCAAAATTTGCGAACCCCTCCGGCGGTCGCAACAGCATAAGTCCGGGTCTCGTTGGGGCCCTCTATGAGGATCGGCAAGGCGTTTTGTGGGTCGGCGTCAATCGTTCGCTGGTGCGAATTGATCGAAAGACCGGCTTGTCCTCCAGCTTCCAGCCAGGCGCCGGGTCTGAAGTGCTTTCGATCATCGAAGACGGACCAGTCTTTCTTTGGATAGCAGGCACGAATCCGCTATTACGTTACAACCGGAAAACCGGAGAACTTCGGCGCTACGTTCACAACCGCGCCGATCCCTCAACCTTGTGTAGTGGTGCCGTACAGCGGTTGCTTATCGATCACCGCGGCACCTTGTGGGCAGCCACGTGGGATGGTCTCTGTCGTTTCGATTCACTGACGCAGCGGTTTACAACCTACAAGCCAGACCCGAAAACCCGAGGCCTGAACTATTACGCCATCGCAGAGGACCCACAAGGCAACTTGTGGCTTGGCAGCAATTTAGGGCTCCACCGATTCGATCCAAAAACCGACCAGTTCACAGTGTACAGCCACAAGTCCGACGACCCGCACAGTCTCAGCGACAACCGCGTAGTCGCCATCTATTTCGATCGCGCCGGAAGCATGTGGGTTGGCACTCAAAACGGGCTGGACAAATTCGTTCCCGGAACAAACACATTTGTGGTTTACAACGAGCGCGATGGCATAGGGGGGAATGTTGTTAGCTGCATTCTCGAAGACCAGCACGAGCTGCTTTGGATGAGCACGAATAAAGGCGTATCGAGCTTTGACCCGCGAACCCAGAAATTCGGCAACTACACTGTGGCAGACGGTCTTCCCGGCCCAGATCTTACCGGTTGGGGAGCCTGCTTCAAGAGTGCCGCGGGTGAGATGTTTTTTGGAGGTTTCAGCGGAGTCACCGCATTCTTTCCCGACCAGGTAGTGGCCGACGAGGTCGTGGCGAACACGTTTGTCCCGCCGATTGTCTTGACCGATTTCCGATTATTCGGAAGCCCGGTCACCCTCAGTCCCGGCTCGCCCCTGAAGAAAGCAGTCAACTACACCGATACGATCACACTCTCCCACTCACAAAACATTTTCTCTATCGGGTTTTCCGCATTGAGCTTTTTCAATCCTGCGACTAATCGCTATCGCTACATGTTGGAGGGATTGGACCAAAAGTGGAATGAAGTGGGAAGCGACCAGCGGCTTGCGAGTTACACGACGCTGCCGGCAGGTACTTACATCTTTCATGTGCAGGGTGCGAGCCGCCGCGGTCCATGGAGCGAACCCGGGGCGCAACTGCGCATCCAAATCCTGCCGCCTTGGTGGGTCACCTGGTGGTTCCGCACCGTCTGCGTGGCTGTCTTGATTGCGCTGCTCTGGGCACTTCATCGATGGCGCATCCATCAACTCAAGGATCAGGAAAACAATCTTCGGGACGTTGTGGAAGCAATTCCGGCGATGACTTTCACTGCGTTGTCTGACGGCTCCTGCACATTTGTGAATAAGCGCTGGACCGAATACACCGGACTTTCTGTCGAGAGCACCTCAGGCGCAGGTTGGCAGCGTGCGATCCATCCCCAGGATCTTGTGCGCCATTCCGAGAAGTGGCGCATCTCTGTTGCAACCGGACAGCTTTTCGAAGATGAGGCGCGGTTCCGTCGCGCCGCTGACGGGGGATATCGCTGGTTTCTGGTGCGTGGTGTCCCATTTCGAGACCAGCATGGAACCATTGTTAAATGGTACGGGACCCTCACGGACATTGAAGATCGCGAACGTGCAGAACAAGAGCGCGAGAAATTGCGTCAGCTCGAAGCCGATCTTGCACACATCAATCGTGTAAGCACGTTGGGAGAAATAGCAGCGTCGCTGGCCCACGAAATCAAGCAGCCCATTGCGGCTGCCATCACCAGTGCCAATAGCTGCATTGAATGGCTAGCACACGAACCACCCAATCTTGATCGGGCCCGTGCGGCAGCAGCCCGAATGGATAAGTATGGGAATCGTGCGGCGGGGATCATCGACCGTATCCGTTCGTTCTACAAGAAAGCTCCTCCGCTACGTGAGTTGGTTGACGTAAACGGAATTATCCAAGAAATGCTGACGCTGCTAACATCTGAGGCCGATCGATACTCGGTTGCCATGCGTACGGAACTTGCCGCCGAACTGCCCAAAATCAAGGCAGACCGCGTGCAACTGCAGCAGGTGTTCATGAACCTCATGCTCAACGCCATCCAAGCCATGCAGGTCTCGGGCGGAGAACTTACCATGAAGTCGCAACTACAGGATGGCCAACTGCTGTTCTCGGTCAGTGATACAGGCGTGGGACTGCCCACCGAGAAGATGGATCAGATCTTTTCTGCATTCTTTACCACCAAGCCGCAAGGCAGCGGCATGGGATTGGCCATCAGCCGTTCTATTGTCGAGTCGCATGGTGGTCGGTTGTGGGCGGCTGCCAACGATGGACGAGGAGCAACATTTCATTTCACTTTGCCGATCGCTACCCTGCAAGCGCCAGCAACTGGAGCGTGATTCAGTATCCCTGAGGCCGCCTCACGGTGACACAGATCGAGACCAGGGCAAGCCGACCGCAAGAAGGGTGTTGCCATCCTGACGCCCAAATCGGAAAGTACGTGCGCGAGTGGCCCAGATCGGGTGCCCTCCATCTATAAGGTAGGTTCTAATCTCCTAAAGTCTGGCTCAGTCAGCCGAAAGTTTGATTGCCATGAGCGAGGCATGGACGTTAACCTTGCCGCATGCCAGTGGACCGAACGTCCAAATTAATAGCGATCATTGATGACGACGAGGCCATGCAGGATTCACTGCGCGACCTGATGGAAGCGGCTGGGCTGGTGGCACGGTGCTTTGGATCCGCGGAAGAATTCCTGGAATCCGACTTGCATACTCGGGCTGCGTGCCTAATTGTTGATATCCGTATGCCGAAGATGTCGGGCTTGCAGTTGCAGGCCAAGCTGAAAGAAGAGGAATGCAATATTCCGATCATCTTCATCACAGCTCATGGGGATGCCAGAATGCGGATCCGAGCGATGAGAGAGGGCGCGGTGGAGTTCCTCGCGAAACCGTTCGATCATCACTTGTTGCTGAAAAGGGTCCGTGCTGCACTTGATATGTAAGCAGCTCGGTGATTGCCGTCGCGTGGGGAGCGTTAAGTGTAGAGGTTTCTGTGGGAGACTATGCAACAGTCACGATGCCTGGGCCGGATCAGGCCGAGCGTGTGTTCGAGCGGATCATCGGCGGTAGCGCTGCCCTGGAATCTGTTCTCGACCAGGTGGAGCAGGTTGCGCCCACAGATTCGACTGTCCTCATCGAAGGGGAAACCGGCACTGGAAAAGAACTGGTCGCGCATGCCATTCACAATGCAAGTCAGCGCTGCGGGCGCGCTTTCATAAAGCTTAATTGCGCGGCCATTCCCCTGGATCTTCTGGAAAGCGAATTGTTCGGTCATGAGAAAGGCGCCTTTACCGGTGCGATCGTGCAGAAGATCGGGCGCTTCGAAATGGCAGACAAAGGCACGCTGCTCTTGGATGAAGTGGGCGACATCCCTCCTGCGTTGCAGCCGAAGTTGCTGCGTGTGTTGCAAGAGCAGGAATTCGAGCGTTTGGGGAGCGGTCGCACGCACAAAGTGGACGTCCGGCTGGTGGCGGCTACCAATCGCGATCTGGTGAAGATGGTCGCTCGCGGCCAATTTCGCAGTGACCTGTACTATCGTCTGAATGTCTTCCCCATCTTGCTGCCCGCGCTGCGAGAGCGCCGCGAAGACATTCCTGAGCTGGTCACGCATTTTGTGAACCTGTTTACCCGTCGCATGGGGAAGCAAGTTGACAGCATTCCTCCGGAAACCATGGCTGCCTTCCAGTGGTATTCGTGGCCTGGCAACATTCGCGAGTTGCAGAACTTGGTGGAACGCGCGGTGATCCTTTCGCGGGACGGTGTGCTCCCCAACCCGTTGCACAAAAGGCGAACCGAGGTTATGCCCCCCAACTCATCATCGTTTCCTGCAGGTCCATCATCGATGACCTTGGAAGACTCGGATCGCACTTTGATTGTGGAAACACTGGTGCAGGCCGGTTGGATCGTCGGTGGACCGCGCGGCGCAGCAGCTAAACTGGGACTGAAACGAACCACGCTGCTTGCCAAGATGAGAAGATTGGGGATCTCGCGGCCTATCCCTCAGGAAGAATCCAGCGTTCCCGGAGTCTTGCAAGAAGATGCCGAGATTTGAGAGTACAACTGGCAGCCGCACATGGAATAAAGTCAGCAAGCGCCAACGGATCAAGCAGCAAACCGTAATCGACCCGATTCCTGGGTTGGTCGCCCACATGCAGCCGCGACTGTTGACCCCGGTTTTCTTGCAGCGATCGCTGCCTGTTTTGCATTGCGCTGAACAGTTGCCAGTCGCATAAAACCAATTCCGGACCTTCGATCGAGTTCACCCATATTCCGCCGAGGGCGCAAGCTGGACGAGAAAGAGTTGACATGATCTCTGGACGGGTCAGAAACGCTCGACCAAAGCAGCAGATTGTTATTTATGCGCACAGCGGGCCATGGTGTGTGCAGCCCTGGCCGCCTTACCTCGGATCGTGACGGAGATTGATGGTGTCGCGCCTGCATATTGTCGCACGTACCGCAACATTCTCAGTGCTGTTGCTGTACTTTGTGCTGACCGGATGCCACTCTTCATCAACAAATTCAGCTCCGGCAATTGCTTTCAGCAAGGTCCCTGCCGCATATCAGGAGAGTCCCTACAGGACAGACATATTCGAACGTGACTACAAGACAGACACAATCGAAGGCCGTGTCACAGGGGCTCGACCTGAGCAGCGAATGGTGTTGTACGCAAAGACAGATGGGCGATGGGGCGTGTGCCCGCAATCAGATCAGCCGTTTGCCAATATCGAAACTGACGGCCGGTGGAAAGCTTCCGTCCACCTGGGACTACACTATGCCGCTCTGTTGGTTGATCCAACCTTCAATCCGCCTGAACAATCTGAATCTTTGCCGGTTGTCGGCAACGGCGTGGTGACGCTGGCAGTCGTTAACGGGGAGGGCCCAGCGCCAGTATTCCCGTCGCCCAAGATACTGAACTTTAGCGGCTACGAGTGGACGACGAGCACCGGGCCAATTTTCCACGCTGGGTCAAGACACTTTTTTGATCCGGCGAATGTTTGGACCGACGAAAGAGGCGCACTGCATCTTCGCATCTCAGGAAGCCCGGGAAAGTGGGCTGCGGCGGAGCTGAAGCTCACGCGCAGCCTGGGATACGGAACATACAGGTTCCAGGTGCGCGATGTTTCTCACCTCGAACCTTCCGCTGTTCTAAGTCTGATCACCTGGGACGGCGTTGGCAAGGAGAGCAACCGGCACGAGTTGGATATTGAGCTTAGTCGCTGGGGACAGCTTGATAATACCAACGTAGGTTATGTCGTCCAGCCTTACTACGTTCCAGCTAATTATGTTGCCTTTCGGGCGCCGCCTGGCCTCTACACACATTCGTTTCGGTGGGAAGCGGGAAAAGCAACGTTTTCAACGGGAGCAGAATCGGCCAATACAGGCGACGGCCGTATCATTAACCAGCACGTGTTTAGCTCCGGTGTGCCTTCCCCGGAGGGTCAATCGGTGCGCATCGCCTTGTATGTGTTTAATCAAGGTCCAGTCCCGCTGAAAAGTGAAAATGAGGTCATAATCGACAAATTCGAGTACCTCCCGTGAATTGCCGGTGGAAGCAAACTCGACGTACCCTTGTTGGAATCGTGTTGGCGGGCCTCGTGACCGATGCACGTGCACTCGATCCCAATCGTCTGGCTTCGCAGTACGTCCGCGAACAATGGACCACCCAAGCCGGATTTCCCGGCGGCGCTGTCAACGGCATCGCGCAAACTCCAGATGGATACCTCTGGATTGGAACCGACCGAGGCCTGATACGTTTCGACGGCTTTAATTTCAGGCCTGTCTCTTTGACTTCCATCACCCCCGCTACGAACAATTCGATACTGCAACTGCTTACGGATGCTCGCGGAACACTCTGGATCCGTCCCGAGGGCACCCATCTCGTACGGCAAAAGGATGGCAAGTTGGAGAGCGTCAGATCCACTTTATATTTGTACGGAATCACCGCCCTATCAAAAGAGATCAACGGCGGAGTACTTGTTTCGGACAACCTGGAGGGCACATTCCGTTTCATGTCAGACGACCTTCAGAAATTGGAACCGTCTTCACCGCCAGTAATCTCCATGGCACAAACAGCCGATGGCAAGATCTGGAGAGGCACACTCGGCGATGGCCTTTTTTTTCTTGCGGGCGGACGAGTTACCAACGTCAACGCAGGATTGCCCGACCGAAAGATCAACTGTCTGCTGCCGATCGGCGAAGAGTTATGGGTCGGCACCGACACGGGCTTGTATCGCGGAAACGGCAACGGCTTTCGCCGGGTTGAATTGCCATCGTTCCTCGGTAGTGTCCAGGTATTGAGCATCCTGCGCGATCGTGACTCGAATATCTGGGCAGGCACAGCTCGCGGCCTACTGCGTATCAATGCCAAAGGCATTTCGTTCTCAGAGGAAAATCAGCTTCGCGGAGGAAACGGCATTAACGCTCTGTTCGAGGACCGCGAAGGCAATCTCTGGATCGGAGGTTCGCGAGGGTTAGGGCGCATTCGGGACAGTGCATTCCTGACTCATTCATTTGTGAACGATCCTCGCTCCGAGCACAATGGGCCTATATATGTCGACCCGGAGGGCCGAACCTGGTTCGCTCCCGCTCAAGGTGGGTTGTATGTTCTGGACAATGGCCGGGTTCAACCCGTTACATCGATACCAGCAAATGAGGTCGTCTACTCCATCAGTGGACGGGCAGATGTGGTGTGGGTCGGACGTCAACGCGGGGGATTGACCCGTCTACAATTTCGCAACGGTGCGATAGCGAGCCAGAGTTATACAGAGGTAAACGGACTGGCCCAAAACAGTGCCTATGCTGTTTATGAGAGCCGCGATGGCTCTGTGTGGGCCGGCACGCTAAACGGCGGCGTCAGCAAATTCAAGGATGGACGTTTCGCTACCTACACGACAACCAACGGCCTTGCTTCGAATACCATCTCTTCTATCGTTGAAACCCGCGATGGTGCAATGTGGTTTGCCACACCTAGCGGGCTGAGTTCTTTTTCAAACGGCAAATGGAGAACCTATGCAACGGTAGAAGGTGTGCCTTCGCCAGAGGTGAATTGCCTTTTCGAGGATTCATCCGGAACTCTCTGGATTGGAACGTCTGCTGGTCTTGCCTTTTTTGCCTCTAGCCATTTTCAAGTTCCTCATGAATCGCCCGAAGTTTTGCGCGAACAAATTGTGGGAATGGCGGAGGACAAGAGCGGAAGGCTTTGGATCGCAACCGCAGATCATGTTTTGCGCGTTCCGCGCGACAAACTGCTAAGCGGTATTGTGAAGGCAGTCGATATTCGCGAGTATGACCAGGCCGACGGTCTAGAGAGCACTGAAGGAGTGAAGCGGAGCCAATCGGTGGCCTCGGATTCAGCGGGAAGGATCTGGTTTTCACTCAGGAGCGGCTTGTCGGTTGTTGACTCATCCCAGATCGCGGACTATTCAGCTCCCGCGCTGCCTCACATCGAGGCGATCACCGCCGACAACAACACCGCAAACCTCGCCGGTTCCGTTCGAATTCCTCCATCTCCCAGGAGAATCACGTTTGAGTACACGGGACTGAGCCTCGCGGTGCCCGGGCGGATTCGCTTTCGATATTTTCTCGAAGGTTTCGACAGTAGCTGGAGCCCGCCGGTTGCAGCGCGAGAAGCCGTTTACACGAACCTTGGGCCCGGCTCCTATCGATTCCGGCTAGTCGCCAGCAACAGTGAGGGGATGTGGAACGGGCCAGAAACTGCGATTGCTTTGAATGTCGCCCCGGCCTACTACCAAACTTACTGGTTCCGATTGTCGTGCGTCGCCGCGTTTATTGCGCTGCTTTGGGCACTTTATCGATGGCGCGTTCAGCGGCTCACGAACCAAGAAAAGCATCTGCGGGATGTTGTGGAAACAATTCCGGCGATGAGTTTCACCGCGCTATCTGACGGCTCCACCACATTTGTGAACAAGCGCTGGACTGAATACAGCGGGCTTTCTGTCGAGCAGACTTCAGGCGCAGGTTGGCAAAGTGCGATCCATCCGCAAGATTTTGTGTGCTATTTCGAGAAGTGGCGCACCTCTGTTGCAAGCGGACAGCTTTTCGAAGACGAGGCGCGGTTCCGTCGCGCCGCTGACGGGGAATATCGTTGGTTTCTGGTGCGTGGTGTCCCATTTCGAGACCAGCATGGAAAAATTGTTAAATGGTACGGAACCCTGACGGACATCGAAGATCGGAAACGCGCAGAACAAGAGCGCGAGAGATTGCGTCAGCTCGAGGCAGGTCTTGCCCACATCAACCGTGTGAGCATGTTGGGGGAAATGGCCGCTTCTCTGGCGCACGAGATCAAACAGCCGATCGCGGCCGCAGTCAACAGCGCCAACAGCTGCATCGAATGGCTTGCCCACGAACCGCCCAACCTTGATCGGGCGCGTGCGGCAGCAACCCGAATCGACAAATATGGGAATCGTGCGGCTGAGATTATCGATCGGATACGTTCGTTCTACAGGAAGTCTCCTCCCCGACCTGAGTTGGTCGACGTGAACAGAATCATCCACGAAATTCTTACGCTGCTGGCCGGCGAGGCTATCCGATCATCGGTGGCCATACGTACCGAACTCGCCGCTGAGCTGCCCGAAGTCATGGCGGACGGCGTGCAGTTGCAGCAGGTGTTCATGAACCTCATGCTCAACGCCATTGAAGCCATGAAGAATTCGGGGGGAGAACTTGTTGTGAAGTCACAACTGAAGCGAGAAGGGGAACTATTGTTCTCGGTCAGCGATACAGGTCTTGGACTACCAGATGGGAATGTTGACCAGATCTTTTCTGCCTTCTTCACCACCAAGTCGCAGGGCAGCGGGATGGGGCTGGCCATCAGTCGCTCCATTGTGGAGTCGCATGGCGGCCGATTGTGGGCGACCGCCAATGATGGACGAGGTGCAACCTTTTATTTCACCTTGCCCACCCATGTGACGGAGCCAGCATTGGCCATATAAAGATTTTTTTCGGACTTTGATCATAAGGCCGGACACGACCACGTCTCTGATACTAGTCGAGGCTAAACCATGAGCCATACTGACGACGAATCGGCTGCAAAAAGCTCGTGTCCCGAATCTCCAGAGTGTCTTCAGAACGTCGGACGAAGGTCATTCCTCAGCAGCGTTGCTACCTTCCTGCTTGTGGCGGGACAAGCTTGCCAGAGGGCGGTTCAGCCGTTTGGTGAGGTCAGCCTCGTGTTAATTGATCAAACCTGGCTCGATCGTACGTTCCAGGACCGACGCAACCTGGAACTCGAGCAGTTCACTAAGGAGACCGGCATCCGGGTCAAGCTTCTCTCTGCACCGGAAGGAGCGGTAGAGACATTGGACGCGTGGCGCAGTCTTCTGGAGAGTGGCGCGAAGACCCCAGACGTCTATGCCGTAGATGTGATCTGGCCAGAGATTCTTGCCGACAATCTACTCGATCTGAAGGCTTTCGTGCCTGCACAAGAGATCGCGACGCATTTCTCCGAGCTAATCGCAAATAATACCGTGAATGGCAAGTTGGTCGCACTGCCGTGCCTGGTCGACGTCGGCTTGCTGTTTTATCGCACCGACCTGCTGAGACATTACGGATACAGCACTCCGCCGCGAACCTGGCAAGAGCTCGAAACTATCGCCGCACGGATTCAAGCCGGCGAGCGGGCGAGAGGCCAAAAGGACTTCTGGGGGTTTGTGTGGGAGGGAGCATCGTCTGAGTCCGTGACCTGCAACGCTCTGGAATGGCAGGCTTCAGAGGGGGGTGGGGCAATCATCGAGAACAACATGGTGACGGTCAATAACCTAGAAACTGGCCGAGCGTTGGAAAGAGCGGCACGTTGGGTCGGCACCATATCACCGCCAGGCGTGGTCGCGTACAAAGAGTGGGATGCGTACAACGTCTGGCAGGCAGGACAGGCAGCTTTCATGCGCAACTGGGCGACTTCGCATTTTGGAGAGCTTATCCAAGGGGCCATCACCAAGGACCAGTTT
>Ga0210409_10007240_pt1 | contig 11436 bp, 8 predicted proteins | sample IncBWH17MmetaG_FD_161649 | JGI IMG/M metagenome (GOLD analysis project Ga0210409, IMG submission 161649) | Forest soil microbial communities from Barre Woods Harvard Forest LTER site, Petersham, Massachusetts, United States - Inc-BW-H-17-M | ecosystem: Environmental > Terrestrial > Soil >...
GGATATTTTGGAATCGAACGGATCGTCGTCCATGGCCACGGTTTGCGGCGGATCCCTTGCCATGATGGACGCAGGCGTGCCGCTGAAGGCTCCTTGCGCGGGAATCGCCATGGGATTAGTCGTCGAGGACGAAAAGTACGCGATCCTGACCGACATCGCCGGTGCAGAGGATCACTATGGCGATATGGATTTCAAAGTCGCGGGCACGCGGCAGGGAATTACCGCGCTGCAGATGGACATCAAGGTGGCGGGCGTAAGCGTGGCCATGATGCGAGAGGCGTTGGCCCAGGCACGCAAGGCGCGGCTGGAGATTCTCGACATCATGGAGAAGACCATTTCGAGCGCGCGGCCGGAAATCTCCGTCTACGCGCCTCACCTGCACATGCTGACCATCCCCACGGACAAGATTCGCGACCTGATCGGGCCGGGCGGAAAGAAGATTCGCTCGATCGTGGAAGTCACGGGCGTGAAGATTGATGTGATGGACGACGGCAAGGTGCACGTCTTCGCCGGAAGCGGCAAGGCAGCGGAGGACGCCCTGAAGATGATTCGCGACATCACGGCCACAGCCGAGATCGGCAAGACCTATCTCGGCACGGTGGTGCGCATCGCCGAATTCGGCGCGTTCGTCGAGATTTTTCCGGGTACCGACGGCCTGCTGCACATCAGTGAAATCGCCGAGGCCCGCATCCGCGCGGTTCGCGACGAATTGAAGGAAGGCGACCAGGTGCTGGTGAAGGTGCTGGCTATCGAAGGCAACAAAGTCCGGCTGAGCCGCAAGGCCGTGTTGCGCGATCAGCGCGACAAAGTGGCTAAGGGTGAAGCGGCGGGATAGTTCGCAGCTAGTATGAATCGTCGTCTGCACCGCACGTGACGCGGAAGCCTTCTTGATGAGCCCGGTCGCAGAAGTACTGCCGCATGACGTGCAGGTCGTCGAAGTCTTTCGGGCCGTCGGGATAGAGCGCATGTAGACTGTGGTCTGCTGCGATGATGATGTTGTATGACCAGTCGTGGAGCGCGGGACCGACGAGATAGGGAATCGCCCGTCTGTACTGGCATTGCCCGAATAACTCCACGCTGGTTGCGTACTGCAGGCTGCCCTGATTTCGATACCGCCCGGTCATGAGCTGTCTTAGCGCAACTGGGTCGCACTTCTTTGCCATATAGTTGACCGGATAATAGCGCTCTTCATCGTCGTTTACCTTTCTCGCGACGATCTCCCTCATGAAATCCGTCACGTCTGGCGCATCAACGTGGTAAGCAGCGTACTCGATGGCGCGACGGATCGAAGCGTCACGCTCCCTCCAGTATCGCCGCATGAGCTCAGTGAGATTGTTTCGCTTATCTAACTCGTCAGCGACGTCCCATGACTCGGCCTCACAAATTCTAAACTTTTTGAAGCACTTGAGCAGTTGCTCCGTGGAGAAAGCGTGCAGGTCCGGAGAATCGTCATCTGTGGATTTCTGAGCGAAGCAGATCGAGGGAACAAATAGAAGGGTTATCGCGACCAGATGAAGCGGTCTCATGTATGCACACCAATGAAACTATCTCATGCGAGCTATTCGTCGCGGCCGGTGACGCGCTCGATGCTGGCGCCGAGTGCGCGGAGTTTCAGCTCGATCTGCTCGTAGCCGCGATCGATGTGGTAGACGCGGTCAATCGTCGTCGTGTTATTAGCGACGAGCGCTGCCAGGACCAGCCCGGCGCTGGCACGGAGATCCGATGCGGTGACCGGCGCGCCGCTGAGCTGCGCCGGGCCAGTGACGACCGCAGTATTTCCATCGATCGCGATGTTGGCACCCATCCGGACCATTTCGCTGGCGTGCAAATAGCGATTCTCGAAAATCGTTTCGCGGATGTGCGATACGCCCTGCGCTTGCGTGGCAAGGGCCATGAATTGCGCCTGCATGTCGGTGGCGAATCCGGGATATTCCTCAGTGCTCACGTCCGCGCCTACGAGTCTTTTCCCGGCGCGCACCCGCATTCCGCTCTTCCCCTCGCATTTGATTTCGACTCCGCATTCACGGAGCTTGTCAATGATCGCGGTCAGATGCTTCGGCTCGCAGTGCGTCAGCAGCAGCTCGCCGCCGGTCATGGCTCCCGCAACGAGAAACGTGCCCGCTTCGATGCGGTCGGGAATGATCGTGTGCGTCGCGCCATGCAGCCGCTCCACGCCCTGCACGCGAATCGTGGGTGTACCGTGCCCTTCGATTTTGGCGCCCATCTTGATCAGCAGCTCGGCGAGATCGGGAATCTCCGGCTCGAGCGCGCAGTTTTCGAGAACGGTTTCACCCTCGGCCAGCACCGCCGCGGTAAGAATGTTTTCGGTTCCGGTGACCGTAATCTTCGGGAAGCGGAATTCGGCGCCGCGCAGGCGTTGGCATTTTGCCTCGACGTAGCCGTGATCCACGGTGATTGTGGCGCCGAGTTTCTCCAGCGCTTGAATGTGGAGGTCAATCGGGCGCGCTCCGATGGAACATCCTCCGGGAAGGGAAACGCGCGCGTAGCCGAATCGCGCGACCAGCGGCCCAAGCGTCAGCACCGAAGCGCGCATTGTCTTCACGAGCTCATACGGAGCTTCCGCGTGCGAAACGCTTTCCGCGCGGATGATAAATTCGCTCGGCGGAATGTCCGGACTCTCGACCTTGCAGCGCATGTGCGCCAGCAGCTTGGCCATGGTAATGATGTCGCGCACGTGCGGAATGTTCTTCAGGTGCACGGCTTCAGCTGTCAGCAGCGTGGCTGCCATGGCCGGCAGCGCGGCGTTTTTCGCGCCGCTGATGCGAACTTCGCCCTCGAGCTTGCGGCCTCCCTGGATTTTGAACTTGTCCATGTTCTATTTCCGGCCCTTGAGTTTGCTGGGGCGTTCCTTCGCTGCTTCCAGTGCAGTCCGAACGTTGCCGCCGGATTTCGCCAGCCATCGCCGCGCATCGCGCAAGCCGGCCCCGGTTTTCAGCATCAGCAGCGCAGCCGGCAGATTGTGGCCCGCCTGACGCAGAGCGTGTTCGGCAGCGGACGGGCTCACACCCGCCGCCTCCTTCAGAATCCGCTCGCCCCGCCGCCGCAACTTCTGATTTGTCAGCGCCACGTGAACCATCCAGTTCTCGTAGATTCTGCCGAGCCGCACCATCGCGGCGGTAGAAAGCATATTCAGGACCATTTTCTGCGCGGTTCCGGCTTTCAGACGCGTGGACCCCGCGATTGCCTCCGGCCCCGTATCGGGCGCGATGGAAATCCGCGCCTTGCGCGCGACCGGCGACTTCGGATTCGAAGTTATGCCGACGGTGGTCGCGCCACGCCTCCGCGCGAATTCAAGAGCGCCTAGCACGTAGGCCGTACTCCCGCTTGCTGCAACGCCCACGACTACATCGTCGCGCGACACTCCCGCCCGGCGCAAGTCGCGTGCGCCCTGTGCTGCGGAATCCTCCGCGCCTTCCACGGCATGCCGCAGCGCCCGTTCGCCGCCGGCGATAGTGGCGCGGACCATTCTCGGCGGCGTGCCAAATGTCGGCGGACATTCCGCCGCGTCCAGGACCGCGAGGCGGCCGCTGGTGCCGGCGCCCACATAGAAAAGGGTTCCGCCGTGCCGCAGCGCGTTGGCGATGGCATCCACCGCCCGCGCAATGTGCGGCAATTCGCGCCGAACAGCCGGCGCTACTGTCGCGTCTTCCCGGTTCAGCACGCGAACAATTTCGAGGGCGGATTTCCGATCGAGGCCGCGCGAACCAGGATTCCGCTGCTCCGTTCTGGCTGGTTTCAATGTGCGCCCCGCCCCCTGATGATTATAGCGACAGCCAAGCCGCGACGGCGCGCGGCTGCGGAATTCCGGTCAGCGTTGTGCCGAGGGAGTTATCGTGCGGCGGCCTGGCCGGAAGCCAGTCCCAGGCCTTCGAAAATAGCGTCGTGCAGTGCCGGGCGCACCTGTCTGATCTTCTCGTTGGCGCGCGTAGGGTTGACGCGATTCGTGAGGAGTACCACAAACAAATCGCGCTCGGGGTCAATCCACAGCGAGGTGCCTGTAAAGCCCGTGTGGCCGAAGCTTTTGGCCGAAAAATAGCGGCCGGACGAGGAGGGTTCCTCGGGCACGTCCCAGCCGAGCGTGCGCGAGGAGCCGGCAATCGTCTGCCGCGCGGTGAATTGCTGGATCGTCGAGCGGGCCAGCACGCGATCGTTGCCATAAATGCCGCCGTTAAGAATCATCTGAGCGAACGAGGCGATGTCCTCCGCGGTGGAAAAAAGCCCGGCGTGGCCGGCAATCCCGCCCATGGCCCAGGCGTTCTCGTCGTGAACCTCGCCCCAAATAAGTCGCTTGCGGAAGTCCGAGTCCATCTCCGTCGGCGCAATATCCTCGCGGAGTTTGCGCGGCGGATTGAACATGGAGCGGTCCATGCCGAGCGCCTGAAAAAATTCCCGCTTCGCGTAGGTGTCGAGCGACTCGCCCGTCAGCCGCTCGACGATCGCACCGAGCAGAATGAATCCAAGATCGGAATACTCCACCTGCGCGCCTGGCTCGTGGATCAGCGGCTCCGCGAGGACGCGCGCGAGAATCGCATCGCGGCCCTTGGCATCCTTGTAAAAGTCGCGATGAGCGGGCAGCCCCGAATCGTGCAGCAGCAGCATCCGCGGAGTCACACGCGCGCGCCAGGCCGGATTGGGATCGGATTTCGCGGCGGCTCCAAAAGCGGGCAGATAACTCTCGACCGGGCGATTCAAATCCAGGCGCCCTTGCTGCGCGAGCAGCATCACTGCGGTCGTGGTGACGATCGGTTTGGTCAGCGACGCAACGTCGTACATCGAATCCTCGTCCACGTCGTAAGCCCCGCCCTCGCGCTCGAGTTTGCCGAACGGATGCATGGCGAGCTGGCCGTTCCAGCCGACCGCGAGCACGCCGCCGGGAAAAGCGCCATCGGCCACGGCGCGATCGAGCAACGCGTAGGCGGGCTTGAGCCGATCCGTCATCGTCGCGGGCGCAGGCTGAAGCGTCATCGGATTGGCCGCCACTCGCAGGCCGTCGCCGCGCCGCACTATACCGGGAACGGTCACAGGTATCGTTCCGGAGATCGCCACCTCACCGAAAATCGCTCGGGCGGCGGCCCGCTGGGAGATGTCGTTGGTCGAAAACTCGGCCACCCAGGTCTTCGCGTTCGGGAAACGCTCGATCAGATAAGGGCTGCCGAACGCGGCCACGACTGTGGGTTTCCCAGCCGCCAGCAACTGATTCACGAACGCTAGCTGATCGTCCGGCAGGCCGACATCGCCTTTGCGGTCGGCGACGCGCACGAAGAGCGCGGCGATGGCGACGTCATACGTGTCGGGCGGCGGCAGTTTCAGCGCGCCGACGGTGACGTATTGCGTGTCCGCGCGCAGCACTTTGAGCGAGTCCACGCGCGGACGAATTTCGGGCTCAATGCTTTCGCCCGGAACCGGATCGGGGTCGGAAGAAAGTGCGACCAGCAGCACACGCATGGGACGCGTCGGATCGAGCGGCAAAAGGCGCGGCGTATCGCGCAACAAAGTGACGCCCCGATCGGCGATGCTTTGCGACTGGTACTCATATTCCGGGCGCGCGAACCTTTCGTTCAGGCGCGCCACGTCAACGGTGCGATTTTTATTCAATCCTAGTCGCGCTTTGGCGGACAGGATTCGGCGCACCGATGCGTCAATCCTTTTCTCAGAGATCCGCCCGGAACGCACCGCGTCCTCGAGCCCCGCAATGGCGGCGTCCGGCGAAGGCGACATCAGCAGAACGTCCGTGCCGGCTTCGATCGCGCGCACGGCAGCCTCGCCCGGCGGATAATTTGATGTGACGCCGCCCATATCCAGCGCGTCGGTAATGATCAGGCCCTGAAATTTCATGTCGTCGCGCAACACGCCGGTGAGAATGCTGTGCGAAAGCGTCGCCGGAACTTCCGGGTTCGGTTCGAGCCCCGGCACGAAAAGATGGCCCGGCATAATCGCGCTCACGCCCGCGGCGATGGCCGCCCGGAAGGGAACCAGCTCGGTGGCTTCGAGTTGCTTGCGGTCGCCCGGAACGGTCGCCAGCGAAATATGCGAATCGACGCTGACGTTGCCGTGTCCGGGGAAATGCTTTGCCGTCGCCAGTGCGCCGTTGTCCTCCACGCCGCGAACGAACTCCTTCACGTACGCCGACACAGCGGCCGGATCCTCGCCAAACGACCGTATGTTGATAATCGGATTGTCCGGATTATTGTTGATGTCCGCATCCGGCGCGAAAATCCACTGCACGCCCGCGGCGCGCGCTTCGAGCGCCGTATATTTTCCGGCGGTATATGCCAGCTTCGGATCGCCGGTCGCGCCGATGGCCATCGGCGACGGGAAGGATGTGCCCTCGTCCAGTCGCATTCCCGTGCCAGTCTCGAAATCCGCGCCGACCACCAGGGGTATCTTCGCGCGGCGTTGCAACTCGTTGGTCACCACCGCGGTCGGGTAAACCTGGCTGCGTTCGATCCCCAGCGGCCCGCGATCCGTAATCACGATCAATCCACCGACGTGATTCTCCTCGACCTCGCGCAGCACCTCTTTGTACTCGGGGCTTTCGGCGGAATCGAAAACGCCGAAAAACGTCACCATGAGCAGCTGCCCTAGTTTCTCGCGCAATGTCATTTTCTTGAGCGTCTGTTCGACCCAGACATTGGCAGCGGCCGGTGGCGACGTTTTCGAGGAGTTTTTTTGCGCGCGAGAGGAGGCTGTCATGAGCGAGAATATTGCGACGAGAGTGAGCGCCGCCGAAAGCCCCCCGTTACGCATCGTTTCCGCCGTGGGGCTTCTTCGTTGACGCCTGCATCCCGTACTTGTATATAGCACGCGGTATCATGCCGTACAATCGAGCGCATCGAGCGATGTTTCGTTTCCGTTCTCAGTCTTCTTTGGTGGCACTCATCACGGTGAGCCTCCTGGCGCTCTGTGGCTCCGCGTGGTCAGTTGCCGGCTATCGCCCCAACAGCCAGAGTCCACTTCCTTCTAACCCCGGCCGTCTTCGCGTCGGTATCGACGTGCTTGAGGAACAGAATTTCGCGTCCCTGCGCGGAAAGAACGTCGGCTTGGTAACGAATCAAACGGGGGTGGATTTGCTCGGGCGTCGCACGATTGACGTTCTGGCCAGCGCGCCAAACGTAAAACTCATCGCCCTTTTCAGCCCCGAACACGGCATCGGAGCTTCGGCGAACACCAGCGTCGCAGACAGCACCGACCCGGCGACCGGCCTGCGTATTTACAGCCTGTATGGCGCTACCCGCCGGCCCACCGACGAGATGCTCCGCAACATCGACGTCCTCGTTTTCGATATTCAGGACGCCGGCGTTCGCTTCTACACGTACATCACCACGATGGCGTATTGCATGGAGGCGGCCAAGCAATTCGGCATCTCGTTCATGGTTTTGGATCGCCCCAATCCATTGGGCGGGGAAGTGATCGAAGGCCCTACTCTTGATGCTGACCGGACGTCGTTCACGGGCTATTTCCCGATGCCGGTGCGCTATGCGATGACCATCGGCGAACTCGCGCAGATGTTCAATTTCGTAAATAAGGTCAACGCAGACCTGCACGTCGTGCCTATGGAGGGCTGGCGCAGGAGCGACACATACGACGAAACCGGGCTTCCATGGATTCCGCCCTCGCCGAATCTGCGTTCCGTCAGCGCGGCATTCATCTATCCAGGCGTAGAGGTTCTGCAGGAGATGGGCGTGTCCGTGGGTCGCGGCACGATGACGCCCTTCGAGATTATTGGAACCCCGTCGATCGACGGAAAGAAGCTGGCCACGGCGCTGAATCGTCGCGGGATTCCCGGCGTAAAATTTGCTCCCGCCACCTTCACCCCGACCGACGGCCCGCACGCGTCGGAGATCTGCCACGGCGTCTCGATCAAAGTGACAGACCGAACTTCGTTTAGGTCCATGCGCAACGGGCTCGAGATCCTTGAAACGCTGATCGCCCTGCACAGCGTGCCGCCTGTTTTTGGGCCCATGACGCTGCTCGGCTCGCAATCCACGGTTGACCGGCTCAAGCGCGGCGATGCGCCTGCCAACATCGTCGCCGGCTGGTCCTCCGATCTCGACAAATTCCGCGCCATGCGTGAAAAGTATCTCCTGTATCATTGATCCGCAAACGATGCAGAACGGCTCCAACTCGCTGCACGCGCCACCGAAGGCGTGGCTCGCCTGGAGCAGTGGAAAAGATAGTGCCTGGGCGTTGCATACCGTGCGTCAACGCGCAGATTTTGACATCGTCGCGCTGCTCACCACCGTAAACCGCACGCACCAGCGCGTGGCGATGCATGCGGTGCGCGAAAGCCTCCTGGAAATGCAAGCCGCCGCCGCAGCCCTGCCACTCGTGAAGGTTCCGATCCCGTCGCCATGCTCGAACGAGATCTACGAGCAGGCGATGAGCGTGGCCATGGCGCACGCGGGGGCCGAGGGAGTCCGGCACGTTATTTTCGGCGACCTTTTCCTCGAGGACGTTCGCGCCTATCGGGAAGAGAAACTCGCAGCGTGCGGAATGACTCCCGCGTTTCCGTTGTGGGGAAGGCACACGCGCCAACTGGCGGAAGAGATGCTTGCAGGCGGCCTTCGAGCGCATCTCACTTGCGTGGATCCGCGCAAACTGGACCGCACATTTGCCGGGCGCCAATTCGATCGAGCGTTGCTCGCGGCACTGCCGGCCGGCGTCGATCCCTGCGGAGAAAATGGCGAGTTTCACACCTGCGTAAGCGCCGGTCCGATGTTTCGACAATCGATCCCCGTTACGCCCGGAGAAATCGTCGAGCGCGACGGGTTTGTGTTTGCGGATCTTATGCCGGAAACGGCGGCAGTTCATGATGCGTGAAATAGGCTCTCCGGATCATTCTCGGCCAGAGGCTCCGTTGCGCATTTGTTCGTTGTTGCCTTCCGCGACGGAAATCGCCTACGCGATTGGCCTCGGTGATTCCGTGCTCGGCGTCAGCCACGAGTGCGATTTTCCCGCCGATGCCTCGACAAAGCCGAGGTTATTGCGCACGCGCATTGACCCGCACGCAGCGCCTGCAGAAATTGATCGCCAGGTCCGCGAAATCATCGCTCGCGGTGAAAGCATTTACGCAGTGGACGCCGAACTTCTCGACTCGCTCGCGCCCGATCTGATCCTGACCCAGGACCTATGCCATGTATGCGCGGCCTCGCCGGACGATCTGGCGACCGCACTCACCCGGTTCGCGAGCCGGCCGCGGGTGCTGTCGCTGACCCCGCGATCGCTCGACGAGGTTTGGGCGGACATCCGCAGCGTGGGAGAAGCGACCTCGCGCCAGCGCGAAGCGGACAAAGTTGCCTCCACGCTCGCGGGACAAGTCGCATCCATCGCGGCCACGGCAGCGAGCGCCCGAATTCGACCGCGCGTCGTATGCCTCGAATGGCTCGATCCCTATTACGTTGGCGGGCACTGGATTCCGGAGATGGTTTCGCACGCGGGCGGGCAAGACGTGTTCGGCCGTTTGCGCGAGCCTTCGTTTCAGGTAACCGCCGAAAGGATCGCAGCGTCGCGTGCGGATGTGATCGTGGTCATGCCATGCGGTTACAACTCCGGGCGCGCCGCGGCCGAATGGAACTCGGCGCAGTTTCCGGAGAGCTGGAATCAGTTGGCCGCCGTGCGCGAGCGCCGCGTCTTCGCGGTCGATGCGAACGCCTTCTTCTCGCGCCCGGGCCCCCGCCTCGCCGACGGAGTGGCTCTGCTCGCTCACCTCATTCACCCGGATTTGTTTGGTTCATTTCCGGCGGGTTCGTTTCGCGCGATCGAATTCGACTAGCCCGGCGAAAACAGGCGCGATTTCTTAGCGTCCGTAGCTGCCCGGTTTGGCGGCGGCCGTGGCGCACTGTTTTAGTCCCTCTTGAATCGCGGCGTCGAGGTCGGAGTGCGGCGTTGGGGAAGCAGCCGCTTCCTTGAGGAGTTTTTCGGCGCGGTCGGGCTTGAAAAGATGCGTCGCGCAAATACGTCCGGCAGAGACCAGCGCAGCGACTCCGGCACGTTCGCTCGAGTTTGCTCGTGCGAGGTTCTCATATTCCTCCGCGGCGGTCTCCCATCGCTGCTTCTGCTCCAAATACCGGCAGATTTCGAGCCAGACGCCGCGGGGCAGCTTTGTGCCGCCAAGATTCTTGTATTCCGAATAATCGTTCCAGGCACATTCGAGGTCTCCGCCGGCCACACGCAACCGGCATAGCGCTCCGAGCGTTTCCTTCTGTCCTTCGAAGTCCTGCTTGTTGCTTTGAGCTTTCAGCAGCAATTCCCAGGCGTCCAGAGAATCTGGCTTCTCGTTTACAAGCTCCCGCAATGCGAAAATCGCGCCTCCTGGATTGTTCTCGCCCAAAGCTTCCGTCGCCCGAACGATTCGCGGGTCGGCGCTCCATGTAACTTTCGCTTCGATCGCCTGGTCGGCGGACTGCTCGATTCCGGTCGTGCGAAGCAGAAAAGCCCCCAATGCGCCGAACGCGAAACCTCCGATGTGCGCCCAGTTCGCGACTCCTGTGTCGAGTCCCGTCGAACGGGACAGCACGCCCCAGAAGACCTGAATTCCGAGCCAGAGCGGCAAGATTACATAGGCTGGAACATTGAACTTGAAGACCTTAAAGAAGAAGAGCCAGCCGAGACGAATCTTCGTCTTCGGATAGCGCGCCAGAAACGCGCCCATCAGTCCCGCGATCGCGCCGGATGCGCCGAGCGCCGGAATCAAACTGTGCGGGAAAACAATGCCGTGGACGGCGTTCGCCAGGACGCCCGTCGCGAGGTAAAAGAGCGGATACACGATGCGTCCCCAGAGATCTTCCAGCACCGTCCCCGAGAGCCACAGAAACCACATATTGAAGATCAAGTGCAGCCATCCACCGTGAAGAAAGCACGCGGTTACGTAACTCCAAGGCGTCGGATCGACGGGATGAAACGCGTACTTCCAGGCAATCGAGCGCTGCTCGATATCGGTAAGTTGCGTGCACAACTGCGCCATTTCGGCGTCGGCTTCGGCCGGCAACATGGGCAGTTGACCAGAACTGCTGCGCGCCGCCTGATCGGCGTCGTCCTGAAACTTGGTGACCAGTTTCTGATATTGCTCCGGGTATTGGAGCTTCACCGCCGTCACCAGATCCGTTGCCCCGGGCGTCATTTGGGCGTCAGGGTACTGAGCGCTTAGAAAAAGAATATGCAGCTCCACTTCGGCGGTCTGCCGCATCTCCTGCTCCATTTTTCCGTTGGTCAACAGAAAAATGACCGTGTTGAGCACGATGATGCCGATGGTGACGACAGGCCATCGCCGGCCGCGCAGGTTTTCGTGTGCGAGGGGGAAGATCATGACGCTGATTCCATTGTTTCCGCGTTCGGCGAATCCGTCCAACGTTACTCAGCGAATGATTTGCGAAAGACGAACTGTACGTAAGGACAGGTGGGCGGAAACGGGTAGAT
>Ga0210409_10007243_pt1 | contig 11432 bp, 13 predicted proteins | sample IncBWH17MmetaG_FD_161649 | JGI IMG/M metagenome (GOLD analysis project Ga0210409, IMG submission 161649) | Forest soil microbial communities from Barre Woods Harvard Forest LTER site, Petersham, Massachusetts, United States - Inc-BW-H-17-M | ecosystem: Environmental > Terrestrial > Soil >...
TTCAAGCTTCCCGCCGAGAAATCTTACACTCTCACTCATGCCGCGGAGCCCCATGCCCAGGGGAGAAAGCCCCCCGTGGCTCGGGTTGAGAAGTTCAGACAGCATCCCTTTGCCATTCTCGCTGATTATGAGAACGATGCAGTCATTTTTCGTCAAGAGCTGTACTTCGGCTGCACTGCCGCCGCAATGGCGGTGCGCGTAGTCTTGCACGGCATCAATCATGTTCCGGAATTGCCCCTCGCCGCGGCGCAGTCTCGCCTCGGTTTCCAGCGCCAGCGACCTCTGCTGGAGGCTGGCCACGCTGCGCAGACGCTCGTCAACGCTTGAAAGCCGCGAATAGCTCTCGCCGGGCACAACGGCCGAGTGCTCCGCGCAAATTCGGTGGAAGAATTTCTCGTCTTCTATTCCCGGGAATGACTCCAGAGAATAGGCGCAACACAGTGAAATGGGATAGGCATCCGCCAGCACATTCCATAATTGTTCCAGGTGGATCGCAGAGCTTTTCTTGCCCGCTTGCCACAGGAGAGAGCCCATCTCGTCATGGATGGCGACGGGCCGGTCATGATTTGCACATTGTTTGGCTTGCGCCACCAAGCCGCCGATCAGGCTCTTGAAGCGTCCCGGGTCCGGCGCGTCATTTATCAAAAACTCGGACAAAGCTCCCGTTGCATCCACCTCGATGAAACCACCGTTTTGAGTGACCTCGCCGACATCCACACCTTGCCGATACAGGCGATCGGCCAAATCATCCCGGAGTTCCTGAGTGCCGATTACGATTGCGGGATTCCCGGAACTGAGCGCGCCGCCAATGAATTGGGACAATTCGTCAAGAAGGAATCCGTTTTCCCCGTAAACCAAAACCACGTGCCCGCTACGGATGTCCGGAGGAACTTTCACGAGCGGACTATGAAAGACGGCATTTCGATTTACGCTCTCCATCTTAACTACTCCCCCGGGTGAATTGAATACAAGTCGGGAAGCCGTTTCCCTCTGGGGCTTCTTTCAGAGGAGCCTGCTCTAGCCCTCGGACATCTTGAATTTGGTGCGACTGGTGGCGCAAAGTCGAATGCGGTACGCGCTTGCTGCAAATTTGCGGTCCCCGATCCTATTTTTATGTCTATCTTTTATGCCACCGTTAGAATTTAGGCCATACATTGAAAACCCTATCCTCTGTCCGAAGAACCTTGTAGTGGACAGCAACTCATGCTCTCCGGGCAGGGCATCCCAATCGTGGAGTCAAAGCCGAGCGGAGGAGGTGGAGGGAGAGGGTACCCGAGGAGGTGGAGTTGGATTTGCCGAAATGGGAATAGGGTCGCCTGCCTAAGCCCAGCTACCCTTGAAATACAGCTTCCTCCAAATGGATGAACGTTGTGTCACCATTCGTGTCAATTGCGGCCGTGCCACGCTCCTGCCGTTCGAACTCCTTCCTCGTCGCGAATCGCACAGATCACGACCCACTCCAAATCCTTGATTCCATAGGTCTTGCGGAGCACATCAAAGGCCCCCAATTCTCTCGCCCGGCAGTAGCCGAGAGAGTCAAATTGATCAGACTCCAGCCCCGTAACCACAACGCGCGCCTGCGACCGAACACTTTTTGCGGCCGCCAGCAAGTCCTCGTATGTGCCATCAATGAGCCGATTTTCGCAGAAAATCAAGAGTACGTTCTCTTGCGCGAGGGCCTTGCACGCTTGCTTGATTGACCGGAATGGCTTGAGAGCGATACCTTTCGATTCAAGCAGGTTGGTGAACCTTTCCCAGATGGCCAGGTCGGAGGAACCAATCATCACTTGCATTTTGCTTTCCATCGCAACCTCCAAAGCGGCGTTTCGGGATCGGCAAACATCCGATTCACGCAGTTGATGAACCGGGTCTGCTGGCATTATCCAAACTAGAAATCCATTTCTCTCTCAAATATCAGGCATAGCATACCTATACCTAGCGCGCTCGCCGCGCCATAAGCTGAACTCTGTAGTTCAATGCGGGAATAACCTGAAGCGTCCACTGAGTTGGTTCGGCCTGAAATGCGGAGAAGGGGTCTCGGTTCGTAAGTATTCCGCCCCTCGGGCGGGATTTTCATGACACCGATACGACCACCACGCTAGCGCTCGGCATGGTTGCTTCCACGCAGAGCCCGCTTCCGTTTCGCCTGGCAAGATCATCGTGGGTTCACCACGTCCATCCATCTCAACTTCCGGATGGGCCGTAAGCCGCTCGAAACGACAGCAAGCGCCAGACCGCGTTGGCTGATGTGGTAAGCTGCGACCGCGAATGGTTAGGAGGCAGTCCGTGAAAGCGCAAATTTTTTACCGAATCTCCTCTGCTCTTCTGCTACTTTTTGCGGCTGCTCACACACTTGGGTTCCGCCAGTCCGATCCCGCATGGGGAGTTGATGCTCTTCTTGGCTCCATGCGGTCAATTCACTTTGACGTGCAGGGGTCCAGCCGGACATATTGGGATCTCTTTGTCGCGGCTGGATTCTCGGTCGGCGTGTTTTATCTATTCGCGGCGGTATTAGCGTGGCAGCTAGGCGGCCTTCCGCCAGAGACTTTGGCGGGCATGCGCGTTACTGCGTGGGCTCTCGCTCTTTGCTTTGCCGCCATCACGGTGGTGAGCTGGAGATACCTCTTTATCGTCCCTACCGTTTTTTCACTCGTGATTACAGTGTGTTTGACTGTGGCGGCAAGGCTTTCAGCGAAGCCAAGATGAACTTTGGCTGGGAAGCGACAGGTTCGGTCTTGGGCGGATCGCCGCCCAATCGGAAGCAATCCGTTTCATTCGTCACGCGGCCCGCTGTCGGCGATTCCTCCGCTGTTCTTTCGCCGCTCCCAATTTCCTAACCCGGCCGGCCTGAACCTCCTGCGGATGCCCGGCGAGCATGTCTTTTGGCGTGACGTAGCCAATCGCGCTTTTCAGACGAACATTGTTGTAATGTCCTACGCCCCAGGCCTTTCCCAAAGTTCCGGGACAAGGAGAATTCACGAAATCGGGTTCGCGCCGGGTAATTCAATTCGAAGTTTCGACGGACATGTGGCAGGGCCCTGCTCGGGCGACTCGGAAGCCCAAATACGGTATTCCACCGATTGGTTGGCATCGTCATTCAGGGCAAACTGCAAACATGTCACGGGGCCCTAGTCACTCATTGGCCGGGCCCCACGGAAACGAACTGACGGAGATTAACCCGATGAATGTTCACACCCCTGACGATTTCTCTTGTCCGGCATGCCGCAGTTTGCTTGTAACCAGGGCTGAATACGAAGGCATTGTGGAGCGCACGCTCCTGCGGTTCGTAGAGATATGCCCGTTTGTGTGTCATGTGTGCGATATGCGTTTCTATTTGTTCGTGGCAACATCCAGCTTCCGGCGCCCGGAAGCAATCCAAGCGTGGGACGACGCCCAGCGAAGCAAATCCATCTTGTCCTCGAATTAGCCCGGCGCTCCCAATTGCCTTGAATTGGATTCTTCACCCTCATTCCCTCGAGGGCCATTCTCTTTCGCGGAAAGAAATTTCCGATCGGAAAAGGGCAGCTCAATGCAAGACCAGCACTCTCATAGCGGACAGTCGGTGGCCGGAATAGCGGGGGCGCGGAGAGGTTTTTCAAAAAAGCGGCGCATTAGCCAGAAATGCCGGTTTTACAAATGAAAATGCATTTCACGAGCATGGTCAGGTCTGGCTTCTTCGCGCTCCGAGCGAACCGCCCGGCTCAGGACCCATTCAATGTCCGTGGGTTGGCAGGGGAATGGGATGACGCCAAATGCCCCCATTCGCGCAGTGGCGAGGTGCTCATTCCAGTCATCCATGTGCGAAATCACAACAATTTTTAGTCTGGGGTCCAAGGACCACATGGAATCAAGCAAGTCCTGGAACGTTCCATCCGCCAGGTGACTATCCCAGAAGATTAGGCCCACGGATTCCCGCGCCACGATTTCCTTGCAGTCCGCAAAACTTGAAGCACAAGCGTAATCAATCCCATTCGCTCCAAGCATGTGGGCAAGCGCGCGGCGGCACTCCAAATCGCTTGATAAAATTACCGCTTCCCATCGGATGTGCATTTTCAGGCCCCCGATCGAAACTAGATTCCCCACCTCGTCAGGCTAGCCAGTAGGAAAAGACTTGGCCATCCCATTGAACGTGTATTCAATCCTAGTCGTCGCTGTAGTCCGGCGGGCAAGCGCTTCGCGCCGGCCGTCATTGTCCCCCTAAGGCAAATTTCAGGTTTGCGTACCGATGACACTGTATGGAGAGTGATCCATTCTTGCCCTACGATGGAATTCCCTCCGGAAACCATTGCAACGCCAAAGGGGGAGGACCCGGGACTGGATCCTCCCTCTTTGTTTGTTGTTGAAATCCACCGTAAGTTCCTATCTCGAGCTTTTGGGTGCGGGGATGCGCTTTCTAGTTGCTCCGCAGTTCTCACCGGCGCCTTTTGCCCGCGTAGAGTACGATCCTGCAGATCTGGGGACAATTCGGGATGGGGCGTAAACCCGGGTGATGGTCACCCTAGTTGCGCGGGTCGCTCGCGGCAATAAACGACCTGAAAAGCTATGAGCTCAGAGGGTTAGGTACAGTGTTTCCCCTAAGCTAATTACAGCATATCGCGAATAGACCAAACGCCGGGAAATGGGGGAAAGTAGCCGGTGATTGAACCGGATTTGGCTTGGAAATGGACGGGAAGGGCATTCAGGTTGCGGGATTTGAAAGCGGTCTTGGATCGTGCTGGCTGATAACAGAACGGATGCGAACAATTCGATTGATGCTGTGGGTGATTCCATTGATGAATGGATCCGGCCGGTGAAGGAACAGAATCTCGTTTCCCGGGCGCACTCTGGTGACGGCAAAGCTCTTTGCCTGTTGTTTGAGCCCCATTTTCCCCAGATCTATCTCTCGGCGGCCAAGATTGCGCGCAATCATGAGGATAAGTCTTTGTCGCGGATCCGAACGCGCAGGGCCAAAATTGTGCAAGCTTCGGGGGATCGTTACCGGAAAACTTGGATGCAGGGACGAACGGATTTGGGATTGGATATAGGACTTGGCGCACCTTGCTAGGAAGATGTAATTCTAGTAAGTTAATTGCCGAAGTCAGATCTCTTAAAATGTTAAATACTCACCCGAGAAGCATAACCCAGTCCGACACCAAAAGAAGGCACGATTCAACATCAGCCGAACCATTTAGAAATGATCCTATGTCCGGACCGAAATCTTGGGGGAACTCCATGAAAAGTTTACGAATTCTGATTGCCGATGATCACGACCTGGTTCGCCGGGGGATCAAATCCCTGATCGAGTCGCGGCCCGAATGGCAAGTTTGCGATGAAGCACATTCCGGGCGCGAGGCAGTCGCCAAAGCGGAGGAACGAAAACCCGATATCGTGGTTCTGGACATCGCCATGCCGGAGCTGAATGGACTGGAGGCGGCCCGAAGGATTCGGAAAGTGTCGCCCAACAGCGAAATACTGATTCTGTCCATGCATTACTCGGACCAGCTGATAAAAGATATCCTCGATGTGGGCGTGCGCGGCTTTGTGGTGAAATCCGATTCCGATCGCGACCTGATTGTCGCGCTTGAAACGCTCTCGAACCACAAGCCGTTCTTCACTTCCATGGCCACCGAGGTGATGCTGACGAATTTCCAGCGGCCCGGATCCATTCCCGCTCCGGGAGAAATGCGCAGCAGCCGGCTGACTTCACGAGAGCGCGAGATCGTGCAGTTGCTCTCGGAAGGCAAGAGCAGCAAGGAAGTGGCCACTTCGCTCGGCATCAGCGTGAAGACCGCGGAAACGCACCGCGCCAACATCATGCGCAAATTGGAAATACACTCGGTGAGCGAATTGGTGAGGTACGCAGTGCGCAACCAGATCATCGAGGCTTGAAGCGGTCTTGATTGCAAGCCTGGCTTGAATATCTTCTTGACGTCCTCTGTGAATGTGTCCTGCATAAAGTGAAACTTCCGTGTTTCTGATGCCTTGCATGTATTGTTTTGCCGCAGCCGCTGAAGCAATATCGCCACAGCAACACCGTTCGACCGGGGGGAAGAGAAAAGCCGTTATGTCTTGAGAGATCAAGGCAATGTGGGCTGGGCCGGCAGTTTTTTTCCTCCCGACCAGATTTCGCCTGAATTGATTTTTCTTCGTTTTTAATGTGGGCCATAGCCTGCTGCCTTCGCAATCGCTCCAGCAGCTGGCCCATAGAAAAAAGAACAGTGACGAGCGTGATTGCGGGCCCGAAGGAGCCATACGCCGCGGTCTAAGAATGCGCCAGGAATTCTCCGGAAAGGAAGTGGACGTCCGGCCGCCCGGCGCAACATCTTATTATCACGGACAAGAATTGACAGGGCGAATGCGATGGAATTGGAGGTCCCTCCTTCGCAGCAGGAGTCCGGTTTCCCACACTCTCCGGTTAATCCCCACGGAACCATCCCGCCTTCCATCGGGCTGTCTGGCGCATTTACCCAACAAAAAAGGCAGCCCCCCGCCTATCCCAAAGCCGAATATTCTGTTTCCCGGAAATCCGGACGAGTGGCCCGCCCTTCAGCAATCCGCGGAATCGCTCCACTGCGGGATCCTGCACTGCTTCCGTATGTCTACTGTGAATTAAGGTTGTGAACTTGGGGTGCCTTGACCTTGACGCCATTTCAAGGACAGGGGCTTTGGGTTCGTCCTTCTCTGCCCAAATGGGGGTTCGCAGTTTCCGACGAACAAACGAATGTCAAAAATCCATCTGTCACTAATCGTGACAGATGGGCGCCCGCAAGTTCAAAATCAAAGGCCGGGCCAGCCATCCAGGCGCTGTTACCGTGTCTTCAATTCCTGTAAGGTAGCCCAGAATCGCTCGCCATTCGCTTTTTGAACCCAGTACTGAGTAATCCGATTGGAAGGTGAACACCGAGCGCCGACGACGATGCCTTCGCCAGACTCGCCGCGCACTTTCGCATGAACCTTCAGCGTGAAGCAGTCCGGCGGGCTGGACGAGCTGGGAGTCCCCGGCAGCAACAGAGATGTCAGCGAGAAAACGCCTTCCTCGGTGAGTTCGTACACAGGCTCGACCACCGCGGACGAAAACGGCCCAAGGCCATGAACCTGTAATATCGATTCTGTCTTTGACCACGCAAAGTGGGCCATATTCTTGGGCGCAATCCCAAAGGTTCCGGTATCCATGGGTTCTAGCGCGGAGAGGTTGAAGCGCCGGCCCATTCCGAGCGACCAACTCCCTTTCACTACAGTAATATTTTCGTCTATCGGATGAGTGTGGGGAAAGGTGATATACCCCGCATCCTGATGAATCCGAAGCACAAACGCTTCCCCGGGTTTGGTGAAATCGCCCGACACTTTCTCGACCCACTGTCCCGGCTGAAATCCGGTAAGCGGATAAACCGTGTGAGGCGCGGAATGATCCTGCGACTTCGCATTGTCCCACGTGAGGAACAACGCCAGGAGAATGACGATCGAGACGGTTCTGGATGAAGACAGGGAACACCTCCTTGCTTTTGCAGCTTGAAGAGTATATCAGTGCCGATCGAGCGCTCAACGTCGCGCGTCGACCGGTTGAGTTGGCGCCGTTTATCGAGAGCTAGCTGTCGAAACTCCGCGACCTCGCAGGAGCCTGCTCTGGTGGCAAATTCGTTGTGTCGAGGCCAGGAGGAGCGTACAGTGCAAAAGCTAGAGGGCAAATGGGGAATTCCGGATGAAATCATTGGGAGGATCAAAGTGACTCGTCCAATCAAGCTTGTATCGATTATCTCTTTTCTGCTGCTGGTCTTTCTAAGGACCGCACTGGCAGCCGACGCCAGCGGCACATGGAAGGGTGAAATGTCGCAAGGTGGAAACATCACCTTCACTGTGAACGCCAAGGGTGAGTCTCTTACAGGCGCCTGGATTGGCACCACAGGGAAAGAATGTCCGATTAAGGACGGCAAGCTGAAGGGGGATGCGATTTCCTTCGCAGTTGTTGATGAATGGCAAGGACAGCCAATCACTCTCCTGGTAAAGGGAACAGTTTCCGGAAATGAGATGCGTTTGCAGATCGATGCGGACAACGGAAGCTGGGGAACAAGTGCGGTAGTCAAGAAGCAATGATTCGAAGCGAGGCGAGACGGGCGGCCCGCCCTTCGGCAATCCGCAGAATCGTCTTCACTGCGGGATCCTGCGCTACTCCCGTACGTCCACTCTGAATTGAGATTGTGAACTTGGGGCGCCCTGTCCTTGACGTCTTTTCAAGGGCGGGGCTTTGGGTTCGGCCTTCTCTGTCCAAATGAGGATTCGCAGTTTCCCACGAAGGAACGATAGTCAAAAACCCCACCTGTCACGAGGCGTGACAGAAGGGGCACCCGCAAATTCAAAATCAAAGGCCGGGCCACCCGTCCGCCTACTCCCTAGAAGGCCGGCTTGTGGGTCGCACGAATGAAGTAATGCGGCTCGCTGCATCCTGGCGCTGAGGATCAAGCACGAGCGTGCGTTGATACTCGGCACGGGCGTCTCCAAGGTCGCCCCGCTTTTCCATCAGTGATCCGAGCTCAAAATGGAGTTCTGCTGAATTGCCCGCGACGACAAGGCCCAAATCAATCGTCTTCTCCGCATCCCAGAGAAGGTTCTGTTGCTCCAAGATCCGTGCAAGCAGAATGTACTGGCCGGCATTCCAGGGTTCGATATGGGTAGCGCGGTCGAATTCAGCGACCAAATCGTTGCTACTATCTATGTCTACCAGCGTCACGGCAAATGCAAAATTTGTCTTCCACGAAGTCGGATCCACGGCAAGGGATCGTTGGTATGCGCTGATGGCGCCCACAAAGTCCTTCTGTCGATAAAGCTCATTGGCAAGATTATCAAGCGCTAGGACGCTGCGCGGCGCAATCTGCACAGCGCGCCGGTAGAGCGCGAGTTTGTTCCTCCAAGCGCCAATTTGCGTGACTGAAAACCACACAAAGCAGCTGACGATCGTAATGAAAAGAACCCCTTTTGCAGGCCCTTCCCAATTTCGTCTCTTCACTTCCGTAAACAGAGCCGCAACCAACACGGCGAAGCCCATCGTCGACAGATAGAGATACCGATCGTGTACCAAGTCGCCCCGCTGAAATTGTGCAAGCCCTGCCAAGGGCGGCAAAAGAGGCAGAAAAACCCAACCCAGTGCAGCGCGTCCGGCCTGAACGCGGCGAGCTAAGAGCCAGATAAGACCGACAGCCAGAATGCTCAATAGCAGACCGATCCGAAGTTTTGCAGAGGACGCCGTCTCGATATAGGAAAGATCGTAAAAACAGGAGAGCCCAGAAGGAACCACCAAGTGGTGCAAATAGAAGAAAAGCGCAGATGGCATAGTGAGTAGAGCCACTGTGCGGCTGACGGTTTTCACGCTTCCAAATGCATAACCCAAAGCCGCGATCCGAAATAGAAAATAAATCAAGATGGCAACAAAATATGGACCTAGACGCTCAACCATTGCCGGGTGTTTCGTGCCAGTGGTCTGCACCGGTTCAAATTCGCTGTCGCAGCGTCGATAAGACCATTCGTGCCAGATCAAGATCAGCGGAAACGAAACGGCGGTTTCCTTGCACCCCAGAGCAAGAGCGAACGTGAAAACCGATAGCAGAAGATTCGTAGTCTGTCCGCTGGCGCGAAACCGTAGGAATGAAAGGAAGCTTAAAAGCAGAAAGACCCCCATGAGGAGTTCGGATGAGGACGACACCCACGCCACGCTTTCGATGTTGGCTGGATGGATCGCAAATATCAGTGTTGCGATCCCTCCTGTCACGGGATCTCCTGACAGATTTGTGCCAACAATAAACAAAAGGCAAATTGCCACGGTTTCAAGACCCAACGAAGTGGCGTGCCATCCTGCCGGCGAAATCCCGAACAAGCTACGATTCAACAGAAGCCAAAGGAGGAAAACAGGCCGGTAATAGGTGCTCTGATCGAGGCTTAGCGACTGGTTCTGGCTCCAAACGTCTTCTGTGAAGTACTGCGGGATATAGGAAACCGATTGTAGATGGGGATTGCGAACGATTTGAGGCCAGTCGTCGTATACAAAATCAAAATGAAGTGTTCTTGCGTACAGGAGCACCGCGCAAACGATCGCAATGCCCAAAAGCAAGCGGCCTTGAGTCCGCGGCGTCATCACTCCACTATCCAGGAAGGGCTGGGCTGTTTCAAGAAGCTGTGTCGTATCCCAAATATGACCACAGTTGGAATACCTGGGCCAAGTCCCGAGAAACGGGGTGGTCTCAACAGGTCAGTGCAACACTTGCTTGCAGTCTATCTGCCGGAGTTTGAAATCCCAAAGTTTTTCTTGGACGCTGATTTAAGCGCAGCGCTACCTCATCGAGATCGGCTTGTGAATGCGTTGACAAGTCTGTTCGTTTAGGGAAGTACTGACGCAACAGGCCGTTGGTGTTTTCGTTCGAGCCGCGCTGCCACGGGCTTTGCGGATCGCAGAAGTAAACTTTCACTTCCGTGTCTACCGTGAAACTTTTATGCTGGGCCATTTCCAGCCCGCGATCCCAGGTCAACGAACGTCGCAAAGTTGCGGGCAGCTTGCAAATGTGTTGGCTGAGAGCGGCGACCACGGTAGCTGTGTCTTTGCTGGGCACCTTAACCAGCATGACAAAACGCGAATGTCGTTCCACCAGAGTTGCGATATGACTGTTCTTGGTGCCGCCAATGAGGTCACCCTCCCAATGGCCGGGGATGGCGCGATCCTCAATCTCCGCAGGACGTTCTCGAATGGAAATGGCGTCGACGATTTGGCCACTGCGGTGTCCGCTATCCCGCGCGTGCCGCGAGCGGCGAATTCGCCGCTTGAAACGAAGGTGCTGAATCAGCTCTTTTTTCAGCACTCCACGCGCTTGAATGAATAGGCTGCGGTAAATGGTTTCGTGGGACACGCGCATGCTCTCGTCCTCGGGATACTGACTCTTCAGCCATCCGGAAACTTGTTCCGGCGACCAGTCCAGGATGAGTTTACCCGCAACGATCTCTTGCAGCTTCACGTGGATAGCCAGAAGGCACCGCTTGGGCCGCAAGGCTGACTCCCAGGCCTGCTGATCGGCTTCATTGGCTCGATACAGAGGTCGCCCGCCATGGCGGGCGACCTCTCGGCTCACCGTCGACACGGCCCGCTGCAATCCTCTGGCGATAGCACGAATCGACGAACCGGAAGCGATCCCTCGGGAGATGTCCTCTCGTTCCGACAGTGTGAGCGTTAACAGCGATCGCCGACGCGCTGCCGGAACAATCCCGCCATGCTGCGACAACATGAATTGAATGGAGACATGGTCCTTGCCGAAGACTCGCCCAATCTCATGCAACGACTGCCCTGCCTTCCAGCGTCTCCACATGTCGTTCCGCTGCTGCTCAGAAAGCTTTACCCGCCGCCTAAATGTCATAAACACCACCTTTAGAGAAAAGATTTATATCAGATGGTGTTGCAGCGACCGGTTGAGCTGGCA
>Ga0210409_10007246_pt1 | contig 11431 bp, 8 predicted proteins | sample IncBWH17MmetaG_FD_161649 | JGI IMG/M metagenome (GOLD analysis project Ga0210409, IMG submission 161649) | Forest soil microbial communities from Barre Woods Harvard Forest LTER site, Petersham, Massachusetts, United States - Inc-BW-H-17-M | ecosystem: Environmental > Terrestrial > Soil >...
GCGCTGGGTCATCGGCGGCTCCGCCGTCATCATCTTCATGATGTGGGTGCTGCTGACGTTCCACCCCATGCAAGGCGCGCAAACAAAATGGTGGCAGAATCTGTTTGCGGGCATCTTCGTCACCGTCTTTGGCTTTCTCTTTGTGACCGTGGCGGCACGCATCAGCGGCCTGCTCGGCAACTCTTCCAACCCCATCAGCGGCATGAGCATCGCCACGCTGATGGCTACTTGCGCGATCTTCTTTGTGGCCGGATGGACTGCGCCAAACTATCAGGTACTGGCCCTGATGATTGGTGGAGTGGTGTGCATCGCCGCCGCCATCGCCGGCGCCACCTCCCAGGATCTCAAGACCGGCTATCTGGTCGGCGCCACCCCTTTCTGGCAGCAAATGGGCCTCCTGATCGGCGTGACTGTCTCTACCCTGGCAATCGGCACGACGCTCAATCTGATGAACAAGGGGCTCGAGAAATACTTACCGACGCAGATTCCTGTCAATATCCAGGCTTTGCCTTCGGGAGTGAAGGTTGAACGGGACACCTTCACCTACCAGGGCAAGAACTATGTCCTCATCAATTCACTGGGTTCCCACGAAGTTCCTGACGGCGAGTACCTCTACAACCCTGCGGCAAACCAGATCGAATATCAGTGGGCACAAGGGATCGGCAGCGACAAAGCGCCTGCTCCGCAGGCACGTCTCATGGCCACGGTGATAAGTGGCATTCTGAATCAGCGCTTGCCCTGGCGTTTGGTGCTGATGGGCGTCGCGTTGGTGGTCGCCGTCGAAATTCTTGGCGTGCGCTCCCTGGCGTTCGCCACAGGCTCGTATCTTCCTCTTGGCACGACAGCTGCCATGTTTGCCGGAGGCCTCGTCCGCATGCTCGTCGACGCTACTACCAAGAAGAAGGATGAAAGCGAAGCCAGCCCCGGCGCGCTCTACTCCAGCGGGCTCATCGCCGCAGGCGGCGTCTTCGGCCTCCTCGGCATCATCATCAACCTCTTGCAAGACCCCGAAATCTCCAATCGCGTGCCCCATTGGCTGACCTCCGTCCTCCGCCTTCCCTGGCGCCCCGATTTGTTTTCCTTCGGCCCCAAACTTCTCGGCCCTTTAGCCGTCAGCAGCCTTTTCGGCGTATTCATGTTCGTTCTTCTCGCGGCGTCGCTTTTTTATTTCGCGAGGAAGAAGCTGGATTGAGCCTCGACACTTTGACTGCAAAACCCTTCGACCGTACACTGACGTAATGGGCACGTTTGGCGCGCGCCGTTACAACTTCGATTGGCGGGGATTCATCACGCCGGGCGTAAAGCTCCTCGTGCTGATATGTTCCGCCGTCTTCCTTGTCCAGACTCTTGCGGATATCCTGCTGGGCCCGGCGGCTACTTCCTGGATCAACCATTTCTTTGGCCTGGTCCCGCTCGGTCCCATCCCGGGCCTGCGTGTCTGGCAGCCATTTACCTACATTTTCCTTCACGGCGGCCTGCTTCACCTGCTCCTCAACATGCTCTGGCTGTGGATGTTTGGCCGAGAACTCGAACTCGTCTGGGGGAAGCGGCGCTTTCTCAATTTCTTTTTTCTATGCGGCGTAGGCGCCGGCTTGATCGAAATGCTTGTCAAGACGATCCCCATGTTTTGGGGGGAGCGGCCTTCCGATGTCCCAACGATCGGTGCTTCGGGCGCGATTTTCGGAATTCTCATGGCCAACGCGGTCCTCTTTCCTGACCGCCGCGTATGGCTGTTTCCCCTTCCCGTGGCTATCCCCATGCGCCCTTACGTTGCCGTCATTGGGGCCATTGAATTCTTTTTCACTCTTGGTGCTGGCGGCGACAAAGTCGCGCACCTTTGTCACCTCGGAGGCATGCTGGTTGCATACATATACTTGCGGCGCGGTTCCTTTCTGTACAGCGTGCGCAACACCGTCACCGACTGGAAGATGCAGCGCAATAAGAGACGTTTCCAGGTCTACATGAACAAGCATAAAGAACCGCCATCGCGTCCCGACCGCTGGGTGAATTGACGCGGAAGTTGGAAGTAAGAAATTGCAGTCAGAACGAGAAATAGCGAACTACTCGCCGCCGCCGATAACGTGGAACTTCATGAAGTTGGTCGTGCCGCGAATACCCATCGGCGTTCCGGCCACAACGCTGATGACGTCACCCTTGCGCACCAGCCGCTCTTCCAGCAAGCGTTTCTCGGCGACGGACGCGAGGCCGTCGACTTTGCGCACATCGGAAATGGTCTGCGGATGCACGCCCCAGATCAGCGCCATGCGCCGCCGCGTCTCCTCTTCCGGTGAAAACGCGATGATGGGCACCAGCGGCCGGTAGCGCGAAATCAGCCGCGCGGTGAACCCGCTGTGCGTGAATACCGCGATCAATTTCATGTGCAGTTCCCGCGACGCGTGACACACCAGTTCGGCAACCGTCTCCGCGACTTTTAGCCGCTCCTGCGGCGCGGGCCGCGGAAATTCCGTGATGCTGCTTTCCGCTTCTTCAATGATGCGCGCCATCATGTCCACCGCTTCCACTGGATATTTTCCGCTGGCGGTTTCCGCGGAAAGCATTACGGCATCAGAGCCGTCGAAAATGGCGTTGGCCACGTCGGAAGCTTCCGCGCGGGTGGGGCGCGGATTTTCCGTCATGGATTCGAGCATCTGCGTGGCGGTGATCACCGGGCGGCGAAATTCGCGTGCGCGCTTGATAATTGTTTTTTGCACCACGGGAACGCGCTCCGGGCTCATCTCCACGCCAAGGTCGCCGCGCGCGACCATCACGCCATCGGCGACGCGCAAAATCGCATCGAGATTTTCGATCGCCTCCGGCTTCTCCAATTTCGCGATTACCGGCGTGTCTTTTCCCGCGCGGCGCACCAGCGTTTTCGCCAGCACCACATCTTCGGGGCGGCGCACGAAACTTACGGCGATGTAATTCGCGCCGTGCTTCAGGGCGAAACGCAAATCTTCACGGTCTTTCGGTGTGAGCGCGGGAACGCGCAGCTTCACACCCGGCAAGTTAATCCCTTTGTGTTCGCCGAGCGCGCCGCCGTTCACCACTTCGCAGATCACTTCGCGGCCGCGCACTTGCTCGACGCGCAGCTCGATCAAGCCGTCGGAAAGAAGAACGCGGTTGCCGCGATGGACTTCGCGCGGCAACGGCTTGAAGACGGTGCTGACACGCGTCGAGTCGCCGAGCACGCGCGCGGTGGTGATTACAAATTTTTGTCCGGTGCGCAGAATGACTGGCGCGCCGCCGGCAAGCGGCCCAGTTCTAATCTTGGGGCCTTGCAGATCGGCGAGGATAGCGATGGGTTTGTGAATGCGCGCGGCTGCTGTTCGCAGCATGGAGATGTTCTCGGCGTGATTCGCGTGCGAGCCGTGCGAAAAATTGAGACGCGCGACGTCCATTCCGGCGCGCAGCAGCCGGTCGATGATTCGCGGCGAGCAGCTCGCAGGCCCGATGGTGCAGACTATTTTGGAATGGCGAAAGGCCATCTACTTGGTGACCGCGAAGTCGGAGACGATGGTCAATAGCACTGCAACCCCTTTATTGAAGGATGCGACGGAAAGGCGCTCGTCGTCACCGTGCATGCGGGCTAGATCTTCATCGGTGACGGGAAACGGCCACAAGCCGTAGGCTTGCACGTTGTGCAAGCGCAACTGGGACGAGTCCGTGGCCCAGGGCGACTGATAAGGCAGCACAGGGGCGCCGGCAAACTCCTGCGAAGCAACTTTAGTGATCACCGCGTATAAATCGGATTCCAGAGAAGAGGTCGGCGCCGCGAGCCCCGGGTTCGGCTGAACCTCAAAACGCACCTGCGGATCGTTGACCAGCTTGGTGAGCGCGCCGAGCAGCACGTCGATCGTATCGCCGGGCAGCAAGCGAATATTCAACATCGCGCGTGCTTCACCTGGAATCACGTTGGCCCGCACGCCTGCCGACAGCATCGTGGGCGCGACCGTGTCGTGCATCATGGAGGCCCACTGAGGATTCGCATCGGCAATGACCCGTTGGGCGTGTTCCCCGCGATCGCTGGCATCGAGGGAACGCATCCATTTGCCGATTTCGTCGTCGGAGACGGCGGCAAGTCCCTCAAAATAGCGGCGCACCACGGTGTTGAAATGCACGGGCGCGGAGTACGCGCCAATTTTAGCGACGGCCGCGGCCAGATGCACGACGGCGTTACCCTTTGTCGGAAGGGAAGCGTGCCCGGAGGGGCCTTTGGCAATCACCGCGACATTGACAGCAACCTTTTCGCTGGCTTGCACGGCAACGTACTGCACCTTGCCGCCCTTGGAAATGACTTCGCCGCCCTCGTTCAACGCGTATCCTGCGGCGAACTTGTCCCAGTTTTTCGCGATAAGGATTCGTATGCTGGCATCGCCGCCGCCCTCTTCGTCATCCGTGGCGAGAAAGATCACATCCCGGTTGAGGCGCGCGTTCGAACGCTTGAGTGCAATGATCGCAGCCAGGTTCGCAGCCAGCATGGACTTGTCGTCGAGGGCGCCGCGGCCATACATATAGCCGTCCTTCATGACCGCGCCGAAAGGATCGACGGTCCACCGGGCACGCTCGGCGCCGACTACGTCCATGTGCGCGACCAACAGCAGCGCGCGTGACGGGTCCGAAATGGCGGAACTGCGCAGCCGCGCTACGACAGCGCTGCGGCCCGGCGCAACTTCCAGAAGTTCCGGCGTAATTCCTTCTCTTGCCAGAACACCGGCGATGTATTTCGCGGCGGCCTGCTCGTTGCCGGGAGGATTGGTGGTGTTGATCTGGATGAGCTGTGCAAGCCACACCAGAGCTTCCCTTGAAAGTGCTGCGGTATCAGCAAAGGGAGAAGGGTTACCCTGAGCGGGCGTGGGATTTGGCGGGATTCCCTGCGCCGCAAGCGGAACAACCGCCGCAAAGAAAATAATCGCCTTTCGCAACAGCATGCGCGTTCCGCAGTTCGAAATCAGCAAAGCCATCCTCCATTTTCCATCTGCCAATCGCTTGGCGCGTGGGCAGTTGACCCGCCGGCATTTGAGGCGCCAGCAACGCTTTAAAGCAAATGTGCTTCATACTAACATGCGCGGTGTAGGGACCTTGACGTGTGCGGCGATGAACAGTTACGTAAGCTCAACGTGTAGGGAAACACGCCGCGTTGCCGACGGCGTTGCCCGGACGGCGCAAGTCCGTCTATCATTCTAGATTGAGGGACCAAGCATGAGAGCGAATTTTTCCAAGATTTGGCTGGTACTTTTTGCAGGCGTGCTGGCTTTCGGCATGAGCGCAATGACTGCGCGCGGGCAGGCGCCGGAAGGACCGCAAGGCGGTCAGAAGCAGCCGGGCGCGCCCCCCGTGGAGCCGAAACCCGCGCCGGCGCAGCAAAAGCCGGAAGACGCCGGAGCAAGCATTTCCGTGGAAGTGCCGGTGGTCACCCTCGACGTGATTGCCGCCACAAACCACGGAGACCTGCTGACGGGCCTGAAGAAAGAGAACTTCCGGATCACTGACGATGGTACGGCGCAGACGATCAGCAACTTCGGCTCCAGCGAGGCGCCCATCACCATCGTGATGCTGATGGAGTTCAGCAGCCGCGGTTACTACGACTGGTTTGCATACCAGGCAAAGTATTGGGCGGACGCGTTCTTTCCCCAACTCAAGAAGAACGACTGGGTGGCGCTGGTTACCTTCGACATGAGATCGCGGGTGGAAGTGGATTTCACGCAGAACAAGGATGAGGTGCGCAACGCGCTCTATCATCTTTATTTTCCGGGCTTCAGCGAATCCAACGTATTTGACGCCATTCTGGACACCACGGACCGGCTGAAAGACGTGAAAGGCAAGAAAGCCATCCTGGTGCTGGCCACCGGCGTGGACACATTTTCAAAGCACACGCTGGATCAAACGATGAAGCTGCTCCGGCAGACAGACACCACGATTTTTTGCGTCGGTCTGGACAAACCGTACATAAACTTCCTGGAGTCGCACGGCTCGCTGGGTTCGCACATGAACTATCTGCAGGGGGAAAATCAGCTCAAGACCTTTGCGCAAATGACCGGGGGATTCTCCTGGTTCCCGCAATTTGACGGCGAAATTCCAAGTATTTTCCAGACCATCACGGCGTTTCTGCGCAACCAATACAGCTTGTCGTACACGCCGACGACCGGCGCGAACGATGGAAAGTTCCACAAGGTCAAGGTGGAATTGGTGAAGCCGGACGGCAGCCCCCTGGAGGTTACGGACCAGAAGGGCAAGAAGCAAAAAGTGGTGGTGTACGCCCGCGAGGGGTACACGGCGGTGAAGGGCGGCGTCGGAGATTGAAAGAGTGGTGGGTTATCAGTTCTCGGTTTTCGTTCCTGTGTCCTGAGCTTTCTAATAATCAGTAGCCGCGGTTGAAGTCGACCCGATTGAAAAGTTCGCGGCCGTCGAACCATCTTTCGAGCAACTGCACGAGAATGTCTGCTTGGCGGATCCATAGGCGATCGCTTACCCCGCTTGTGTGCGGGGTGATGAACAAGTTGGGCGCTTTCCACAAAGGGCTATCGGACGGAAGCGGCTCGGTTGCGGTAACGTCCAAAGCTGCGCCGGCGAGCGCACCGGATTCGAGTGCGCGGAGCAGCGCCACTTCGTCGAGCAATGAGCCCCGGCCCACATTGATGAGGCGGGCACCGCGCTTCATTTTTGCAATCCGCGCGGCATTCATGAGCTGCGCGGTTTCCGCCGTTTCCGGCGCGGCAACCACGACATAATCTGCTTCGGGCAGCACTTCGTCGAGCTGCGCCACCGGCACGATTTTCTCCGCGTAGTTAGCATCGCCCTTTCCCGAACGCGTGACGCCCCAAACGCGCATATCGAAGGCGTGCGCGCGGCGCGCCAGTTCGCGGCCGATCGAGCCGTAACCCACGATCAGTAGAAGCTGGCCGTTCAGCTCCTTCAGGCGCTGTGGCTTGTCCCACAAATCCTGCTGGCCCCAGCGAGAGTTGTCTTGATAGCGCACGGAATCAGGGAAATTGCGGGCCAGCGCGACAAGCAAGCCCATGGTGTGTTCGGCCATGGGCACGGAAAAAATGCCGCTGGGATTGGTAACCACAATTCCCGAGTCGCGCAGCTCCGGATACATGAGTTGTGCGACGCCGGCCGCGGTGGAATGCAGCCACTTCAGTTTTTTCGCCAGCTTGAGCTGCGGTGGACGAAGCGAATAGCCGACGAAAATATCGGTGTCCGGCAATTCCTGCGGCAGATGATCGTAATCCGGTAAGTGCAGGACGCGCATTTCCGGCCACCGGCGGCGCAGCGTTTCGGGAACGACGGGTTGCGGACGCCAATAAGTAAACGGGTGCCACACGCAGATGACCAATTTCGTTTCGCCGGGAGTGGTGCGCGCAGCGGTCATAAGTGAAACGCTAACGATACATTACGTTGTACTTGAACTCGTACGTTGAGAATTCTCATTGCCACCGTCGCCAAGCTTGCGGATCGAGGGCACGCGCGGCTCTCGTCACTCGCCGGACTTAGTGTGCTTCCACCACAGGATCAAGCCCACGATAAGACCAAGGCCGACAGTGCCGACAATGAAGGGGCGAGCGAGCGGAATGGCAATCCACGCGAGAACGACCAATCCAATGGAGACGATAGCGCCCGCGCGCGTGCCCGGCACGCTGAGCCCTCCGTATCTGCCGATGTAGCTCGGTTTACCTGAGCTCGGTTTTTCCTGCATGAAAGTTCACCTCCGCGCTGAGGTCATTATCTTATTTTTGACGCAGGTCGCGGCCGGTCATGTCTTTCGGCTGGGGCTGGCCGAGGACGCCAAGCATAGTTGGGGCAATGTCGCGGAGAGCGCCGCCAGGTTGCAGGCTCAGCTGATCGTCATCCGTGACGAGAATGAACGGAACGGGATTGGTGGTGTGATACGTGTGCGGGCCGCCGGTCTTGGGATCGATCATGGTTTCCGCGTTGCCGTGGTCGGCGGTGATGATCCACGCGCCGCCGCGCGGCTGCAGCGTCTGGTAAATGCCCGCAAGGCCGGCATCGACCGCTTCCACGGCTTTGATGGCGGCTTCAAGCTTGCCGGAGTGGCCAACCATGTCGGCATTGGCGTAATTCATGATGATGGCGTCGAACTCGCCTTTCTCGATGGCTTTCACCACGGTGTCGGTGATTCCTGCGGCGGACATTTCCGGCTTGAGATCGTAGGTGGCGACTTTCGGCGAAGGGACGAGGATGCGCTCTTCGCCGGCGAAAGGCTTTTCCACGCCGCCGTTGAAGAAGTAGGTGACGTGCGCGTATTTTTCGGTTTCCGCGCAGCGCAGATTTGTGTAATGCAGGTCGGCGAAGACTTGCGCGAGGATGTGCTCGAGCTTTTCCGGGCCGATTACATATTTCAGCCAGGGCCAATTTTTGTCGTACTGGGTCATGGCCACGTAGAACAAATTCTTGGGGCGCTTGGGGTCGGCGAATTTGTCGAAGTCGGGCGCGGCCAGCGCATACGTCATCTGGCGCGCACGGTCGGCGCGGAAATTGAAGAAGATAACGGCATCATCGTCGCGAATCGGCCCCACCGCTGGCGCCGCAGGACCGCTGCCCTTGGTGACGACGATGGGCTTCACGAATTCGTCGGTGACGTCCTGCTCGTAGCTGCGCTGCAGGGCAGCGAGAGGATCGTCGGTGCGCGTTTCCGCCTCGCCGTGGACCACGGCGCGATAGGCAAGTTCGATGCGTTCCCAGCGATTGTCGCGGTCCATCGCGTAGTAGCGGCCCACCAGCGTGGCGATCTGCCCGACCCCGAGCTCGCGACTTTTCTGCTGGAGCTGTTGCACGAAATCGCGGCCGCTGTGCGGAGGCGTGTCGCGGCCGTCCATGAAACAGTGGATGAAAACGTTTTCGACCTTTTGCTGCTTGGCCATTTCGAGCAGCGCAAACAAATGCTGGATGTGGGAATGCACGCCGCCATCGCTGAGCAGCCCCATCAAGTGCAGGCGATGCGCGCGTCCGCGTTTCATCGCTTGCTGAAAAAGGGGCACGCTTTGCAATTGCTTGTTGGCGATGAGCAAGTCGATGCGCGTGATGTCCATGTGCACAATGCGGCCGGCGCCGATGTTGAGGTGGCCGACTTCGCTGTTGCCCATTTGGCCTTCGGGCAGGCCGACATACGGGCCGGAAGTATGAATCAGCGTATTGGGAAATTTCTTGAGCAGCGCGTCGTAGGCGGGCTTGCGGGCCAGCGCGATAGCGTTTCCTTCGGTTTCGGCGCGGTAGCCCCAGCCATCGAGGACGGTTAGTACAATTGGTTTCGGTCGTCTGCTCATAGCGATTCAGGATACACAGATTAAAATCAAGGCCAAAGTCTACGTACGCTAGGCTTCTGATCTGAAACGACATCGATGATGTGGTCGCTACATATGAGGCAGTAATGAAGAAGCGGACCGGGAAATTCGGGGCCAGCAGAAGTCTGTCCCTGGACGTACTCCAAGAAATGCGACACTGAGTATAATTTCATTAGCCGACCCGTTGAAGTCTCGTTCAACGCATCTGCAAGGGCGTAGCTTTCATTTCTGACTTGGTACATAACATATTTGGGCCACGTAATTTCGTAAACGGGGGAACTGCCGTCGGATTTTACTGGATAGGCCACACCGAGGGATTGCCCCGCTACATTGACGGGCACTGGTTTCTGAACCGTTCGTCCTTCGCGAACGATGACATGTAGGCTGTTCAAGCCCCGTTCACACAGTTCGTCGAGGAACAAATATTGGCAGGAGTCGAGTTCTGGAAATGGGGCCAAGGGCAATCCGTCTAGTTCAGTTCTGAGCCACAAAATCACGCAACGCTTCGAGCAGACGGTCCACTTCTTCCGCGGTGTTGTAGTGCACGAGGCCCATGCGGAGAAGGCCGCCGCTTTTCTCGACGCCGAGGCGTTCGGTCAAGTTCAGCGCGTAGTAGTTGCCGTCCCAGGTGAAGATGCTGCGGTCGCCCAGAAACTTCGCGATCTCCGTAGGATTGTGATCCCCGATGCGGATGGAGACGGTGGAGCAGCGCTCATGGAAGCGGTTTGGATCGCTGATGCCGAAGAAGCGCAGCTTGGGAATCGCGAGCAGGCCTTCGATCAAGCGCCCGAGCAGCGAGGTTTCGTGCTGCCGCGTGACGCGATAGGCGGCGAGCAGGGCGCTGCGTCGATCCGTCGCGGCGGGGTCGTGGCGGCGCCCAAGCTCGGCAAGGTAGTCCACGGCAGCGCCGATGCCGGCGATCAGTTCCTGCACTTGTGTGCCGGTTTCCCAGCGATCGGGAAGCGCGTCCGTCGCCGGGCGCACCTTGTAGGGTTTGAATTGCAAGAGGCGCTCGCGTTTGCCGTATAGCGTGCCCATGTGCGGCCCGAAGAATTTGTAGGGCGAACAGACCAGGAAATCGCAATCAAGCGCGCGCACGTCGATGGGGCCGTGCGGAGCGTAATGCACGGCGTCGATGAACATGAGCGCCCCGGCGTCGTGCGCAAGCTTGGTGATTTGCGCGACGGGATTGATGGTGCCGACGGCGTTGGAAGCGTAACCGACGGCGACGAGTTTTGTCTTTGCGGTGATCTTCCGCTTCAGATCGTCGAGATCGAGCGTGCAGTCGGCTTCGCGGATTTCGACCTGGCGGATGACGACACCCTTTTCTTCGAGCGCTCGCCAGGGAGCGACATTGGCGTCGTGATCGAGCGTGGTGACGGCGATTTCGTCTCCCGCCTTCAGCTCGCGGCCGATGGCGCGGGCCAGCGCGAAGGTGATGGTGGTCATGTTCTGACCAAAGACGACTTCGTCCGGGTCGCAGTGGAAGAAATCAGCCATGGCGGCGCGCGTCGCGGCGATCATGGCGTCATTGGCGCGGCTGGTGGCGAAGGCCCCGCAGGTGTTGGCGTTCGCGGTGAGAAAATACTTTTGCACCGCGTCGATGACTTGCTTCGGAACTTGCGTGCCCGCGGGGCCGTCGAGGAACGCGGCGGGCTGGCCGTTGACCTGCAATTTCAACGACGGGAACTGCGCGCGAACCCAAGCGGAGTCCAGCGGCTTGCTGGCTGATTTCCCTGTTTCCTGCAAAGCGGGTGTGCTCATTTCTTCTCGCCCATGCTAAATGCCAAATTGTCCGGCCAGCTAGTTTCTCATAACGGGCGCTCACGCTGAAATGCCGGCGACCGTGTTAGGATAAATTTCTGTTCTTCACTCATGCCTTGGTGGCGCTGGCTATCAACTCTGCGCTACGTTTCTCAAGAGGTGCATCGTGACGGAAAGCTTTACGCCGACGGAGCGCACGCGTGTGGTTCGAGAGCCGCATCGCGGGGCGTACGATCGAGCGACAATTTACAAAATTCTAGATGAGGGATTTGTTTGTCACGTGGGATTTGAGACGGACGGTCAGCCGTTTGTGATTCCGACGCTGTACGCCCGCGTGGGCGACGCCATCTATTTTCATGGGTCAG
>Ga0210409_10007248_pt1 | contig 11427 bp, 15 predicted proteins | sample IncBWH17MmetaG_FD_161649 | JGI IMG/M metagenome (GOLD analysis project Ga0210409, IMG submission 161649) | Forest soil microbial communities from Barre Woods Harvard Forest LTER site, Petersham, Massachusetts, United States - Inc-BW-H-17-M | ecosystem: Environmental > Terrestrial > Soil >...
CTTCGATCGCGCCATGGCCTGGAAGCTGCCGTCGCACAATTTGATCTGTGGCGACAAGAAGGGGAACATCGCGCTACAGGTCTCCGGCCTTGCGCCCGACCGCGACGGATGGACCGGACGGCTGCCCGTCCCGGGGACGGGGAAGTACGAGTGGAAGGGGTTCCGGAGCGACCTGCCGCGCGACTACAACCCGGCGCGCGGCTACATCGCGACCGCCAACAACAACACCCACCCGCAAGGCTACAAGGGGCGGCCGGTCTTCTACAACACCACGAGGGATATCGATATCGCCCGCATCACGCGAATCCTTGAGCTGCTCGACAAACAGATTGCCCAGCACAAGCCGTTCACGATCGAGGACATGGAGCGTATCCAGCAGGACAGCTACTCGCTACATGCCGAGCGCGACGCGCCGCTCTTCAAGGGATGGACGGCCAAGAATCCCGACGCCGAGAAAGCACGCGCCATGATCGAGGGGTGGGATCGGATCCTCACGAAAGATACGACGCCCGGTGCGATCTACGTTCGATGGACGACGACGGACGCCGGTCGAAAAGCGGTGGCAACCCAGGCAGGCCCGGAGCAGCGTGCGCTCGTCGAGCAAGGCTTGTTAGAGGCGCTGGAGCGAGTGACGAAGGACTGGGGCTCCGACCAGTCGCAGTGGCGATACGGCCGCATCAACCGAAGCCCGCTGCGGCACATGTTCATCGACCAGTTCAGTCTGAAGCCGGTCGAGCGGCCGGGTGGGTTCAACGACGTCAACGCCACCGGCGCGAACTTCCGGCGCATCATTGATTTAGCGGACGTGGACAAGACGATGGCGACCAACGCGCCCGGAGAATCTGCGCAGCCCGGAAGCCCGTATTACGGGAACACGCGGGAGAAGCTCGCGGACGGCGTCTACTTCAACCTTCCGTTCTCGCGCCCAGCGCTCGAGAAGCAGGCGGCGCACAAACTGACGATTTCGCCGCTATAGGGGTTGTCGGCGTCGGCTCAAGGCTTACGGCTCAAACCCATTGCACGCGGAATCGGCGTGATTGGAGGACCATGATGCTGGCGCTTTTGGCTCGAGCGCAGAGCGTGCCTTTGACATCCCGAGGGAGCACCGCGACAGATGAACCCCTCATCCCCAATAATCTGAGCTTTGCAGCTTCACCCGCCGAAGGTATGATCGCGCAAAAGGCGACGCCATGAAAACTGCAAAACGTCAAAAAACGCCCGCTGACTCCGGCATTCGCAAAACGTTGGAAAAAATGTTCGCGGCTTGGTCGAATCTGGATCCGGCACAGGCGGCGCCGTTCTATGCGAAAGATCCCGGCTTGGTCTTCTTCGATATCGCCCCGATGAAATACACCGGCTGGGCAGAAATCGCGTCGGAAGTTCCGAAGGCCCTTGCCGCCTATCGCTCGTTGAAGCTCACGAGCGAAGACCTGCGGGCGCATCGTACCGGCAACCTCGCCTGGGCCACCACCATTTTACACGGCGACTTCGCCAAAAAAGATGGCGGCACTGACCATTTGGACCTGCGCTACACGGCGGTTTTGGAAAAGCGGCGCCAGGCATGGCTGGTCGTTCACGAGCACCTTTCCGTCCCCGTGGGCCCGACGCCTGCGGCAAGCTAGTTCAATCTCTTCAAATAAGCCCCTGGGCGCGATCGTGGCGAAGATTTGCGGCGATCCGTGGGCTTGGGGGGCACCGTTGCACGAGAACGTCATCCCATGTTGCCGCTTCGCTCACAAATGGACGTGGCAAAGCGCCAAAAAGCCAGTTTCCGAGAACGCGACTTCCCAGGCCCTATTCAACTTGCGATGGGCGGAAGCATGGCTGATGACTTCGGAGTGTACGACAAATCGGACGTGATAGCTCGGGTACGACTGCTATCGTCCCCATTCCGGCCTATTGCCGCCTGATAGAATCGAATAGAATCTGGTGCGAGTTTTCCGAAGTGCGACACGGCCCTCGCGACTACAACTTTATCCAATTTTGGGTGAATCGATGGATAACGTCCTGAAGCTGAAGAACCGACACACTGGAGAGATCCTGCAGATGCAACGCGTGCGCGAGGCCAATGGCCAAGTGATCCTGATTGTCAAAGGCTCGTTGCCGCCACACTCCAGTGGGCCTCCGCTTCATGTGCATTTCAAGGAGCACGAACAAGGACGCGTGGCTGCAGGCGCACTCGGAGCCATCGTTGGAAATAAGAAAATCACCGTTCAGGCCGGCGAGCCTGTGGACCTCCCTCCCGGGGTTCCTCATCGGTGGTGGAACGCCGGGGAGGATATGCTGGAATTCAAAGGCCGGGTCGTTCCCGTCATTGACCTGGATCGCTTCCTCCAGGCGATTTTTGCGGTCGTCAACGCGAGCCACTCCGGCAGGCCTTCGCTCTTCTACGTAGCCCATATCTTGCGGCGGCACAGGCAAACACAGGAGCTTAGGGCAGTGCCGCTGGCCATCCAGAAGATTGTCTTCCCGGTGGTTTTGCTCATCGGCCTTATTTTGGGCAAATATCGAGGAGACAACTGGCCGGGTTCGCCTGCATCATGCACTGGTGCGCCGGAAGAGTAAGCTGCGAGCGCCCACCGGAAAAGGGTAACGCCTGATAAATGGGGTTACGGAATTTGGGAATTTGGCCAATTCGGGTCGCGGGCCACATTCCGGTAACCGGACTTCACAGGAGTTGGGAAGATAGTCGAAAGTGCAACGGCCCCGTTTTCCTTGCTCATGATTGGTTGACAAGGTTGGGAGCTTTCTATAACCTCCACTTCGCGAATTTGGCGGACCGGCCGTGGTTTTCCCTGTGACGCGCCAAACCCCCGCCAGGTACATTACCGTCTAACAGGTCAACATTTCAGGGATGGAGGCAACAATGTTGAGCGAAGCGACGATTACCGGCTTCAAGGCCAGCCTGCGCGGTGGGTTGATCGAGGCAGGCGATTCGAGTTATGACGCGGCTCGCAAGGTGTACAACGCGATGATCGACCGCCGGCCTCGACTGATTGCGCGTTGCGCCGATGTGGCTGACGTCATGGCAGCGGTGAAGTTCGGCCGCGAGCAGAAGCTGTTGGTGGCCATCCGCGGTGGTGGGCACAACGCAGGTGGACTGGGCGTATGCGATGACGGCCTGGTGATCGATCTTTCGCCGATGAACTACGTCCGCGTGGACCCGAAGAAACGTACTGTCCAAGCCGGCGGCGGAGCGCTATGGCGCGACGTAGACCACGCGACGCACGCGTTCGGTCTGGCAGTTCCGGCGGGCATCATTTCAACGACTGGCGTGGGCGGACTCACACTGGGCGGCGGGATCGGATATTTGACCCGCCGTTACGGGCTCACGATTGACAATCTGCTGGCCGTCGAGATGGTGCTGGCCGACGGGCGGTTCGTAACCGCGAACGCCAAGGAAAATGCCGACCTGTTCTGGGCCGTGCGCGGCGGTGGCGGCAACTTCGGCGTTGTTACGTCATTTCTGTTCAAGGCACAGCCCGTGCACACCGATTATGCAGGGCCCATGCTGTGGCCGATGGAAGACGCGGCGGAGATAATGCGTTGGTACCGCAGCTTCACCGTCAAGGCACCCGACGACGTTTATGGGTTCTTCGCATTCCTCACGGTGCCGCCGGGACCGCCGTTCCCTGAGCACCTGCACAGTAAGAAGATGTGCGGCATCGTGTGGTGCTATACCGGACCGATCAAGAAGGCGGAGAAGGTGTTCAAGCCGATCCGGAGCTTCAAGACCCCAGCGCTCGACATGGTCGGTCCTATTCCGCATCCGGTTCTGCAAAGCTTGTTCGACGGTCTCTACCCGCCGGGCCTGCAATGGTATTGGAAGGCAGATTTCGTGCGTACACTCAGCGACGAGGCCATCGCACTGCATCTGAAGCATGCGGCAGAGTTGCCGACGATGCACTCGACCATGCACCTGTATCCGATCAACGGCGCGGCGAGCCGCGTCAAGAACGGTGCCACGCCTTGGTGTTACCGCGACGCGGTGTGGGCCGCCGTAATGGTTGGCGTCGATCCGGACCCGGCGAACAAGGAAAAAATCTCCACGTGGGCGAAGGACTATTGGAGCGCCCTGCATCAATATTCAGCAGGCGGCGCCTACATCAACTTCATGATGGAAGAGGGTGAAGATCGTATTCGGGCGACGTATGGCAAGAATTACGGCCGTCTAGCGAAGGTCAAGAAGCGCTACGACCCTGCGAACTTTTTCCGGGTGAATCAAAACATCAAGCCGGCGAAGTAAACGAGGCCCCGACTACCCTCTGACTCGTAGTGGGAATCCGGATAACTCCTGATAAACGTTGTCGGAGTGTGGGCAGGATTCAGTTTCAAAGCCGGAATATCTATATACACGCCGTACCATTGACTGGGGCCGGAAATAGGACTAAGTTTCCCTCGACAAAGAGACGATAACAAAACCCCACTCTGCCCCGGGGCCGGATAAGGATCTCATTCGGCCCCCTTTTTAATTTCAAGGCTTCGACGTGCGCGCAGCGGATTCCGCCTGTGAAACAGGATTATCGGAATGTGGCTCGACACCGGGAATCTCGAACCTGGAATCAATAGGGGCCAGATGGAGTGGTGCTTGATTGGGTGGTTGCATCCGGCCCCCTGCGCAGAGAAACACCTCTCCCCTGCCGCTTAGGTCAAAGTTAGCTGGGCTTACCAAACTCTGCCGTATCAGCCGTCACGTCTGCTAGTGTCCCCCGTCACAAAGCGCTTGATCAATTCGCGCTGATACACGGACTTATCGGGACCTGGAAACAATCAGCGAATGAGATTTGTCGGGCAGAAAGAAGCATCCGCACATCCGATGGGGTAGAATCAACGAAAGTTATGTCCGCCGATGATGCAAAGACACACTTGGAGAAGGTCTATGCCGCCAAGGCTCCAGATCAGGTCAGTTGGTATTGTCCGCATCTGGAAATGTCACTTTCTCTAATCGAGCGGGCAGCTGGTGGAGTTTCGGCGTCCATTATTGATGTCGGCGGTGGCGAATCTACTCTCGTCGATGATCTCCTTGCGCGAGGCTATCAAAACATCACTGTTCTTGATATATCGCAAGCCGCAATCGACGTGACGAAGAAACGTCTGAAAGAATCTGTCGAGCGTGTTCACTGGATCACAGCCAACGTTACTACAGTGGAGCTCGCGCCAGTCGCATATGATATTTGGCACGACCGCGCAGTCTTCCATTTTCTCACCTCGAAGGAGCAGCGCGTTGCTTACGTCCGCGCTGTGGGACGCGCCGTCAAGCACGGTGGACACGTCATTGTCAGCACGTTTGGCCGGGAAGGACCTGCGAAATGCAGCGGACTCGACGTAATCCGTTATGACGCCGAATCGCTTCATCACGAATTTGGTCCGCGATTCCGCCTCATTGAGAGTTCCAAGGAGCTGCATCACACTCCATTTGGAACCATGCAACAATTCCTCTACTGCTACTGGCGAATCGACTAGGGTCTCGCTGCGGTATTTTCGCGTGGCCCTTATTGTTTCGTGCTCAGAGCCAGCACGCCGCCGATCACACCTAGCGCACCCGCTAGCAAGCCTCCCATTCCCACAAAAAAGTATAAGGCCGAGGCAACTAGAACCACTACGGCCCAGCCTCGGCGTTGCTGCGGTTTGACGTAAAGCACGACCGCGCCGATTAGCACGACGATTCCGGCGAAAACACTAAACCAGGGCCACAGCACTCCAAATCTCCCCAAGCCCCGCCCCCACATCCAACCGCCCATCATGCCACCCCAGCCGAATCCACCCATCATGCCTCCGGCACCCAGCATCCAGAGACCAGCCAGCAGTGAGAGCACAAACGCTACTGTTGGTTGCTCTGTTGTTTGGATTTGTGTGTCTGACATTTTCTTAACCTCCGCATATTTGAATAACGCACCTCCTCCGCCTAAGAATGTGACCAAGATCACGCCTGCCGTGAACTATCTGCAAACGAGATCACTACTAATTGGAATTGAACTTATGGGTGATGCAGGACACATACGTCTAGGTATCCGGCATTTAGCCTTCGTCAATGAAATTCGCGTTCAGAACTGTTGGGCGAGACCATGAAATCGGAGATAGGAACTGCACGGGATGCGCCACTATGGCAGGCGAACTCTACCCGCGCCCGCACAGGGAGTACAAGGGGGCGACGTGCCTCGGATTGGTTCACGCCGAGGAATTCGAAGACCCAGCCAAAACTGTTTACATGTGCGACGTCTGCAACGCTAACCCTCGACCTGGTCCTCGATAGGTCCTGAGAAACGGGGTGGTCTCAGGACCTATCAGTTCTGTAGGTTACTTTTTACTGATACATCTGGCATATGACCATCGCTCTGGGATAAATTCCATGTCGGAGGATTCATGGATATTCTGTCAGCAATCAAGCGCGAAGAGCGCAAGCTCGAAAAGCAACTCGCATCAATTCAGCACAAACTGAAAGGCATCAAGGCAGCAGCCGAGGCTATGGGGCGATCTGCTGACAAGAAAGTCAAGAAGGGTACTAAGCGCGTGCTTTCAGCTGCCGCAAGAGCAAAGATCGGGAAGGCTACAAGAAAGCGTTGGGCAAGGATTAGGGCTGAAGCAAAGTAGATAACCCGATAGCTTCTCAAAGCTGCCAGGAGAGCCAGTAGCGATTCTACTTGTCGCAAACCAAGCGGCGCCACCTTCCGATACGCTCTCATGTCAGAGGGTGGCCCCTCGGTCTCACAGGATGGTTCCTACATTCCGAGACCACCGGGGATTATCGGAATGTGGGAATCCTCGCCACTAGCTCATCGGGCGAGAAAACAAATGCTACCTTCCAGGAATGCCGGTAACCTTAGTCCGAATTTTATAAATACTGGTACGTGCGACAATGTAAAGGGACTTGTAGTCGGGGTCGCCAAAATTGAGATTGGCAACAGCTTCAGGCGTGTAGACTATTCCAAGCTGTTTACCCTCAGGCGTGAGTATTACGATTCCGCCGCAGCACGATTCCCATATATTTCCCTTGGCGTCGACTTTCATCCCGTCGGTGATTCCCGGAAGCGGGTCCTTCGTCTTGTCCATAATCACTTCCATGTTTGTGAGGTCCACGGTATCGTCCGGTCGTACCTTATACTTCCTGACAAGACGGACGCCATTTGCATAGAGATACTTTTCGTCGGGAGAAAGTGCGAGTCCGTTCGCGCCTTCGACATTCTTGGCAATTGCTATGGTCTTGCCGTCCTTCCACATGAAAACGCCAGGGTAATCAATGCCCACTTCAGGGTCCTTGCATTGCAGGCGTAGGCCGCCACAATTCGGCCCATCGGTGAAGTAAATCGCGCCATCTTTCTTCACAATGGCGTCGTTCGTGCTGTTGAATTTCTTGCCATCCACGCTATCGGTCAGTTGGACTCGTTTACCGTTCTTTTCGATCCGGTCAAGGCTCCGGCCGCCCCAGGTGGCTATGACCAATCGTCCCTCGTTGTCGCGAGCAAGGCCATTGCACCCAGGCAAGTTAAATCTCTTGTAATCGGGATCTGTGGGCGGTTTCCCATTGGTCTGGATAAATCCGTGCCTCCAAGTGTCCCATCCGGTATAGCCGCAGTTATCTAAGTACAAGGAAAGCTTGCCATCCATTGACAGTTTCAAGATCTTGTTCGCGGCCATCTCGGCGAATAGCCAGTATCCATTGTCCTTTCCCTGCGGCACCCAAACAATCCCCTCAGTAAAATAAAAAAAATCCTTAACAACTGGTTCCACTTGCGCGTTCGTGTCGATCAACTCATCCATAGCCGGATCCATCTTGAGAATTCCTGTGGGGGTCTGGGGCGGCGTCTGGGCATATAACGAGCCGAGTCCCAATCCTGCAAAAAGAAACCACATCACCAGTAGCCGAAACTTTTTCATAAGCGCCTCGACACGATGGAATTGCATTCGAGCAGCGGGCGACCTTTACACCGCCCACTACATGGCGTCAAGCCCTGATAACCGGGATTATCGGAAGGTGGCATCGGAGGCGAAATTCGCCCCAAACTTTGCGGTGTGTGTTAGTTTCGTTTAGCCAGTGAAATTCAATTTGAGAATGAGATTTCTTATACAGCGGATATTTCGTGTCAACTGAACCCCAAGAACAACGCCAGTACCCTCGAATTGATTTGTCACAGGCCGTCCGCATTCGCCCTTTCGACCGGAGTTTGCCGCCAGAATATTGCACAACATTGAACGCGTCACAGGACGGTCTGTATTTTTTCACTCAGGCAAGTCACTACGAACTTGGGATGAGCGTCTATGTGACGACCGATTTCCAACCCGACAGCCCATTAAAATCTACATTTGTAGGGGTGGTCGTGCGGATTGACAAACTAGAATCTGACAAACGGGGGATAGCAATTCACGTCCTTTCTCCGTCATCGGCGGCGGCCAACTGATGCCCGGAATTTCCACATTCCGAGAAGGCGACTTTTCGGGACTTGGGTATTCAGTCAGCCGCCTAGCAAGTATCTGAAGTAATTACGGCGTTATCTCGATCCTGATTTTGTTGGAAACAATTGTGCCCCGCTCCCGCGACCATAATGGCAGCGGCGGTAGGTTCAGGTATTGGTGAACCCATTCTTCTGACACAAAACTTGTGTACTCCACGAAGAAATCGTACGTCCCCGGCGTGTTGACGAGATGTTTCGCATTTTCGTTCAGTCGTGTTCCAAAAAACTCGCCTTCCCCAAGTTCAATGAAGTTCGCATCCCGAGGTGGTGGAGGCAGTTCATCTGCCAAGAAATTCGTAAAAACTTCTTTGCCATTACTGGCAATCACTCGGACGTTCGTCCGTCCGACACCCCAGCCCCATTTGCGGCACAGAAGGAGGGATTCGGTTCCAACATTTTCGAGTAGAATTTCTAGGCTGATATTCTGCTTGATACTGTACGACGGCTTTACACTTCGGAGCGACACCGACAATGTCGGCTTAGTGATTCGTTCTTGCGCACTGACGGATGGTGATAATGAGCTGACCGCGACAGCCGACAAGAAAGCAGCCGAGATGACAGCATTCCTCATGTGTGGACTCTATACCAGATCGTGATCGGCATGAAAAAGATAAGCAACCGTCCCAGTCCCAAGTCCTGTGAAACGGGATTATCGGAATGTGGCCCAAAGCCAAAAAGGGCAAAAAGCCACATTCCGATAAGACGTGCCGGCTCAACCGGTCGATGCAACACCATCTGATATAAATCTTTTCTCTGAAAGGTGATGTTTATGACGCAACGGAGACGGGTTAGGCTTTCGGCGACGCAGAGAGCTGCCATGTGGAGCCGTTGGAAAGCGGGACAGTCGTTGCATGAGATTGGACGAGTCTTTGGCAAGGACCATGTTTCCATTCAGTTTATGTTGGCACAGCACGGAGGGATTGCTCCGGCCGCGCGTCGGCGCTCGCTGCTGACGCTCACACTGGCGGAGCGGGAGGACATCTCGCGAGGAATTGCCTCCGGTTCGTCGATTCGTGAGATAGCCAAACAGTTGCAGCGGGCGGTTTCGACGGTAAGCCGAGAGGTCGCCCGCCATGGCGGGCGACCTCTGTATCGAGCCAGTGAAGCCGATCACCGGGCTTGGGAGTCGGCCTTGCGACCCAAGCGGTGCCTTCTGGCCATTCATGCGAAGCTGCAGGAGATCGTTGCGGGTAAACTGATCCTGGACTGGTCACCGGAACAGATTTCGGGATGGCTGAAGAGTCCGTATCCCGAGGACGAGATCATGCGCGTGTCCCACGAAACGATTTATCGCAGCCTGTTCATTCAAGCGCGTGGAGTGCTGAAAAAAGAGCTGATTCAGCACCTTCGTTTCAAGCGGCGAATTCGCCACTCGCGGCACGCGCGGGATAGCGGACACCGCAGTGGCCAAATCGTCGACGCCATCTCCATTCGAGAAAGACCCGCGGAGATCGAGGACCGCGCCATCCCCGGCCATTGGGAGGGTGACCTCATTGGCGGCACCAAGAACAGTCATATCGCAACTCTGGTGGAACGACATTCGCGTTTTGTCATGCTGGTTAAGGTGCCCAGCAAAGACACAGCTACCGTGGTCGCCGCTCTCAGCCAACACATTTGCAAGCTGCCCGCAACTTTGCGACGTTCGTTGACCTGGGATCGCGGGCTGGAAATGGCCCAGCACAAAAGTTTCACGGTAGACACGGAAGTGAAAGTTTACTTCTGCGATCCGCAAAGCCCGTGGCAGCGCGGCTCGAACGAAAATACAAATGGCCTGTTGCGTCAGTACTTCCCTAAACGAACAGACTTGTCAACGCATTCACAAGCCGAGCTCGATGAGGTAGCGCTGCGCTTAAATCAGCGTCCAAGAAAAACTTTGGGATTTCAAACTCCGGCAGATAGACTGCAAGCAAGTGTTGCACTGACCCATTGAGACCACCCCGTTTATCAGGATTTGGCCGCCAAGCTGCCGGGGCAGGTAGAATTCATGTCCTATGCTTACAGAGTGGAGCCTTCACTATCCCCGTTGGTTAATTGGGGACGGCTACCTCAATCGCTCGGTGGGCGCGACGTTCGAGTGGTTCAACGTCGAATTTTGGGCGGACGAACCGTTGAAGAGTGGAGGGGTGCGCTCAAAGACGGCAATTCCAATAGCTGATTTCAGATACAAGATCATAGGGGAAGTTGAGTTTCTTTCCGACGAGGGTTGCCTCGTAGACTTTGGTTTGAGAGCTATGGGGGTTCGCAGCACTCTAGCATCCGACTGCAAAAAGGGTGATTACGTAACTGGAGAGGTCGGGATCGGCCTCGGGCTGGACATTCAGTTCCTTCCTGAAGACGTCTTTAGCACGCTCAAATGCAAGTGGCACATAAATCGCATTACGGCGGATCTCACCCCCCTCAGTTCAGATCCCGACAATGCGGGGTGCTTCATTCGCGACGAGAGCCGCATTCAGTACGTCGACGTAAAGTCCACCCTTGAGGTGAAGGTGCGGGATTATATCTTGCATTGCGCTGAGGTCAGATAAGTCCGGACACAGTTTCCGGAACCTGTTTATTTTTTAGTTTTTTTTATTTTTTGGCTACCGATAGCTGGGCCACCTTCCGATAATCCTGTTCTATAAAAAGGGATGCCAAGACAAATACTTCCCCTGCGACGGCAAAGCGCAGAGAAAATGGTCTTGCCGTCCAGCCCCAGTAATGTGACGAGACGCTGTGAGTTTTCTTTTTCCGCAGGTTCATCATGCTGTCGTAACGACGCCCATCAGTTCCCAACGCAGACAATCAGAGTGGTTGTGCAAGGCCAACCATGGTTCTATCTGAGGCTTTTCGCCTATCGCTTTTTCTGGTTATCCGAGGGGGCCTAGGGTTTCTCGAAAGACTCAGTGCCCGAAGCACACGCCTAACGGGATTATGGATACTCACCCTCGAACCAGAGCGTCTGGAGAACCAACCGGTCATTATCCGAGATGAATCCGGG
>Ga0210409_10007249_pt1 | contig 11426 bp, 10 predicted proteins | sample IncBWH17MmetaG_FD_161649 | JGI IMG/M metagenome (GOLD analysis project Ga0210409, IMG submission 161649) | Forest soil microbial communities from Barre Woods Harvard Forest LTER site, Petersham, Massachusetts, United States - Inc-BW-H-17-M | ecosystem: Environmental > Terrestrial > Soil >...
TGCCGAGTTGCCCGAACATCTGCACTCGGCTACAAATAGAGTCACTCATGGAAAACGCATTGGTGAACCGTGCGCGTGCTTACGATGCGCTGTTCGGAATGTGGGAACGGGTCCGGAGTTCCCCTTTATGGATCGCAACCATTGCCCTCTCGCTGCGCCTGGGGTGGATCGTTCTAGGCCACACCTACAGATTCAAGTCCACTGACGACAACTTCAGCTTCGGCTGGGAGATGGGCCGCATCGCTGCCTCGCTTGCTTCAGGACACGGCTTCGCCAGTCCCTTTGGCCCCACTGGCCCGACGGCGTGGGAGCCACCGCTCTATCCGTATCTCACGGCCGGCGTATTTCTGGTCTTCGGAATCTATTCGAAAGCGTCCGCGTTTGTGCTGCTCGTGCTCAATAGCGTCTTCTCAGCGCTGACGTGCATTCCTATTTTTCTGATCGCGAAGCGTATGTTTTCCGAGAAAGTCGCTGTCATATCGGCATGGGCGTGGGCGCTGCTTCCCAACGTAATGTTCTGGTGCACGCGCGCTGTCTGGGAGACGAGCCTATCGGCTCTGCTGCTCGCCGGCGTTATATGGCTAGCCCTGACCATGGAAGAAGGCGACGGCTGGCTTCCCTGGCTTGAGTTTGGGTTGTTCTGGGGACTCATCGCCCTGAACGGCACTTCCCTGCTCTCATTTCTGCCAGCAGCCGGATTGTGGGCATGGTACCGGCGCGCCAAAGCTGGCAAGCGATCGTTTGCTGGCGTAGTACTGGCATCGATCATTTTCTTTGCCTGCATCACGCCGTGGTTGGTCAGAAACTATCGCACTTTCGGGAAGTTCATTTTCATCCGCGACAACTTCGGCGCCGAACTTCGTCTAGGCAATGGCAATGGTGCCGATGGCACCCTGATGCTTTATCTCGACCCGCCGCATGATTCTTACGCGATGCATCAGTTTCAGACGATGGGCGAACTAGGCTACATCGCCATGCGGAAGGAGCAGGCACTCAGCTATATCAAGGCGGACTATGGCCGCTTCGCCGTTCTTTCTGTGAAGCGATTCCTTTGCTTTTGGGCCGGACCACCGCGGATCACTAATCCCGCTTGGCTGGGCCCGATCAAAGACTCCCTGTTCCTCGCGTCTTCAGTGCTGATGTTTTGGGGTTTAGCAAGAGCTTTGAGGCAACGGAGGCCGGGCGCGTGGCTCCTATTCTGGCTGGTATTGTTGTATCCGGCCATCTACTACTTCGTTTACGCGATTCCGCGTTATCGGCACGCGATCGAGCCTGAGATGGCAATTTTGTGCGTCTTCCTGCTCACTGAGGCAGGCAAGAAATCTACGGCTTCTCTTCCAGATCGATCTTGAGCACATGAATCTGGTTCATTTTGGTCTCAAGGACACCCGTCACCACGACGCGGCGCCCCTCGAACCCGTGCACCAGGTCGGAGCGGTCCAGGCGATACACATTTTTTCCCGCTGACAGCACGAGATATCCTCCCAAGTGCTCAATGCAATACACGGCGCAGGTATTGGCCGTCCCGCCCATTGACTTCGACTTCAGCATCTCCTGATGCGAGCGCGTCAGCGAGTGGACATTGAGAGCACATTGGCTGTCGGAGACTTCTCCGTGAAAAGTCTGCGCATTCTGCCCAAGGGTCGCGGCAATAAGGACGAGACACGTGAATGCACATTTCATCATGAATCGGTTCATAGTAATTTCCTCAAGGCAACACGGTGAACTTCATGTGCATGCCCTCATGCTCTTCACTGCAGATCACCGTGCAAACAACTACATATTCTCCGGGGTCAAGAGGAGCCGTCATCTCAAACTCCTGCGTACCGGGCTTGAACAACAGATCCCATCCTTCCACCTTGGTTCGATCCCTGGCACGCAACAGCGAGAAACCGTGGACGGAGTCGTCGCGGTTCCATGACTTGCCTCTCCGAGCTGTTACGCGGAGAACAATGTGTTCTCCTGCCTTCACCATGATCTCAGGAGTCCGCATTCCCGCAATCTTGTACCGGCTGTCGCGGTCGGCAGTAAGTTCGATCACTCGGGTCTGGGCATGAACCGGCGATTCGCACCCCAGAACGATGCAGAGAACTGCGATTCCTGCAAAGATACGCTGGATTCTCAAGAGATTTGTCATAGGTCGTGTGAGGTCACCTGTGTGGTTACTGGGTCATGTAAAACAGGATCATTCGCCGGTCTTCTTCCGTAATGGTGGCCCGAACGCGCATGTGTTGGAGAACCGTGCCCATCATCCTCGGCGGAAATTTCTCGGGCGTGGCATGACAGCGTCCGCAGTTGGCGTGAAAACGCTTTTCGCCTTCGACCCGCATGCTGTCGGCGTCTGACGGGTGTACGACCGCTGCACTTTCAGCTTCTTTCGGCTCTCGTTTTGCCGAAGGCGACCCGGCAAACAAGGACGACGATAGAGCCAACGTGCCCAGGGCAGCCAAAACTTTCCATCGAAAATTAAAATTCATTGGGCCTCCCGAGAAGCGCCTGTAGGGCCTAGCGGAATCAGGAAGCGGTAGGCGAGACCGAAGCTCCACTGGTTGAAATTGCCGGCAGGACTGAACTGGCGGCCGTAGCTGAAAATCCCTTTCATCCCGTCGCGCAGGAAGTAGTTGACGCCGAAGTCGGCCTCGCGCGTGTTGGCGCTGGGAAGCCCGAGCGCATCTTCCGCGTCGGCCCCGATTGCACCTACGAAAAACTGTTGACCTCGCGCAACGAGCTCTGTGCGCCGCATCGCTTTCTGCCAGAAGCGGACCTGGCTCAACCGGTACGCTCCTTCTACCCAATAACCACTGCCCTCAAACGCGTGCGTATATTCGGAACGCACGCTCAGCGGCAGCTTCGACGGTTGCCAGCTCATGTGAAAGCCGAAGGCGTTCTTGCGGTCGTCCGGAAGAGTCTTCTGCCAGGAACCACCGACTTCCAGCCGCGGGCCCTGGAAGAAGAATCCCATGCGTCCGCCAACGTGCCGCTCCGCATCGACGCTCCCGATGCCGATACTGGTGGCCGAGACGTATAGCGCGTAATTCATGTTGGCCTGAGTGCTAACCGGGAAGCCTCCGCGGAACATCGCGCCATCACTGGGTGCGGTGCGGATCGGCAGAATCAGCGGATCAGGCTGCAGGAAGCGAATCCAAACGGGATATAACCGCTCGTTGAAAATCCCAAATGGGGTGAGGAATCTGCCAGCGGTCACCGTCAGATACGGGTTCGCGATGTAGTCCACTTGGGCGTAATCCACATGCTTATTCACGGGGCCGCCGTAGGGACCACCTGCTGGCGGACGCTGAAACTGTCCTTCAAACTCGGCGCGCGATTCGATCAGCCAGCGATCTCCCAAGGGAACCAGAAGCACCGGGTTGATTTGCGTGTCGATGAGATTCTGTCCACCCGTGACGAAGCTGAACGTACCGACGTTGCCGGTGAGGATGGGAATCGGCTTATCGCTTTGCTCTTGTGCCGGAGACCACGGCGGGAGCGACAGGAAGAAGAGCGGTAGAATGACGGAGAGAAGAGTTCTCCGCCGACGCGCGGACGCGGTTTCTTGGAACAAATACGGCACGGCAAAACCCCACCAAAGCTATGGAGGCATTGTGCTTGAGCCCTGCACCGGAGGGAACATCACCGAGGTAATGGCCATCCGGACAGGAAAGATCGTCGCTTTTTCTTGGCACGGCCTCCTTACCCTTTTCAGCAACGCACGTCTAACCTGTTGAAACGGAGGGAGTCATGATCCATCATCGCCGTTCGGCAACGTGGTTGGGAGCCGCCCTTGGAAGTCTTTGCGCCCTGTTAGCCCTCGCTATTGGAGCACATGCTTCCGATCACGGTGGCGCGCTCTCCGAGGAGTTTCATCAGACTTATGCCATCACATCCGCAGGCCGCATTGAACTGGACAACATCAATGGCGCGGTTCACATTTCCAGTTGGGATCGCAATGAAGTGAAGGTCGACGCCGTAAAGTACGCCGACACCAAAGAGCGACTGGACGAAGCCAAGATTGAGATTGATTCCGGAAAGGACTACCTGTCCATCCGGACCAAGTACCCGGATCACAACAACAACTGGAATTGGGGCTCCCACAACAATCCCGCCAGTGTCGAATACACTCTCACCGTTCCCCGCAGCGCGAGCCTTGACGAGATCAAGTTGATCAATGGCGCTCTCGATTTGACAGGAATTAGCGGAGAAGTGCGCGCTTCCTGCATCAACGGGCGTCTGGAGGCGCATGATTTATCCGGACGCGCGAAGCTGTCGACGATCAACGGCCGCCTGGATGCACGCTTTGCACAACTCTCGGGACAGGATGTCGAATTGAATTCGGTGAATGGCTCGCTGGAGTTGACCATCCCCTCAGATTCCAACGCCGAAGTCGATGCCAGCACTGTATCCGGCGGTATCGGTAACGACTTCGGGCTGCGAGTGAATGATCACCGTTTCGTGGGGCACGACCTGCGCGGAGAACTCGGCAAGGGCGGCTCACATATCCACCTCTCGGATGTAAACGGCCGAATCGAGATCCGTCACGCTCAGGATGGGCGCGCCATGAGCCCCGTGAAGGACAGAAGCCATCACGACAAGGATGACGACGGCAGCGAGATCTAGCCGTGTAGCACTAACCCGCCGCATGTGTTCGGGGCTCTGCTCCATATGCGCTGACTTAAGACCGCCACTTTGGAGCAGGATTCAGCAGGTCGCGGTAGCTGTAGTCCCCAGTCATTTCATGATCGCGGCCGAATTCGTCCGCAACCGACCCCTGGGAGGGCGCAGATCGACAGACCTCCATTCTCTTCACCCATCAGCTAAAATTCCTTGCCGGAGAAAACGATATGCGGGACGGCCGTGGCATAGGATCGTTCATTTACGCCCTCGTCGCTGTGGCCGGCATTGTCGTCGCTTTGGCAAGCGCGCAGACTCCTCTAACCCCGAAGCTCGCACCAGAGGTGAGAGAGTATGTGAAATTCGACGATGCCATCATCGCGCTCACCCACATCCGCGTGATCGATGGCACGGGGCAGCCTGCCCATGATGATCAGACCTTAGTCATTCGCGACGGGGATATCACTGCTATCGGAGACGCGTTCTCCACACCGATTCCGCCGGGGGCGAAGGTGCTCGACCTGCAGGATCACTCCGTTATGCCCGGTCTTGTCGGGATGCATGATCACATGTTTTATCCCCAGCCCATGAACTTGGCAGGTCAACGAGCCAGGGGAGTACTCCAGTTCGAGCAGCAGTCCAGTTTCACCTTTCCAAGGCTCTATCTCGCTGCTGGTGTCACAAGCCTCCGCACCACTGCGAGCGTGGAGCCATATGCGGACCTAAACCTGAAGAACTGGATAGACGCTGGCAAGATTCCAGGCCCGAAAATCCACGTGACGGGGCCGTACCTGGAGGGAGAAGGCAATTTTCGTCTGCCCGTCCACGAACTCAGCGGTCCTGAGGACGCTCGCAAGACAGTGGAATTCTGGGCCGATCAGGGTGTCACTTCCTTCAAAGCGTTCGTGCATATCACCACGGGTGAGCTTCGGGCTGTGATTGATGGAGCGCACAAGCGCGGCCTCAAAGTCACGGGGCATCTCTGTTCGATCACGTACCGCGAGGCCGCCGAGCTTGGCATCGACAATATCGAACACGGATTTGTACTTGCCACGGACTTCAACTCGGAGAAAAAGCCCGACATTTGCCCGCCGACCACTGAGCAGTCGCGATCTGATTTCTTGGCTCTCACTCCGGATAGCCCAGCGGTTCGCGAGCTGTTTCAGATACTGACACAACATCATGTTGCGATCACATCAACTCTCCCAGTCATGGAGGCGTACTCCTCCGATCGACCAACATTGCAAGATCGTGTTCTTGGTGTCATGTCTCCACAAGCCCAGGCTGGGTATTTATCGCAGCGAGTGCAACAGCCCATCACCCGTAGTCTGAAGAAGGAGATGGAATTGGAACGTGGGTTTGCCAAGGCTGGTGGAACATTGTTGGCGGGGCCTGACCCAACTGGCATCGGTGGTGTGGTGGCAGGATTCGGCGATCAGCGCGAAGTGGAACTTCTAGTGGAAGCCGGTTTCACGCCCTAGAGGCCATTCATATCGCGACTGAGAACGGTGCACGATTTCTACAAGAGGACCGGATTGGCACATTGGCTCCTGGGAAACGGGCTGACCTGGTGGTCGTTCGCGGAGACCCCTCATCCAAAATAGCGGACATCGAGGCCGTGGAGATCGTCTTTAAAGATGGGGTAGGCTACGATCCTGCAAAGCTGCTGCATTCGGTCCGCGGCCAGGTCGGGTTACGTTAGGATCCCATTCGATCCTCCAGAGACAAAAATAGCGGAAGGTCTTGGAGTTTCGGTGTGATTATCTTTGCCGAGTCAGCGGCAGACCGGAAGCAGCTCGCCTTAAGTTAGATGGGATGAGAAGGTCGATCCCCGATCACGGATGGCGTTAAGCTACCGATGATCAGCGCACTCTAAGGTGCAATCAAAACGGCTAAGGAGATCGACCTTGGAGAATCCGCAACGATTCGTGAAGAGTCGGGATGTGGGACCGTATCTGGGATTAGTGCCGAAGCAGGAAGACTCCGGGGAGAGCCAGCCGCAATTAGGGATCAGCAAAACCGGAGACACGATGGTGCGCAAGCTGCTGGTGGGAAGCGCGCAGTATATCTTGGGGCCGTTCGGACCGGACACGGACTTACGCCGATATGGGCTGCGGCTCTGCGAGCGCGGCGGGAAGAATGCGAAGAAGAGAGCGGCGGTAGCGGTAGCCCGGAAGCTGGCCGTCTTGCTGCACTGCCTCTGGGTGAGTGGAGAAGTATATGAGCCGCTGCGCCAGGGCCTGCGCCCGACGATAGCGCCGGCGGTGGCTGCCTGACGGCCAAGGCGAGCAGAACCAGGAACCACACAATCTGAGAGGAGTGATTTTTGCAGAACGCGGTACCCAGGAGCAGACATGCGTTGATGGCGCGAACACCAAGAGCGATCTAGAAAGTTTGGCAGGCAACGACATCCACCGCCTTGTTGGGGTGACTGCACATAAGCGCTTGGTCCAAAAAGACCGCTAGTTAGATAGCAGCACCCAACAATCCCAGGTTCGTCACGAACGTGATGGACCTGGGCTTAGGATCGAACCCCAACTTGCACCGGGCCCCAGAAGCGGCCCATTCAGAGTGCGGATAGAAGCATGGCAACGGTGGGGTGGCGTCGGCCAGAGTTTTCCAGAAGGACTTGGTTCGAAGCGGATACCGAAACGAAAAGATTAAAGATGATGATGGAGAATGCCAGAACGCTGAGGCGGAGCGTGGATGTCAACGAGCAAGCTCGAGAAAGAGCGAAAACCACTCCCCTAAGGACAAAGCTGAACTGAACTGCGTTTCGCTTCGTTCCCGGCTCGATTGTGAAGTGACTTACGCGGCAGTCAAGGGTCAAGATGAACGCCGCCCTGCGGCGGCGCCCTTGACAGCCGCGCAAGTCACCATCGGACGTCCATGCTAACGTCGGAGAATAAATTACGCAGGGCCGCCACGTCGGCCTTGACTCTTATGACCTTCTCATAGAAGCCCTTATGGGGTGGAGCCCTGGGTCTGCCTCAGCGCTCGAGCGCAGCCCCGTTGCCGGCTCGCTAGTAAATCGTATATCCCGGTGCCGGCGTGCGTAGATCGGGCTTGGACGCCATCAGTAGCAAGGCGCCTTCGCGCTTGAACGCCCGCAGGTCCTCCAGACTATTGAATGACTTAGTTTTGTAGTCATCCGGCGTGGGCGTGTCGTCGGGAATACGGCGTGCCTCAACGTTCTCAAACGCGTGCTTCTTCAACATTTCGATATATTCTGCCGCCGAATGCACGTGCACCGGGACTTTCAGCTTGTCCACCCATTGCAGTGAGTACTGGTTATCTTTGTACAGATTGATCAGAATGAAGAGCCTTCCGCGCGGCGCCATCACACGGAATAACTCCATCAGCGCGCGATCCTGATCGGGATAGTAGTAGAACGACTCCACCGACAGCACCTTGTCGAAGAAGTTCTCTTCCCACGGAATCTGCTGCGCTGATCCCCAAACGTACAGAATATTGTCAAAGTCCTTCGACGACTCCCGCGCCTGGCGAACCATCTCGTCGGAGACATCGAGGCCCACCACCTGGCCAAAACCCTCGGGTCCCTCTCCAACCAAGCGGGCCAACAGGCGTGTGGCCCATCCCGAGCCGCAGCCGAGATCTAGCACGCGCTCGCCTGGACGGAGATTCATCAGCCGGATCGTCTTCTCAGTGATGTCGAGATGATGGTGCTCCATCTTCGGGCCTTCGCCGGAAGCGGCCCAGCGGTTGAATTCTTGCTGCAGTTTGTCGTCGGGAGTTTGGGGCTTGTCAGGCATTGCTTCCCTTCGTGGAACTTCGTGTCCTTCGTGGTTCCTGCCTTTCTGATTCTATAACCACGAAGGACACGAAGGTTCATGAAGGAATTCAACGCTAACAGGTACGGCACTGTGCTACAGTTTTCTTCCTCATGGCGACACCTCCTCAGCCGCCCGCGCCCGGAACCGGTCCTCTCTACTGCCCAAACTGCGCGGAGGAAGTCACAGATCCTCTAACTTGCGGCGATTGCTCCGCCGTGATCTGTCGCCGCTGCGGCACACCGCTGGAATCTCCGGACGAACTCGGAATCGGATAATGGAGCCCACTCCGGTTCTGATTCCCACAATAGGCGACCTTGAACCAAACTCCACCGACTCGAAACCGACGCTGATTCGTGGCCTCAGTCTGCTTGATTCCGTGCTTCTGCTGGTAAGCGGCATTATCGGGTCGTCGATCTTCCTTACAGCCAAAGATATCGCGACTCCACTGCCGCAGCCGGTTCTGTTTCTCCTAGTGTGGGTCTTGGGTGCCCTGATCTCGCTGTGCGCATGCTTCGCTTTCGCAGAACTCGGCTCCATGTTCCCCGATTCCGGAGGGCAATACATCTACCTGCGCGAGGCCTATGGCGAATTGGTCGCCTTCCTGTACGGCTGGATGCTTTTCGCTGTCGCCAATGGCGGAACCATCGCAGCGCTATCGGTCGCCGCGGCTGCCTATGTCGGTCAAGTCGTGCCGTTTGTCTCGCAAACACACGTGATGTTTACGTTGCTTGGAGTCGCTTTCACGCGCGCCCATCTTTTTGGGTTGGTTCTGATCGTCGTTCTCACCTTTGTGAACGTTGTAGGGCTGCGATGGGGAGCACTGCTGCAGAACGTGTCCACCTGGACCAAGTTCACAGCCATGGCAGCCTTCGTGGTTTTGGGCTTCGCGATCGGGAAAGGCAGTTGGTCGCATTTCCGTTCGAATGGAGTTTCGCTAAGCGCCGGACTGGGACCGGCGGCGCTGATTTCCGCGCTAGGAGTCGGATTGATCGCGGTCTTCTGGGCCTATGACGGATGGGTTTACATCACTTGGGTTGCTGGGGAGGTGAAAGAACCCAGGCGTAACGTCCCACGCGCAATGGTGCTGGGAGTGCTCGCCGTGGGTGTCATTTACGTTGCGATGAACGTGACTTATATGTACGCGCTGCCGCTGAAAGAAATCGCCGCGCATGAGACGATCGCGCATGCAGCTGCCGCCGTTCTCTTTTCACCCCGCGCCGCCGGATGGCTCTCGCTGATGATCGCCGTCTCCTGCTTCAGCGGCGCAGCCACCTGCACGCTTTCCGGCGCGCGAGTGTATATGGCGATGGCGCAGGATGGAGCTTTCTTCAAACGCATGGCCGAGGTCCATCCCAAGTGGCGGACGCCCGCATTCAGCCTGATCGGACAGGGCATCTGGTCGGCAGCGCTGACGTTGAGTGGCCGTTACGACCAGCTATACACATACGTCATCTACGGCATGGTGCTCTCCTACACGCTAACGGTCGTTGCCCTGTTCTGGCTGCGCTGGAAGAGGCCCGAGATTTCACGCCCCTATCGATGTACGGGCTATCCGTGGTTGCCAGGACTTTACGTGCTCATCGGGGCTGCATGGACGTTGAATACGATCATCACGCGTCCGAATGAGGCGTTCTTGGGAACGGCCATTGTGCTGATCGGGATCCCGGGCTATCTGTATTGGAAGCGCAGCAACCGCAAGGCTGCCATCCGGTAGAAGGCGATGTTCGAGCGGTAACACCGAGAAAGCGCGTCGCCTCACTTTTTTCGCACGGTTGCCCGCGGTAACTTTCACCTTGCCGCCCGCCGTCGTCGGTGTTATTCCTCTTCATTCTTGTTCAACCAACCCTGACTCCGGGACATCGATTGGCCGAACTCAACCCACAGCGACTAGCCGACGGTATTGGATTCCTGTCTCCCGGTGTCTCTCTCGCGGACATGGAAGATCCGAACCGTCCCCGGCAGGTGATGGGTTTCCGCGATCTGGTGCTGTTCTACGTGATCACCGGTATCAGCTTGCGCTGGATCGCTACCGCGGCCGCGGCGGGTCCCAGTTCGATCATCATCTGGATTGGTGCCTGGTTCTGCTTCTACACGCCGCTGGCTCTCTCGGTGCTGGAACTCTCGTCTCGCTACCCCAATGAAGGCGGGTTGTATGTCTGGAGCAAACGCGCATTCGGCGACTTCTCCGGATTCATGTCGGCCTGGACTTACTGGACCAGCAACCTGCCCTATTTCCCTGCCGTGCTGTATTTCGCCGCCAGCAATGTGCTGTTCATGCGGGAGGCGAATTGGCAGCATCTCTCGGGCAATGCGACGTTCTACATCGTTTTTGCTTTGCTCACGCTCAGCGCGGCCACGCTGTTGAACATCGTCGGACTCGATGTTGGTAAGTGGCTGCACAACATTGGCGCCCTCGCCATGTGGATTCCAGTCGGGATCGTAATTGTGATGGGTTTTATCGCCTGGCACCGCTTCGGCTCGGCGACTTCGTTCACGCTGCATTCGATGACGCCCAGCACTCACTTCAACGACATCATCTTCTGGTCGGTGCTGACCTTCGCCTTCGGCGGCTGCGAAACCGCGTCGTTCATGGGAGAGGAGATCAAGAATGCGCGGCGCACGATTCCTCTCGCCCTGCTCTCCGCGGGTGTGACCGTTACGATCTGCTACATCCTCGGTACAGTTTGCATTCTGCTAGCGCTGCCCTCGACACAGGTCAACAGTCTGCAAGGCCTAGTGCAGGCGATCTCTGCAACCGCGGCGCGGGTGGGATTTCCTGGGATATTGCCGCTGGCAGCATTTTTGATTGCACTTAGCAATATCGGAGCAGCCGGAGCCTATCTGGCCGCAGTGGCTCGGCTGCCGTTCGTCGCAGGGTTGGATCGATTCCTTCCCCCGGCTTTCGGCTCCCTGCACCCAAAATGGAAAACACCGTGGGTCGCGCTGCTTACTCAGTTCGCACTAGGAGTTGTGTTTGTCTTTCTGGGACAAGCCGGAACCAGCGTGAAAGGCGCATACGATGTG
>Ga0210409_10007250_pt1 | contig 11426 bp, 8 predicted proteins | sample IncBWH17MmetaG_FD_161649 | JGI IMG/M metagenome (GOLD analysis project Ga0210409, IMG submission 161649) | Forest soil microbial communities from Barre Woods Harvard Forest LTER site, Petersham, Massachusetts, United States - Inc-BW-H-17-M | ecosystem: Environmental > Terrestrial > Soil >...
GCACGCGGTGAAAAAGCGCGCGGCGCTTTTTACTGAAGAGCGCGAGCGCGTTCACCTGGTGCAGGGGGACATGGCGCAGTTTGATCTCGGGGAAAAATTCCGGCTGATCATCATTCCCTTCCGGCCATTGCAACACCTGCTGGAAGTGCGGCAGCAGACGGATTGCCTGGAGTGCGTGCGGAAGCATCTGGCCCCGGGCGGACGACTGGTTCTCGACGTGTTTCAGACCGACGCCGAGCGAATGCACGATCCGGTGCACATGCGGGAAATGCAGGTGACGGAGTACCGGACCACCGATGGGCGACAGGTGCGCATCACGGAGCGGGTGGCGGCGTTCCACCGCGCCGCGCAGCGCAATGACGTGGAGATGATTTTTTCTGTGGTCCATCCTGGCGGGCGGCAGGAGAAGCTGGTGTTCGCTTGGCCGCTGCGATATTTCTTCCGCTACGAGGTCGCGCACCTCCTGGCGCGATGCGGGTTCAAGGTTGCGGCGGAATACGGAGACTTCGACCACACGCCGATTCGCGATGACTCGCCGGAGATGATCTTCGTGGCCGAGGCTCGTTCGGGAGACGGCGGGTAGGCAGCGGCAGGCGCCCGGGCAGGAGAGAGGGCGCAGCATGCTGCGCCCTCAATCGGGGCCCCATGGGTTACCAGCGGGAGCGGATGCGGTATTTGAGGACGGAGGTGCCGTCCTTGGCTACTGGAATGATAAATTGGGCGGCGAAAGCTGCGGTCTTTTTGTATTTGTAAGTGGAAGTGAGCATCTCCCAGTCCCCGCCGATCGGTTCGTTGACCTGGACGGTGACAGGCGCGTCTTTGTGGTTGCGCAGAGTGACTTCAAATTCCATTTCCCAGGTGTGGGTATCAATGCGCTTGTAGTCGGTCTGTTTGTGTTCGGCGACGACGTCAAAGGCGTTGCCGATATGAATGTTCACGTCTTCGTCTTTCGGCGTGTGATCAATGCGATCTTCCCCGGCGAAAAGGATGCCGCCTTTTGAGTCTTTCTGATAGACGCGGACGTTGCCGGCAGGGAGCGGAATGCCGAGACCGTTCTTTTCCTCGTTTCGGAATTTGTAATAGACCATGACCGGATCTTTCAGAGGCGCCCCGGGCGCCTGCTGGTTGTGGTAGTAGTAGCTTTGGCCGTTGACCATGAAGATTTTTTCGACGGGAACGCCGGAACCCTGCAACAAGCTGATCTGCTTGGTTTCCTTGTCCTCGACGGAGGTCTTGCGGCCGAGGGAGTAGAGATGGTATTCGCTGAAAGCTTCCTGCTGGAACTGCGCTGCGGCAGCTCTCGATTTCGCGACCACCGCCATGTCCATTTCCCGCATGGCGCCTGCTTGCGGAACACGATTCAACTCGCCTGCAACTAGTTGGAGACGGGCGTTGTGAAAGGCGGTGCCGCTGTTGTTGACGACAGTGACCCAGCCGTCGAGATCAGCGTTCTTGTCGTCGCGTGCGACAGTCAGAACGTAGTCGGCGTTCCAGGACAAATTGCCGGCGAGGTAGGAAGCCTCGATCTGCTGCTTTCTTGCGCCGGAATTTTCAAGCGACATCAACAAAGTGGGGCGCTCGTAGAGATTTGCGGGGACTTCGGGGAAGCGATAGCTCTCGGCATACATTCCGGTGACGATGTCGTTGCCAATTTTCCAGACCGGGCCATTGTTGTCGGAGAGCAGAGTGGCTTTGATTTCTTCGCGCCTGGTGGTGCCGTTTTCCTGGTACGAGCGCACCAGCGTGACTTCCTTTCCAACATACTTGTGAAGGAGCTTCGCGGGTTCGAGGAGATCGTATTCGTAGTTTTGCTCGATGACACCGAGCTTTTCCGGATCGGTGAGCGAACGGAAATGAACGGTGGCGGGATTGACCGTGGCGGCGATGTCCATGAATTTCAGGCGAAACGTGCCGGAGGGCAGCGAGAGATTGCGGACGTCGCGAATGAGCGCAATATTGGAATTATAGACGGTGACGTTCAGATCGCTCTGATCATTGAGGCTGGTCGATTGATCGGCGGCGCTGGGGCGCGCGGATTCCTTTTCCTGCGAGGCATAAACTTTGTTGCCGTTTGCCGCCGGATAAAGAATGGCGGTAGCGGCGAGAAGGGCGATCAGCGAAGTCAGCCCAATCCATCGAAACTTTGCTGAATTTCCTGGGATTCTCATCACTTTCTCCTCGAACTAGATTGGCGTTCTCTCTTTAGAACGATGGGCGCGGAGTTTCTTGCACGGCAAGCGCCGATGGAAAGCCGGGCTCAGGGGCCGGGCACCGGCGTCCACGTCAGGCCGCCGTCGCGGGTTTCAAAACTTTTTGTGGCGCGAGCGTTCCAGATAGCGGCGTGGAGAGCGTCAGTGGCGCGAACGCCGCCAAGATCTTCGGTGAGCGGCGCGTGGATGCTCTTCCAATGAGCGCCACCATCGGTGGTCAGAACAATGGCGCCGCCGCGGCCGACGATCCAGCAAACCTGATCGGAGGGAGCGGAGCCGGCAAGCAGGTCGGAAAAGACGCCACTGGCCTGGCGCAGCCAGGACGAGCCGCGATCTTTGGAGAGCTCGATGAGGCCGCCGCGGCCGGCACGCCAGAGGAAGGTCGAGCTGGGCGGGGCAATCAAACGCGGATTGGAGATAGCACGAGCGGCTTCCAAAGAAACGGCGCTGTCATAGTTGGAGGCCAGGCCCTCAGCTGCACCGCCAACTGCTGATGGCGGCGGCGCCGGTGGAGGAGGCGCCGGCGCAGCCGAGGCTGCTCTCGTTTTCTTCGCTTCCATCTGGCCGAGCGCGGCTGGGCCAGGCAGCTTCTGGGAGTTGGCATTCGATTGATTCTGTAATGCAGTATTCGCTTCCTGGGTCTGCAATTGGACTTCGGCGCTTTCCGGTCTTGCGCCGGCAGCCTTGGCGTCGCGATCCAACTGTTCTTCGGCGCGCCGCAAATCGTCCGAAGAGCGGCGCTCCGCGTCCTTACGCAAACGGCCCTCTTTGTCGGTGAGCGATTGCCCAGGCGAGGCTTGCGCCATATATTCCCGCTTTTCATCGGGTTTCCGAGCGTCCGCTGCGTGGCGGGAATTCGCGGCCGTAAGTTCATCGCCTGCGGATTGAGGTTTCGCGGGCGCGGCCTTCGTTTGCGCGGCGTTCGGAACTGGCGGTGCAGTCGCAGCGGGCGCCTGACTGGTTGCTACGTGGACTTCATTCAGACTGGGAGGCGCCAAAAACCGGTTTTCGTGCAGCCCAATCCAGACCAGCAGGCCAGCGGCGAGCGCCCCGGCAGGGGCAAACCACTGCCAGCGCGCGCCCTTCATAAGCAGGACGCGGCGTGACTTTTCAGGAGTTGCCGCTCCGGCTGCTAGTATCGGCGCGGATACTTTGCTAGAGACTTCTTGTTGATCAGAAGCTTCGAGAGAAATTTCGTCAGTGGCTTCGAGCTGCGCGAGGACCGACTGGCAGTTGGCACAACCGACGAGGTGCTCCTTTAAGGAATTCAATTGTTCGGAAAACAGGGACCGTTCGTGGTATGCGGCGAGCGTCTCCGGATCGGGACAGGCGCCACCGTGCGAAGCAGGAATTTCGGACCGGCCGGCAGGTTCGCGCCGAGGGGCGGCGGAGCGCAGGTGGCGTGCAAGCGCTTTGTCAAAACTGCGATCGCGTTCGTCAGGCGCCATGGGCCTCTCCATCCTTAGAACGAAACTTTGCCGTTTCCTTGCAGCGCGAGGTCACGGCGTCCTCTTTCCGGCGGCGGGGCCGGGAGATTCCGGGCGCGGCAGCAATTTGTCCAAGTCAATGGGCGTGTCTCCGGCGCTGTATTCGAAACAGAGAGCGATCTCCGCATCGCTCAATCCCGGCTGAACCGCGGAACCGTTCGATGCGGCAATATCGTGGCGAAGAATTTCTTCAACCGACTGCCGCAAATCGCGCCGAACACGGTCCAGATGACGCGAAACGCTCGATTCGTGCTCGCCGAGCAGACGCCCGATCTCGGCAAGTGTTTTTTCCTCGGCGTAATAGAGGCGCAGCCGCTCCCTTTCCCGTGGTTCGAGGAGCTCCAGGGCGGAGTGCAAGGCGCGGGTGAATAGGGCGACGTAGCGTTCGCGATGCGGGTCGGCGGGCTGAAGCTGCGGGCCGAGCAGGGTCTTGGCCTGTCCGTCGCCAGTTTCGTCCTCGGCCAGTTCTTCGAAGCGCCGGCCCGCACGGATGGAATCAATGTGCCGCTGGGCGAGGACAGCTCGCAGCCAGGTTTTTAGTGAGCTACGGCCGTGAAAATAACGGAAGAGCGAACGCTCCGCAGTTTTTCCATCGGCCAGTCCGTATAGCTCCGAAAAAAGGGAATCGGCGAGATCGCAAGCTTCGGCGGAGCCTTGCTTAGCGCGTAGAATGGCGGCCGCGGCGGACCTCAGGTAGGGACGATAGGTGGCAATAAAATGCTCCCAGGCGGCTTCTATACCGCTGGAGCAAGCGGTGGCCAGGGCCAGATCCTCAAGATGTAGCGTCCCAAGATATTGCTGGAGCCTTTCCGCTGTCGCCGCCATGGGGGCCAAAGCCTTTTTTGCGCTGCGTTCCAAGGCACCTGCGAATTGCCCCGGAGACAGCATCCACTGTCGCGCATTTGCCTGCGCGTAGAGTGATTCGAGCATAGCAGGGCGGTCGTTGATCGCCTCTGAAGCGTCCGCGGCATTCGCGTCGATGGGCCGGCTTTCAGGGTCTTTGTCCATGTTTATTTCAGGTGTTTACTCTATCCTAAGAAACTCGGTGCCCACTAGAATGTTGCACCTAATGATAAGCCCGAGCCAGTCAAGAGTGTCCAAAAGGAGACACACAACCCAAGGCGAGTTTGGGGTATCCTACTCTGGTGTTGCGCTCCCTGCCCGCAACGAAAACTGCCTCGCCGGGTTGGAAGTGAGTGCGCAACGATGCGCTCGCGGGAGCATTAGCGACTTCGCGACGCTAGTACGAAAGTCCTATTCGGACTCCCTCAGCCTCGTCAGTACGCTGGAGCTGCTAGCGCACTTCGCAATCTGCAAGCGGACCTGGGAATATTGAAGTTCCCAATCCAAATTGCTGTTTGCAGACCGGAAATTTCACGAGGCGGCACGCGGATGACTACCATGATTGCAGATCCACCACGCAAGACGACGATGGGCGTCGGCTTTGAGGCAAACCGTGGCCGTTCCGGTGATCCCCAGGCATGGAAGAAGAGCATCGGCACAAAACCGATAGCGGCACGGCTGGCGTTATTGCCTGAAGCCAAACCCCGCTGGGACCGCATTGGACTGAGCGCGGCGGCCCAGTTGGCGATCATTGGTTTCTTGATGATGATTCCCCTGCTCTTTCCCGAGCAGATGCGAACGGCCTTGAATCTGCGCCCCACGGAGTTGATGCAGCCGGTCACGTTAATCCCGGTCGCTCCGGAGCCTCCGCCGCCGCCGAAGATCAAACCCAAAGTTGCGCCGCCGGAGCCAAAACCGGTGGTGCCTGAACCTGTAAAACTCAATCCCAGGCAAACCCACGTTTTCCTTGCGGCGAAGGTCGAGCCACCAAAGGTCAAAACCCTGGACGCCAAGCCCGTTGAGCTGAATCCGACATTCGAACAGGTGAAAATCGATACGCCAACGAGCCAGCCGAAGCGACCGAAGGAAGACGTGAAGGTCGGTGTGATGTCTTCTGGCAGTGCGGCTCCGGCGACGGTAGTGGCTCCAGTGAATAAAGTGCAGACCGGCGGCTTCGGCGATCCCAACGGAATCCCCGGTAAGGGCGATCCGAACAAGACCACCAACGTGAATCGTCTCGGCTCTCCGGCATTGCCGGGTGGACCTGGATACGGCAACGGCACCGGTGGCGATAAGGGAATTCGCGGCACGGTCGCAAGCACGGGGTTCGGCAACGGTACAGCGAATCCTCCGCCGCCTCCGAAGCGAGGGACGCTCCAGTCCACCGGCTTCGCGGACCAGACCGTGGCGACGGAAGCGCCCAAGAAAAAAGCGGTCAGCGGCGAAGGCGCGACGACGCCTGTTGACATATTGGAAAAACCGCGCCCGGAGTACACCGCCGAAGGGCGTACTCTGAGAATAGAAGGCGACGTTGTTCTGGAGATGGTATTCCTTGCAAACGGCAGCGTTCAGGTGAACCGGGTAGTCAGCGGTCTGGGCCATGGTTTGGATGAAGCAGCAACTCGCGCAGCGCAGCAGATCAAATTCAAGCCGGCAAAACGGGAAGGCCAGCCAGTGGATTTTCCGGCGCGCGTGCGAATTGAATTCCGTTTGGCGTATTGAGGGAGAGAGAAAATGCGTAAGGCAGCAATATTTATTTTCGTCCTGATCGTGAGCGGTGTGAGCAGCGCCGCTACGACGGCGGCGCCCAGGCCGGCTGACCAGCCGCGGACCATGGACGACGTAATCGACCGCGTGATCACCAATGAAAACCGGGCTACGCAACAGATCAAACAGTATTCGCCGCTCGTCGAGACGTACATCCAGAACCTCAAGCCCGACAAGGAGCTTGGCTACGCCCCCGCTGGCGACCGATATTTTCTCGGCCGCGCCGATTTCTCGAAGGGCGTCTCACTGGTCTCGCTGACCGACACGAACGGCAAAGGGAAAAAGATTTTTGGCTCGATCGGCAACTTCTTCTCGTTCGCGCTGCAGTTTGTGCCAGACGGATTCCTGCAGATGATCTTCATCGACACGAACGGCTTCGACAAGCAGCACTATAAGTTTGATTACGTGCGCCGGGAATTCCTCGGCGAAGTGCGCTGCCTGGTGTTTGACGTCACGCCGCAGGAGAAGAGCGGCAAGGGCCGTTTCCTCGGCCGCATCTGGGTAGAAGATCAGGATTACAACATCGTGCGCTTTAACGGCGCGTACAGCGGCAGCGGGCACTCCAGCTGGTGGTTCCACTTCGACAGCTGGCGCGCCAACGTTCAGCCGGGCCAGTGGGTGCCTTCCTTCGTGTACAGCGAGGAAAAGGACGTCCATTACAATTTGTCGAAAAAGCTGGACTTCAAGGCGCAAACGCGGCTGTGGGGTTACAACCTCGGGCACGCCAGCCAGGAACAGGAATTGAGCAAGATCCTGGTGGAGACGCCGGTGCAGGACGACACCAAGACCGCGAATGACCTTAGTCCGATTCAAGCGCAACGCTCATGGGACCGCCAGGCGGAAGATAACGTGATCGACCGGCTGGAGCGCATCGGGCTGATCGCGCCGCGCGGAGAAGTGGACAAGGTTCTCGATACCGTGGTCAACAACCTCGAAGTCACCAACAACATTGACGTGGAGCCCGACGTCCGCTGCCGCGTAATGACAACCACGACGCTGGAATCCTACACCGTCGGCCATACCATTGTATTGAGCCGCGGCTTGATCGACGTGCTTCCCGACGAAGCCAGCCTGGCAACGATCGTAGCGCACGAGCTTAGTCACGCGATTCTCGGCCATCGCCTTGATTCCAGTTACGCTTTCTTCGATCAATTGCTGATTGATGACAAGGAAACATTCCGCCACTTCGGATTCGCGCGGACTCCCGACGAGGAGAAGGCCGCCAATGCGAAAGCGATCCAGATCCTGGCCAATTCGCCTTATAAGAACCAGCTCGGGAACGCGGCGCTGTTCCTTAACGCGCTGGCCACACGCGAGAAGGAGATTCCGAACCTGATCAGCCCGCACCTGGGCGATCGCGTGCCGGTCATTGGCGATCTTAAGTCGTCCATGCCGACCGATCAGAAACAGAATCCCCAGATGATTGCGGCGCTGCCGATCGGCGGGCGCGTGAAACTGGATCCGTGGAACGACCGGCTGGATCTCATCAAGAGCAAGCCGGTAGGCGCTGTGGCAGAACGGGAAAAGATGCCGTTCGAGGTCACTCCGTTCATGCCTTATTTGATGCGTTATGGCACCGAGGCTTCGAAACCAATCGCCGCCAGCGCGGCCACTCCGGCAGATCCGAAAAGGGCGGAATCGACGCCCGGCAAACCGTAATTAGCCGGCTCAACCGACAGGAATTCTTGCGGCCCGGAGAAGACAGCTTCTCCGGGCCGTTTTGTTTTGCGCGACAGGTCTCGCGCCTCGCGCCTGGCTCTCAGCGGCGGGAAGAGAGTTCTTTCATGAGTTTGTAGCCGAATTCCACACCGTCGTAAAAATCCTGCACGCCGACGCGCTCGTCTTTTCCGTGCTCGCGATTGTCGTTTTTGTCGAAAAACATGCAAGAGATGCCGTAGGTGGGAATGCCGGCGATGCGCGTGTATTTGCCGTCGGTGGCGCCGGTCGACATAGTGCCAACCAGAGGAACACCGGGCCAGGCGATGCTCAAGACCTTTTCCACGGCCTCGGTCAGTTCCGGGAGGAGAGGCGAAGGGGGCACGGGCACGACGGGCACGAGCTTTCCGTCGGGAGCGCGTTGCGGAACGATGGTGACTTTGACCTTGGGGTCGTTGGCTACCTTTTCGAGCGTTTTGTGAACCACCTCGGGATCTTCTCCGGGGAAAATGCGGCAATTGACGTTGGCGCGCGCGGTTTGCGGGAGCGCATTTGGCGCATGACCTCCGGAAAGCATGGTGGCGACACAGGTGGTGTGCAGGAGCGAATTGAAATACGGCACCGCGGAAAGGCGTTCGACGGCGGCAGGATCGGGCGGCTGCTTGGCGACGGCCTTCATGTCTGAGGCAAGTTGTCCACTCTCCATCGCGGCGTTTCGTTTGAAATAGCTGCGCGTGATTTCGTTGATTTCGAGAGGAAACGAAAACGATTGCAAGCGGGCGAGCGCACCGGCCAGATGATAAATGGCGTTGTCCGGGCTGGGGACGGAACTGTGCCCGCCGGGATTCAGCGATTCGAGCTGAAAGTCCACGTAGACTTTTTCGCTGGCCTGGATTCCAGCGAGCAGGCGCCTGTCTTTGTCTTTTTCAAATTCGCCGCCGTCGAGATTGATGCAGTACTCGGCATCCACCCAATCGCGATGTTCCTTGAGCAGCCAGTCCACGCCGTTCGAGGAACCGCCCTCTTCATCAGCGGTCAGCGCGAGAATCAAGTCGCGATCGGGCTGATAGCCTTCTTTTTTCAGGCGGATGAAATTGGTGACCAGTATGGCGTCGCCTTCCTTCATGTCTTCCGTGCCACGGCCGTAGAAATAGCCGTCTTTCTCGATAAACTCGAAGGGATCGGTAGTCCAGTCCGAGCGGAGCGCTTCGACGACGTCGAGGTGCCCGATGAAAAGGATGGGCTTGCGTTTGCCGGTGCCGCGAAAACGAGCGACGAGATTTTTCTTGCGTTCGTTTGGACCGGCAACTCTGATGTCGTCGTTTGTGAAGCCGCCGTCCCGCAAACGCCCGGCCATCGCTTCGGCAGCCGTGGTGACGTTGCCGACGGAGTCGGTGGTGTTGATCTCAATGAGCTGCTTGAAAATGTCGTGCGCCAGTTGCTTCGTTTGATCCGGGCTTTGCGTTCGGCCAGTGGGCAGAAGAACTGCGGCCAGGCAGAATGACAAGATCCAAGGCGTTCCTTTTTGCATCGACTCTCCTCAAAGCGAATATTCAAGAAAAAGGCAGTGGACCGTCCGGCGTTGCCGGTCGGGCTGCAAGCGCATAGCGAAGGCATCGCGACAGATACGAGGCTGTCCAGAAGAGCAGAATCATGCCAAAGCCGCGGTTCAGTACAAGGAACGCAGCAAAGGCGGCGAACACCAGCAAGCCGGTTCGATCGGGCCTCATGAGCGGCGCTTCTAAACGGCTATTTACAAAGCGCGCCAGTTCCCGCGGCCACTTGAAAACCCAGTACAGGCCATAAATGGGAATCAGATGAAACCAGGCCGCACGCAACGGCTTGATCGGATAAGCGCCGGCGGTCGCCTGCAGGAGGACAACATGATATTCGTACACGCAAACAAGCCAATAAACCAGGCAGATGAAATTTGCGAGAAACAGATACAAAGGGGGAATAAGCAGGGGTTCCCTGGCAAGCTCCGGGTGCAGAGAGATCGCAATCATTTCCGCAATCAGCGTGGCCAAGCCCAATAGATAGCCAATCCAGATGCGTGGAAACGGGGGCAACGCCCCAGCAGGCTGCCGCTCCTGAGATTCTCCGCCGGACCAATCCATTCCGCCCTCGATCTAGTCTGCTTTGGGAGCGTAACGGCCCGGCCGCACTTCCGTCAAACCATTTGGGAAGAGAATGCTTTTGATCGTTCCGGGAATTTGCTTCGCCCGGCTGGCCTTACTTAAACTCTACGGGGTTCCAATTGCGGAGGGTGAAATGACTTCAAGGATGAAACGCGCTTCACGGATTTTCCTGGGTGCGGCGATATTCGTCGCAGGAATCGCGGCGGGCTCGCTAGGGGCACGCAGCGCCGCTGTACAAAACCGCTTTGGCCAGCCAAAGACGGTGCTGCACGTGGTGGTGTACAAATTCAAAGACAATGTCTCGAATTACGACCAGGAGAAGGCGATCAACGGCATCAAGGACATGGCTGGAAAAATTCCGGGGATCAAGAACGTGTGGCTGAAGACTTCGCGCAACCAGATCAAGGACTTCAGCGGCGTGTACGCCATCGAATTCACGAGCGCCGAAGCCGCAGCGGATTACGCCGAAAGCCCGGTGCACGAGGCCTGGTCAAAGATGTGGCAAGAGCAGCGGGAGAACAGCCTTTCCTTCCAGGTGTCGAATCCCTGAAGGCATGACGGCTAACTTTCGCGGGTGATTCCATACCTGCGGCGGATCATGCGATCCGCGGCGCTATCAGTGAAGAACCACTTGGCGAACTTAGCGAACGTTGCGAGCCGTGTCACACCATAACGCGCTTTGGGCCGAGGCGCTTCCATGGCTTTGAGCATAATGCGCGCGCAGTCCTCCGGAGTGGTTTTGGATTTTGCCCGAGTACTCGCAGCGCTTCCCAGATAGGACGCATAGATTCTGGCGTAGGGGCCATTCCTGAATTCTTCTTGATAGGGCTGCGCCAGTTCCATGGCGGTGCTTTGAATGTTGGTCACGATGTAGCCCGGCTCGATGAGGATGGTGTGAATGCCGAAAGGATAGAGTTCATGGCGCAAGGCGTTGCTGAGTGCTTCGATGGCATGCTTTGAGGCGCTATAAGCGCCTTGCGTCGGCGGCGTAACAAAACCGGAGACCGAACTCATCATCAGAATGCGGCCTTTCCTGCGTTTGCGCATTTCGGGAAGCACGGCCTGGGTCACGCGGATCACACCGAAAAAATTCGTTTCGAATTGCTGCCGCCAGTCCTCCAGGCGCAGGTCCTCGACGGCGCTGACCTGGACAAATCCGGCATTGTTGATAAGCACGTCGATCGCACCGGCTTTTTGATAGACGGAAGCCACCGCGTTACGCACCGAGATGTCGTCGCACACATCCATCTCCAGAGATTGGAGAGGGAGCTTCTGCTGATTTGCGCGAGCATCGAGTTGCGCGCGCTTTTCCGCGGAGCGTCCGG
>Ga0210409_10007251_pt1 | contig 11425 bp, 7 predicted proteins | sample IncBWH17MmetaG_FD_161649 | JGI IMG/M metagenome (GOLD analysis project Ga0210409, IMG submission 161649) | Forest soil microbial communities from Barre Woods Harvard Forest LTER site, Petersham, Massachusetts, United States - Inc-BW-H-17-M | ecosystem: Environmental > Terrestrial > Soil >...
CGTCCCGGGCAGCGGAGCCGGCACCGCTGACGGGTTGTAGCTCCGCGTGTAACCCGACTTCGGGGTGACGGCGGCGATCTGACTGTCGATGAACGTCGGCGCGTTGGTCGGATAGCTGGGGATGCAACCACCGCTGGGCTTCACCAGACACGTCAACTTGCCATCGTAGAAGCCTGCGTTGGACGACTGGTAGGCCGCCTGAGCGGAGATGACCGTCCGTGTGTCACCGATCGTCGCCGCCTCGTTGGCGGATACGCGAGCCCGGAGCAAGCTGGGGATAGCGATCGCCGCGATAATACCGATAATCGCGACGACGATCAGCAGCTCGATCAGGGTAAACCCTGTTTCCTTCTTCGTCATTGTTCTCCTTTCGAACATGCCGAACAGCCGACCTCAGTCAGTGCAAGGACAATGCCCATGAGCACTGACCGTAAGTTGTTGATTCGCTGATGCCAGTCCAAAGCGAGCGCTTACAACTGTAACAATTTATGGCGGGAACGAGTCTCCTCCTGGCAAAAAGCGCGTGAGGGCCTGCTACGAGGGGGGCCAGAAGTCGCGCCGATTCGGCGCCCAGAGGAGCTTGGGGATCGCGATCGCTCGATGATCTCGATGATCGCAACGATGATCGAGAGCTCGATCGTACGGCGACCGAAGACATGACTCCGCTGTGTACGCGGAGATGGGTCTTGCCTAGCCTAGACGGGAGGGAAGGGAGTGGACCCCCTCCCTCCTTGACTGGGTTGGAAGCGCCCCGTTACTGGAGGGGCGTGCAGGTCGCCCCTTCACGGACGGCGCGACGTCCGCCTACTGGAGGGGGGTGCAGCTCGCGACGTTCAGCGTCCCGTTAGCCAGCACCACGGGCGCCGTTCCCGAAGGGGTATAGCACACGAGCCCGGAGGAATCACCGCCAAAGCCCCGTACCCCGCTCTGACCTGTGACGAGGGGAGTCCCAAAGTAGGTGAAGCCGCTGGTGCTCGAAGGCGATGAGGAAGCGGGCAGCGGCACGGGACCCGGTCCGGCGATAAAGCTTCGGGTGTAGCCCGTCTTCACGGTAAAAGCAGCGATCTGGCTGTCCAGGAACGTCGGTGCGTTCGTCGGATAGCTGGGGATGCACCCACCGCTGGGCTTCACGAGGCACGTCAACTTGCCTTCGTAGAAGCCCCCGTTGGAGGATTGATAGGCCGCTTGAGAAGAGATGACGGTCCGGATGTCCCCGATCGTCGCCGCTTCGTTGGCGGACACCCGCGCCCGGAGCAGGCTGGGGATGGCGATTGCCGCGATGATCCCGATGATCGCAACCACGATCAAAAGCTCGATGAGGGTGAAACCCGTCTCCCTCGTGGGGGTCCGCCCCTTGAAATCCTGGAGGGCTTCGACGTCGTCGACGGCTACTGAGGACATAGACCCTCCTTCTGGCCCCGCAGCTGGGCCGAGCTAGCCTTTGGATGGAGGGAGGGGGTCTAACCCCTCCCTCCTTGTGAACCGCTGAGTGCCCCGCTTACTGGAGGGGCGTGCAGGTCGTAATGTCGATCCCGGGGCCGGCCACTTGTCCGGGCATGGCGCCCGACGGAGTGTAGCAAAGCAACCCGCTGGAGTCGCCCATGAAGCCACGGACGCCCGTCTGCCCGAGGCTCACGGGGGTAGCGCCGTACACATAGGCGGAAGCGCTGCTGGGCGAAGCCGTCCCGGGCAGCGGAGCCGGCACCGCTGACGGGTTGTAGCTCCGCGTGTAACCCGACTTCGGGGTGACGGCGGCGATCTGACTGTCGATGAACGTCGGCGCGTTGGTCGGATAGCTGGGGATGCAGCCGCCGCTGGGCTTCACCAGACACGTCAACTTGCCATCGTAGAAGCCTGCGTTGGACGACTGGTAGGCCGCCTGAGCGGAGATGACCGTCCGTGTGTCACCGATCGTCGCCGACTCGTTGGCGGATACGCGAGCCCGGAGCAAGCTGGGGATGGCGATCGCCGCGATAATACCGATAATCGCGACGACGATCAGCAGCTCGATCAGGGTAAACCCTGTTTCCTTCTTCGTCATTGTTCTCCTTTCGAACATGGCGAACAGCCGACCTCAGTCACTGCAAGGACAATGCCCATGGTCACGACCTGTAAGTTATTGAATCAACAGAACTAGAGATGTTGGGAGGGTTCAACTTGCCGACATTTTCTTGCCCGGAGCGTCAATTTTTGTCACCGGACACCGGCCCCGCGCCATGCTTGCTGATCAAGTATCGCAGCGAGCGACGCGTCACTCCGAGTAGCTTGGCGGCGAGCGCACGGTCTTCTTGGGCCTGGCTCAGGGCGCACCGCAGCAAGCCCGCTTCGATCGAGCGGAGGTGGTCGTCGAGGCTGAAGCCCTCCCCCAAGGACAGGGCGGGGAGGGCCGGAGAGCGCGGCTGGAGCAGGTCGAGAAGACGCGCATGCTGGACCTGAGTCGTGGTTTCCAGGGCCATGACCCGCTCGATGACGTTCTCGAGCTCTCGGATGTTGCCGGGCCAGTCGTAGCGGGCGAGGAGGGCCATTGCCTCATCCGCGATCGACGTTACGGGCTTACCCATCTCACGACTGAAGCGTTTCAGGAAGTGGTTGGCCAGGAGGGGAATGTCCTCGCGGCGCTCCCGCAGGGGGGGGATCCTCAGAGGGATGACATTCAGGCGATAGAAGAGGTCCTCTCGGAAACGACGTTCCCGCACCAGGTCCTCGAGCGATTGGTTGGTGGCGGCCATGACGCGCACGTCCACCTCGACCTCATCCGTACCTCCCACTTTCCGGATCTGTCGCTCCTGCAAGGCCCGCAGGAGCTTCACCTGCATCGAGGGGGGGGTCTCCCCCACCTCGTCGAGGAACAGGGTGCCGCGGTGGGCCGCCTCGAAGAGGCCCTTGCGACTCTGGTGGGCGTCGGTGAAGGCCCCTTTCACGTGACCGAAGAGTTCGGTTTCCAGAAGGGTCTCGGGCAGCGCGCCGCAGTTGATGGAGACGAAAGGTGCATCGCGGCGCGGGGAAAGATCATGGATGGCTTTGGCCACCAGCTCCTTCCCGGTCCCGCTCTCACCCGCGATGAGAATGGTGGAGTTTGTCCCGGCGACCGCCTTCGCCATTTCCAGAACGGCCACCAGGGCGGGGGAGGTGCCGATGATGCGCTCCAGACCGTGGCGGCTCCGAAGCTCGGCTCGGAGCCGGATGTTTTCCTCCTGGAGCCGCTGCTTATCGAGGGCGTTGCGAACGACGATCTTGAGCTCCTCGACGTCGAAGGGTTTGGTGAGATAGTCGTGAGCACCGAGCTTCATGGCGCCCACCGCCGCCTCCGTCGAGCCGAAGGCGGTCATGACGATAACGACCGTGTCCGGGGTGGCCGCTTTGACGTGCCGCAGGATCTCGATCCCGTCGCCGTCGGGGAGCCGGATGTCGGTGATCACCATGTCCACCGGATCCTGCGCGAGGACGGAGGCCGCCATGGCCCGGCTCTCCGCCACCACGACCTCGAAGCCCTCCCGGCGCAACATGATCGCGAGCAGTTCCCGCATCGACTGCTCGTCATCCACGACCAGAATGCGCTTCACGGCTTTGCTCTCATGCTGGGGGCTCTGATCCTATCCCCAGGGGGGGGCCCGCCTCAACCTTGGGCCGGGGTCCGCGACCCCCGGCCCACCAGATCGCTCCGCCGGCCAGCAGCCCCGCGATGGAAAGAGCCGCTCCCCGGAGCACGGAAGGCGGCCGGTAGCTGAAGCCCACCCGGTGCCGGCCGCCGGGGACCCGAACCCCCCGGAAGAGGAGGTTCGCCTTCAGGACTTCGACCGGCTGCCCGTCGACGGTGGCCCGCCAGCCCGGGGAAAACGCTTCCACCAGGACGAGGATGGCGGGGGCACTCGCCTCCACCTCCAGCTCGAGCGCGTCCGCTCGGCGCCACCGGATTTGTGCCATCCCCCGCAGATCGGAAGCGGCAGCGGAAGTTGCGTTCCCCGGAGGTAACAAGACTTCGCGGACGGGGTCAAAGGCGGGATCGAGAAGCAGCGTCAGCGCCTCCGGGTCGGAAAGCGATCGTACGCCCCCGACCACGTAGGCGCGGGGCAGGGGCTCGGGGACGCGAAAGAGCCGCAGGGGACACGCAAAGGCCGAGGGTTCCGCGAGCAGGGGCGTGAGGCCGGGAGGGTCGTGTTCCCCCACCGAAACCACGTGCCCCACGTTGCCGATCTGGAGAAGGCGGAGTCCCGCGGACGTCTGCTCGGTGCTGCGCATGAGCGCGGTCACGGGCCAAAACGCCGCCGGCGCCAAGCCCGAGAAGTCGCCGTCGTAGCTGCCGAAGAGCCCCCAGCGCGCCCCAATCGGGGGATAGAGCATCTCCTCGGTGCCCCGGGCCCAGCTCCAGTTCGGCTCCCACCCCTGGGGACCACGGACCAGCTTCGCGCATTCTTCGGGGAAGGTCGTCACGTAGATCCGGTAGTCGAGGGCCGAGCGTAGGCGATCCACCAGCGGCGGCCGCAGGGAGAGAAGCTCCGGGGGGCCCAGGGAGTTGACGCTCCGACCTACGCGCCCCAGGTCACCCGCCACCAGGAGCGCTAGCCCAGCGGTGAGCCAAGATGCGGGGAGGGGTCGGCGGGCCCTGGCCCACGCCAGGAGGCCAACCAAGAAGGCAAGCGCTGCCGCTCCCAAGAGCTTTGAGGCCAGTGCCGCGGGGAGAAGCGGCGCCGCGGCGGCCGGGCTCACCCGCCAGAGCCGATCGAGTTCCGTCGGCTCGCGTTCGATCCAGAACGCCGTCACGAGAAGCGCCAGCCCCAACAGCCAGAAGAGAGCAACCAGTCCGAGGCTGCGCCGCCTCTCCACGGGCGTCCACGTTCGCCGCCAGGCCTCTGCCCCCACGCCCACCAAGAGGGCCCAGAAGAGAGCGGTGGGAATCGCGTATTTCGCCGGATAGCGTAGCAGGCCGATGCCGGGCACCCGCAGGAGAAGCGGATAGAAGGGTGTGTAGTGACCGAGAGCCGCGACCAGAAACCAAGCGAAGCCCAGGCCCCCGAGAATCCGCAACGGTCCTCCGAGGAGGAGCCCCGTCCCCACCAGGAGACCTGACGACAGGCCCAGATAAAGGCAGGTCAGCAACGGCTCCCGGGACTCGAAGAGGGCGGCGCGCAGCTCCGGCGTGAGGGGTAGGTCGCTGACGAGACGGGGCACGAGCATGTCCACCATCGTGGCCGGGTGCAGAGACCAGTACATGCTCGTGCTGGGGGGCTGTCTCGGACGCGAACCGGAGCGGACGACCTCCAGCGTGGGCCACCACTGGATCGCGCTGAGGCTCAGGGCGAGGGCGGCGGAGAGGGCGACGAGCCGAATCCCCCGCGGGAGTCGTCCCGCCGCCCCTCGCGGGTCCTGGATCGCGATGACCAAGAGCCGCAGGCTGACCGCCATCCCCGTCATCAGGCACATGTCACCGGAGCCGGCGAGGATCTGGCCCGCTCCCGCCGCCCCCAGGAGGATCGCGGCCCGGCCCGACGGCCTGTCGAGCAGCCCTTCCAGGGCCAGCAAGACCCAGGTGATCCAAGCCGCCCCCGCAAAATGGTGGAAGAGGCTGACCGCGGACAGAAGAGGCCCCGATATCGACCACGCCATCGCGGCCAGAAAGGAGGAGGCCTCCGTCCAGCCCCAGCGGCGGCCCAGAAAGTAGAGCCCTACCCCCGCCGCCCAGATATGAAGGAGGACGAAGAGTTTGTAATAGGCGGCCGGGAACATGATGAGGTTCAGCCAGGTGAGGGGGTAGGCGACCTGGACGCTCGCGTCGGCCAGAAGGGGACCACCGAACCCGACGTTGGCGTTCCAGAGCGGCCAGGCGCCCTCCGACACCGCGCGCACGAAAACCTCGATGTGTGGATACCAGTAGGTATAGATGTCGCGCTGATAGAAGACCGCGGGCGTGAAAACGGCCCGCGAGAAGACCGCGACCGCGAGCAGGAGCAGGCCCGCCGCGGCGAGGAGGTCGCCCGTCGCCGGCCGAGGCCGCGCTCTGCTCAAGCCTGTACCGTGGCCGACACCAGGGGGAGGCGAACTTCGACCTCCGTCCCGAGGGAGGGGAAGCTGCGCACCACGATGTCCCCCCCGTGCTCGCGGACGATCTGATAGACGATGGCGAGACCGAGGCCCGTACCCACGCGGCTCCCGGACTGGAAGGGCTGGAACAAACGTCGCTGCTCCTCCCGACCCATCCCCCGGCCCTGATCTCGCACGGAGAGGACGACCTCGTCCTCCCTGCGTCGCAGGGTCACCTGCAGAACGCCCCCCTCGGGCATGGCTTCGAGTCCGTTTCGCGCGAGGTTCCAGAAGACCTGGGCAATCTGATCGCGGTCCGCCAAGCAAAGGAGGGGGCCGTCGTCGGAGACGAACTCCACCACCCTCTGCAGACCGACCTCCGGACCGTTGCGCAGCAGAGTCACCGCCTCCGCGACAACCGGACGAATGTCCACCGGGCCCGAGCGTTCCGAGGAGCTTTTGGCCTGGAAGAGAAATTGGTTCAGGGCGTCGGATAGACGCTTGGACTCACGGGTGATGATAGAGAGCAGCCTCTCCTGCTCGGGAGAGAACCCATGCTCCGCGAGCAGAACCTGGGCGGAGCCGCTGATCGAACCCAGGGGGTTGCGGATCTCGTGGGCGAGGTGCGCGGCCATCTCTCCGACCGCCGCCAGCTTCTCGTTGATCCGCGCCTCTTGCTCGAGCCTTTTGATCTCGGTAAGATCCTGAAATACAAGCAGATAGCCCACGCTCCCCTGATCCCCGGAGGACAGGGCCGAGACCGACACCCCCAGGACAAACGTCGTGCCGTCCGGACGCTCGTAGTCGAACTCGAGCCGCGCCAGCTTTCGGTCGGCGGCGCGCGCCTGGAGGGCGGGGGGATCGAAGAACCAGGAACCGAGGATCTCGCGGAGAAGCCGGCCGCGGATCTCCCCCCGCCGCCGCCCCAACACGTGCTCCCCAAACGTGTTGACGTGCAGAATGCGCCCCCCCGCGTCCACGGTGAGCAGCCCGCTGTGGATGCTGTCCACGATGACCTCGTTCAGCCCGCGGAGATCGGCCACTTCCTCCACCGCCTCCTCGAGCTTCTCTCCCGCGTGGCGGAGGCTCTCCGCCAAATAGGAGCCGATGAGGGCCACCGTCCCGCAGGCCACTCCCGTGACGAAGATGGAATTGAGGAGGGCCTTGGCGGGGAGGAAGGGGACGTCGGAGAGACCCTGCGGGGGGACCAGCCCGAGCCGGACCGCCCAGAGCGTGCCGGCGTAGAAGAGGGTCGCGAGGAGGGCGAGGAGAAGGCCCCCGCGCCGGGAGAGGAGAAGGACGCTGCCCGAGAGCACGGAGATGGGGTAGAGGAGCATGAAACCCGCCCGCACTCCCCCCGTGGTATAGACGAGGCCGGTGATGATCAGGAGGTCCGACACCACCTGGCTGTAGACCTGGGGCGTCAAGGCGGTCAGGAAACGCAGGGCCAGGGCGTGGAACACGGTGAAGACGTAGGTGGCCGCGATCAGGAAGTACAGGGGGTTGACGGGGAGAAGGTTCTCCGAGACCGCTTCCAGATAGGAGGCGATGAGCAGGAGGGTGGTGACCATGACCAGCCGGAAGGCCATGAGCTTCTTGAGCCGAAGCTCCAACGAGCTGTCCACGGCCACCACCACCCCGGAAGGACCGCGGGAGAGGCTCAGCTCAGCTTGCTGATGAGGTCAAAGAGCGGCAGATACATGCTGATGACGATGCCCCCCACGGTGACCCCCAGGAAGAGGATCATCACTGGTTCCATGAGGGTCAGGAGGTTGGCCACGGCTTGGTCCACCTCTTCCTCGTAGAAGTCGGCGATCTTGCCGAGCATGGCGTCGAGGGCGCCCGTCTGTTCGCCCACCCCGATCATCTGCACCACCATGGGAGGGAAGACTCCGCTCTCCTTTAGGGGCTGGGCCACGGTGAGGCCGCTCTCAACCCCCTTGCGGACGGCCATGATCGCATCCTCGATAATGGCGTTGCCCGAGGTCCGGGCCGTTATCTCCAGGCCGTCCAGGATGGGCACGCCGGAGGAGATGAGGGTGGCCAGGGTGCGGCAGAACCGGGCCACCGCGATCTTCTGCAGGATCGTTCCCAGGATGGGCAGGCGGAGAAGGGTACGGTCCACCGTCCGCCGACCCCCGTAGGTCGCGTAGTAGCGCCGGAAGAAGAACACCAGAAGCACGGCGCCCAAGACGAGGAAGGGCAGCAGGCGGACGAACCAGTTTGACGCGGCTATGACTATCCGGGTGGGCAACGGCAGTTGGGCCCCCAACCCCTCGAACATGGAGGCGAAGGTGGGGATGACCTTCCAGAGGATGACCGCGATCACGAGGCCGGCGATCCCCAAGACCGCGACCGGATACACCATCGCCCCCTTGACCTGGCTCTTGAGCTTGACCGCCTTCTCGATGTAGGTGGCCAGGCGCTTGAGGATGGTGTCCAGGATGCCGCCCGCCTCCCCCGCCGCGATCATGTTGGTGAACAGTTCATCGAAGGCCTTCGGATGCTTGCGCATGGCGTCGGCCAGGGTGGCCCCGCCCTCGACGTCCATACGTGTGGTCTGCAGGACCTTGGCGAAGTTCTTGTTTTCCTGCTGGCTCCCGAGGATCTCCAGGCACTGCACGAGGGGCAAGCCGGCGTCGATCATGACCGAGAACTGACGGACAAAGATGGCCAGGTCCTTGGCGGGGACACCGCCCCCAAGCTTGGGGAGCGCCATCTCCTTGCCCTTCTCCTTGACCGAGGAGACCAGGATCTGATCCCGGCGGAGGAGGGCCAACACGGCTTCCTTGTTGTCGGCCACGCGCTCGCCCGAGACGACCTTGCCCTCCCGGGTCTTGCCCTTCCATACGAAGGCAGGCATCGGCTCCTCCTATCTGGACGCAGCACCCCGAGGGTGTTGCGCGCCATTGGCCGCGGGCCGACGGGCCCTCATCGGGCCCCCGGCCGCACGGGTGGACGGCCCCCGCTTTGGGGCGTGGCCAGGCCGGCACCGCGGTTGATCATGTCCTGGAGCTCGTCCGCCATCGAGCTCATCCCCAGCGCGGTCTGGAGGCTGATCTGCTTGGCAAAGTAAAGGCTGGCCAGACTCTGGTTGAAGGTCTGCATCCCGTACTTCTCCTGGCCCGTCTGCATGGTGGAGTAGATCTGGTGGATCTTGTCCTCCCGGATCAAGTTCCGGATGGCGGCGTTGGGGACCATGATCTCCAGGGCCAGGCAGCGCCCCGTCCCGCTCGCCTTGGGGAGCAGGGCCTGGCACATGATTCCTTCCAGGACCAGCGAGAGCTGGGCTCGGATCTGGGACTGCTGATGGGCAGGGAAGACGTCCACGATGCGGTTGATGGTCTGGGCCGCGGAGTTCGTGTGCAGGGTGGCGAACGTCAAGTGGCCGGTCTCCGCGATACGCAGGGCGGACTCGATGGTCTCCAGATCCCGCATCTCACCGATCAGGACCACGTCGGGGTCCTCGCGCAGCGCCGCGCGCAGGGCATTGGAAAAGGAGTGGGTGTCCGCGTGAAGCTCCCGCTGGTTCACCAGGCACTTCTTGTGGGAGTGGAGGTACTCGATTGGGTCTTCCACGGTGATCATGTGTTCGTGGCGCTCGGCGTTGATCTTGTCGAGCATGGCGGCAAGGGTAGTGGACTTGCCGGAGCCGGTGGGGCCGGTCACGAGCACGAGACCTCGCGGTTTGTCACAGATGCCGGCCACCACGGGAGGCAGCCCCAGATCCTTGAAGCCGCGGATCTCGTAGGGAATCGTTCGGTAACAGGCGGCGACCGCGCCCCGCTGCATGAAGACGTTGGCCCGGAAGCGGGCCAGCCCCTTGATGCCAAAGCTGAAGTCGAGCTCCAGGCTCTCCTCAAAGCGATGCTTCTGGGCGTCGGTGAGCACGCTGTAGGCCAGCTGCTTGGTCTCCACCGCCGTCAAGGGCGGGAGGTCCATGGGCCGCAACTTGCCGTCCACCCGAATCTGGGGGGGCGAGTTGGTGGTCACGTGCAGATCCGTCCCTCCCATCTCCGTCATGCTCTTGAGCAGCTGATGAAGACTGACCGCCACTATGAACCCCCCTCGTGCGCGGCCGATCGGCGCCGCGCCTTTCGAGACACCCCTTAGAGCACGGTCTCCCGGAGCACTTCCTCTATGGTCGTGATCCCGGCCCTGATCTTCTCCAGGCCACTCTGGCGAAGGGTGAGCATCCCTTCCTCGAGGGCCTTACGCTTGATCTCCACCGCCGTCGCACCGACCATGATGAGATCGCGGATCCCTTCCGAGATCTCCATGACCTCGTAGAGGCCGACCCGGCCCTTGTAGCCCGTCCCGTTGCAGACCCCGCATCCCCGGCCCTTGTACAGCTTGAAGGCACCCACCTGATCGGGATTAAAGCCCACCTCGATCAGGGTCTTGGAGGGGATGTCCGTTACCTCGCCCTTGCAGTTGCTGCAGACCCGGCGGATGAGGCGCTGGGCCTGGATGAGGTTCACCGCCGTTCCCACCAAGAAGGGCTCGATGCCCATGTTCACGAGACGGGAGACCGTGGAGGGTGCGTCGTTGGTGTGCAGCGTCGAAAGCACCAGGTGGCCGGTGAGGGCGGCCTTGACCGCGATCTCCGCCGTCTCGTAGTCCCGGATCTCCCCCACCAGGATGATATTGGGGTCCTGGCGCAGGAACGACCTCAAGGCGGCGGCGAAGTTGAGGCCTATGTTGTCGCGGATCTGGACCTGGTTAATACCGGGTAGGTTGAACTCCACCGGATCCTCGGCGGTCATGATGTTCGTGTCAGGCTTGTTCAGGGCGGCGATGGCGGAGTAGAGGGTGTTGGTCTTGCCGGATCCGGTGGGGCCGGTGACGAGCACGATCCCATAGGGCTTGGCGATGGCCTTCTTGAACCTGTCCAGGGAGTCCGCCTCGAAGCCCAGCTTGGTCATGTCCAGCATGAGCTTCGTCCGGTCGAGAAGGCGCAGGACGATCTTCTCGCCCCAGAGGGTGGGTAGGCTGGAAACGCGGAAGTCCAGGTCGCGGCTCCGGTCCTCGACCTTCATCTTGATCTTGATGCGGCCGTCCTGGGGCAGGCGTTTCTCCGAGATGTCGAGCTTGGCCATGATCTTGATGCGCGAGATCAGGGGATCCTTGAGCTTCATGGGCAAGGCCATGACGTTGTAAAGGACGCCGTCGATCCGGAACCGTACCCGGAACTCCTTCTCGTAGGGCTCGATGTGGATGTCCGAGGCCCCCCGCTTTAAGGAGTCGATGAGGAGAACGTTGCTCAACTTGATGACGGGGGCGGCCTCCGAGGACTTGGCGAGGTTCCCGAGGTCGATCTCGTCGTCCTCGGTCTTGACCGTCTCCACGTCGGCCTCCGCGTCCGCCATGGAGTCGAGGTCGACCTCGGACAGGCCCACCGAGGCCA
>Ga0210409_10007252_pt1 | contig 11423 bp, 8 predicted proteins | sample IncBWH17MmetaG_FD_161649 | JGI IMG/M metagenome (GOLD analysis project Ga0210409, IMG submission 161649) | Forest soil microbial communities from Barre Woods Harvard Forest LTER site, Petersham, Massachusetts, United States - Inc-BW-H-17-M | ecosystem: Environmental > Terrestrial > Soil >...
AGCAAATACTTGCGACCGCGTTCGATCGTCGGGGGCGCCGGAAAGTTTTCCCACATCGATCTGGTTCAACAGATAGTGATGGATTACATTTTTCAGCTCGAGATAGACAGCAAGGTCCAATCCGTCCCGGGCTTTCACATCGTCCGCATGTGGGGGAGTGATGCTGATCGGGGGTACTCGATTGGGTGCGGCCATCGACTCCTCAGTCCTGAGACGGACATTGTAGGATTCGACGTGCCGGAATGCAATCGAGCTCGGCTCATGGATTTCTTCCAAAACCACTTCAATAAGGAAGTCTTTCGCGGAATCTAGACATGCGCCGTTCGTTGATGTTGGAGAAGTTCAATGGAGCGATAGTGGAGTTGGTGCGACCAGTAATTTCTGCTAAAGAAGCAGATGCACCGACAATTGTCGTCGACAGGCGTCCACTTTCGTTTTCGCTTTTGCGCACCATTGGGGTGAGCCGTTCGAATCGTCAGCCCAGGACAAGACCGAAAGCGAGCAAAGGCCTGCGACGAACGAGATGAAGAGAACTAAACCTGTGGCTGCTTTAGAAGTCATCTCTCGTCCTCCGCTCATGCCAATCTTTCCGCACAAGACGCATTCCTCGTCCACCTGGGTTGGTCCAGCGCCAACTTTAACCTAGCATCAGTTGGCGATAAATCTACCGGCACGCCATTTCACGCCGCCGCTACCTGAATTCCCGCCATTTTTATACGCAGGTGGAACTCGATGAAGCGGCTATACCCGGCCCGGATTCGGGATCAGCTCACTCCGAGGGCTCCGTTGGCCAGCGAGCTGCTGAATTGGACCTGCAGAAGATGTTTGGGGCTCTATCAGAAGACCAGCAGAAGACCCTTCGGCTCCACTTCATCGAAGGCTATACGCTGGATGAGATCGCCACAACATTGGGTCAGACCAAGCGCTACATCGGAACCACTTGTTCCGCGGGTTGGAGCGACTGCGAAAACTGATTTTCGCTGGCAAACTGCCGGATGGAAGAGCAGTATGATACGGGGATCGTCCAATCTAGGAGCAGGGCATTGTCTCAAAGCGAACCCCATGACGAGTTCCTAGAACTCTGCGCTGCTACGACCACCGGCGAGCTGTCGGATGACGAGCGGGGGCGGCTAGAGCAGCATCTTGCCGTCTGTGCGTCCTGCCGCGAAGCACTTCGGCAATACGAGTCGATCGTCAGTGATGTGATTCCGGCTATCGCTGCCGGCGACGCTCCTGAAAACGTACCGGCGACTGACGATTGGTCCCAGGACAAGGCGGAAAAAGAACTACTCGACCGCTTGGCCCGTGAGGAGAAAGACCTAAATGGTCGTACGGATCGCGGAAGCAGTTCTTCGTATTTCGCGGGTCGCATCCTCCCATTCTCAAGCGAGTCCACATGGCGGAATGTCTGGATACTCTATGCCGCCGGAATTCTGCTTGTTGTCGCTGTTGGTTTCTTCGCTTACCGTATCGGCACGCATCGGGCAACTGACGTCGTTAGAGCGCCCCAACCACAGCCAAGCGAGCAGCAACCCGGTCCCGCTCAGTCCTCCCTTGAAGAACAGTTGAGCGATGCCGGCCACGACCGCGAGGTCGCGCGTGCGGAAGTTGCTCAACGAGACAAGATGATAACAGATCTTCGGCGGCAGCTTGCCCGACAGTCCGCGGAAATAGGCGAGCTGAAAGCGGCAGAGACCCAGCTTGAGAGCAATCTCCATGCGGGCGATGCAACACAACAGGATCTCAGCGAGCAGAAAGCCGCGCTTGCGCAGAAACTGGAATCGGCGGAGAACAACTCTCATTCGCTCGAGGAGAGACTCGACTCGCTAGCTCGGCAGTCTGTCCAGGATGCTGCCCGTGCCAAGGCGTCCGAAGCCAAGGTCAACGTACTGACCGACCAACTGCAGGAGCAACAGGCAGCCGTTGCGCAGCGAGATGAACTCCTCGCTCATGATCGCGATATCAGGGACGTAATCGGCGCCCGCGATCTGTACATCGCGGAAATCTACGACGTGGCCGGCACCGGTGAGACCAAAAAGCCTTACGGTCGAATCTTCTACACGCGCGGCAGGTCACTAATTTTCTATGCGTACGATCTCGATCAGCAGACTGAAGTCAAACGGGCGAGTACGTTCCAAGCCTGGGGACGCCGTGGCCCGGACATACAGCGAGCGGTCAACTTGGGCATTTTCTACGAGGACAATGGCACCAGAAAACGTTGGATTCTAAAATGTGATAATCCAAAAACCTTGGCACAGATCGACGCAGTTTTCGTAACCGTTGAGCCCCAGGGCGGCAGTCACAAACCGAGCAACAAGACTCTCTTGTTCGCCTCTTTGAAGATCGACCCCAACCATCCCTAGCCGCCCCATTTGTCCGGAACCCCGGACAGTCTCTTCATTCTCTCCGTCCTAAGATTAGTCAGGGTCCAGTGGTGCCCACCGCGGATCTTCCTGCGAACTAACGGAGAGGGGGTTCCAAATCCGCTGTTCGCTGGAGAGACCACATGCGCTTCCCACGTGTTGTTCCACTTTTTGTTTGCCTAACGCTGAACACGTTCTCCCTGTTCGCGCAGTCCCCCAACGGGAACATCAATGGCCTGGTCTCGGATCCTTCCAATGCAGCGGTCGTTGGGGCGGAAATCGTGGCGGTGAACGATGTCACCGGTGTGCAGTACACAACGAAGACGAACGGAGAAGGAATCTACGTTCTGCCCAACCTGCCACCGGGCCCATATCGAGTCCAGGTATCGACAATTGGGTTCAAGACTCTTATCAAGCCGGACATAACCCTCAACGTTCAGGACTCGCTCTCCATCAATTTCACCCTGCTGGTCGGGGCGTTCCACGAGGTCGTGACCGTAGAGGGTGGCGGCCCTGTGGTGAACACGGAAAACGCGGCTGTAAGCACCGTTGTTGATCGGCAATTCGCGGAGAATCTTCCGATGAACGGGAGAAGTTTTCAGACCCTCATTCAACTCACTCCGGGAATCGTTCTCACTCCCAGTAGCGTGTCCGATTCTGGGCAGTTCAGTGCTAATGGACAACGCGCAAGTTCGAACTATTGGATGGTGGACGGCGTGAGCGCCAATATCGGAGCGAGTCCGTCCATCAACCCCGGCAATGGTGTGGCCGGAACCCTCGGTTCATTCAGTGTTCTGGGTGGCACCAACAGCTTGGTATCCGTAGACGCTCTGCAGGAGTTTCGAATCCAAACTTCGACGTATGCCCCAGAATTCGGACGCACTCCCGGGGCACAGATATCGATTCTCACGCGGTCGGGAACGAACCAGTACCATGGCACCGCTTTCGACTATCTGAGAAACGACATCTTCGATGCAAGCAACTGGTTCAATGGATACAACAACAATCCGCCACTCCCGAAATCAAAGGAACGGCAAAATGACTTTGGAGGTACGTTTAGTGGCCCCATCCTGAAAGACCGAACGTTTTTCTTCTTTTCCTATGAAGGCTTACGGCTTCGACTGCCGCAGACCGAGCTAACGCAGGTTCCTGATCTTTCGGCCCGACAGAGCGCCGCGCCAGCCATTCAGCCGTACTTGAATGCGTTTCCTCTTGATCCGAGACAACCAGATCTAGGCAATGGTGCTGCGCAATTCAATGCGAGCTACTCGGACCCGGCGTCTCTGGACGCCTATAGCCTGCGAGTCGATCATCACTTGCGCAATATGCTCAACATTTTCGGGCGATACGACTATTCCCCGTCGCAGACGGATCAACGCGGGCAAGGGGGCTTTGACCCATTGAGCAACACGTTTCGCTCTCGCATCACGACACAGACGGCGACTATGGGAGCAACGTGGGGAATTTCCTCCACGGCGGTCGATGATCTGCGATTCAACTTTAGTCGCATAAACGCGACAAGTTTTTCGCGCTTAGACACCTTTGGAGGAGCTGTCCCGCTCGGATCGCTTCCATTCCCAGCCCCCTTCAACCAAGGGAACGGATCCTTCGGATTCGGAATCTATGCGCTGCCTGGAGGCACGATATCGGACGGAAGAAATGCGCACCTGCTACAACGCCAATACAACTTGGTGGACAGTTTTGCTTTCCAGAAAGGGACCCATGGCCTCAAGTTCGGGATTGACTACCGCCGTCTGTCCCCGCTGTACGATCCCCAGCTCTACAGCCAAAACGTTTTCTTCCTCGACGTGCCCTCGGCAGAGGCGGGAAATCTGAATGGAGGCGGATACGTGGCTTCTGGGCGAGGCGCGACCTTGCTGCTTCAGAACCTGGGAGCGTTTGCCGAGGACGCCTGGCGAGTTATTCCACGCCTGACCTTGACGTACGGTCTCCGCTGGGATGTGGACTTCGCCCCGTCCTCGATCAGTGGTCCCAATCTGCTGGCGGTCACCGGTTTCAATCTAAGCAATTTGTCGCAGCTGGCTTTGGCACCAGTCGGCACTCCTCCCTTCAACACGACCTATGGCAACGTGGCGCCGCGCGTCGGAGTGGCGTATGAGGTTTCGCCCAGTCAAAACTGGCAGACGGTAATTCGGGGTGGGTTCGGAGTGTTTTTTGATCTTGCGGATCAGGAGGCGGGCAGCGTCCTCGCCAGCGGCAGTTATCCATTCGGAGCAACCAACTTCAACGTCGGAACTTCATTTCCCCTTGACCCCACGGCAGCCGCGGCACCCGCCATCATTCCTCAAAACCTTGCCACCGGAGCCCTCGCCGCCTTCAATCCCCATTTAGAACTACCCTACACTCTACAGTGGAGTTTTAGTGTCGAGCAGGGACTCGGCACACAACAGAAACTCTCAGCCACATACATCGGTTCGCGCGGCCGACGACTGATTCAGACAGCCTCGATCGGTACCCCGAACCCAAATTTTGCGGTCGCGCAGTTGGCGACCAACGCTGCGACTTCTGATTACGATGCGCTCCAACTTCAGTTTCAACGGCGGCTGTCCCAGGGCCTTCAGGCACTCGCTTCATATTCGTGGTCTCACTCTATTGACACCGCTTCCGCGGGATCCCTTTATGGCAATTATGCCAACGGGCTCGTACCAGGAATCGACCCGAATGCCAATCGTGGTCCCTCGGATTTTGACATTCGCAATGCTTTCTCGGCGGGAATCACGTACGACGTCCCGGCTCTGCATTTGAATCGCTTGGAAAATGCGATTCTCGGCGGCTGGTCGCTGCAGAGTGTCATTCAGTTCCGGTCGGCGCCACCGGTCAACGTCTATTATTCCAGCTTCACATTTCAGAATCCTTTGGGCGCGTTCACGGCGATACGCCCCGATGCCCTCGCGGGAACGTCATTTTATCTGGAAGGGTCGCAATTTCCAGGAGGCAAGGCGTTCAATTCCGCGGCGTTTGCTAGTCCCCCGGTCGACCCAAACACAGGACTGCCCGAGAGGCAAGGAGATCTGGGAAGAAACGGCCTGCGTGGGTTTGGAGCTGCCCAGTGGGATTTTTCGCTTCATCGCGACTTCCCGATTCATGACGCCCTGAAGGTGCAATTCCGAGCGGAGATGTTCAACTTGCTCAATCATCCCAACTTTGGTCAGCCAGTTGGGAACCTTGGGAGTCCCTCGTCAGTCAATCCAGCTTTTGGTTTATCCAACGCGATGCTGGGGCAGTTTCTTAGCGGGGGCAATGTCGGCGGAGGAGGGTACAGTCCTCTTTATCAGCTTGGGGGACCTCGCTCGATCCAATTTGCGCTGAAACTCATGTTCTAAGAATCGATGCTTGGCTCGGGAGGGGTCGGTGTCCAAGAGCGACCGAGCCCCGATTAACCGCATTGTCCGATGGCGCAGATTTCTCGTTTGCCATGTCTTGATCCCAGTCTTAACGCTTAAAAAGGTCGATGAACACGTTCAAACAAGTACTACCAGCGATGGTGGCATTCGTAGTCCTTGCCGTTTCACATCTTGGGGCCATGTCCGGCGACATCGCTCCGCAGCGAGGGAACAGTCTGGCTGTGGAGGACGCTCTAAAAGTGCGGTCTTTTGGGCAGTTGATGGAGATTCAGTTCTCGCCCGACGGCAAATGGATCGCATTCACGATACAAAACAATCTGCATTCAAGATCGGTTGACGACGAAGAGTACGCGCGCACCGGCATTCCTGAGTGGGCACAGGGAACCGATGTTTGCATCGTGAACACCGAGACGAGCGCGATGATCAACCTGACGGGCGGCAAGGGCAACAATTGGCTTCCCGCATGGTCCCGCGACGGTCGGTACCTGGCTTTCATTTCCGATCGTGAGAGCAACGGAAACGCTCGCCTGTGGATCTGGAGCGCGCGGTCAAATCAGCTCCGACAAGTCTCTAACATCAATGTAAGGGCGGATGCGATCGAATGGACCCCCAATAACCGCGTCCTTTTGGCGGCATTGCCGGCGGACCTCTCGCCGGATGATATCTCGAAGAAACCTACTGTTGCTAGGGCGAGTGCCAACTGGCTGCGTGACTCGATTCCCGACGTCCTTCAATACGAATCAAATCTTCATTTGCAAGATGGAGTCGATCAGCCATCTGCCGCTTGGAACCTGAATCAGAGTTTGCGGAACCTGTCCTTAATCGATATCGACAGCGGCAGAGTTGCGAGCGTTGTCCGCAATCAAAGAGTGGCTTCCTACCAGGTTTCACCCGATGGCCTGCAGGCCGCTTACACGAGTCCGTTACGTTTCGAAAGGGCTGGATCACAACAAGTGCTCTTCGATCTCGTTGTTGTGGACTTGAGAACGATGCTGAAGCGAGTGGCAGGTGAGAATCTGCGGCTTGACTATGATGGGTCCTCCTTCAGTTGGTCACCTGATGGCCAGCGTTTAAGCTTTCAGACTGGTGGCGTCGAAGAACACAGTCTTGACTGCTACGTTGCCGACTTGCATGGAGGTGTTTCGCGGAACATCACCGAGTTTTCCGAACCTGCCGTGGTTCATCGCAAGTCTCAGCCTCCCCTGTGGGATGTGGAGGGCAACCTCTATTTTGTTCGAGACGGTGCGCTGTGGCGCACATCGACGGTCCGCGTCGAGAAAGTCAAACTCGCGCAGATTCCCGATAGGCAACTTCTGGAGATCATCTCCGCCGACGGAACGATCGGATCGACCTCAGCACTCGTTCTGACGCATGACGACGGTGGCAAGCAAGACGGCGTTTACCGGATTGATCTGACTACCGGTAGGAATGAAAAACTCATCGAACAGCAACAGTGCTACACGTGCGGAAATCTAAAGCGGCAAGTCGCCGAGTCAAGAGACGGATTGCACGTGGCATTCTTGGCCGAAGACGCCCACCAGGACCAAGACTTATGGATCAGCGATTCGAGCCTAGGAAATCTTCGAAGGCTGACTCATCTCAATCCGCAATTCGACAAGGTGAGAATGGGCGTTGCTCAATTGATCGACTGGCTAAGCGATGACGGAGATCGTCTGCAAGGAACGTTGCTCCTGCCTAGCGACTATGAGAGGGGAAGGCGCTACCCGTTGGTCGTGTGGGTATATGGAGGAGCACTCTTGTCGGACGATTTCGACCGTTTTGGAGGAGCCTACCGCGGGCCTTTCAACATGCAACTCCTGGCGACTCGTGGATATGCTGTTTTATTACCGGATGCGCCTCAGCACGCGGGAACACCGATGCTCGATCTGGCGAAAACCGTTCTTCCGGGCGTTAACAAAGTCATTGAAATGGGAATCGCAGATTCTGACCGGCTCGGCATCATGGGGCACAGCTACGGAGGATATAGCACACTCTCCTTAATCGTTCAGACCAAGCGGTTTAAAGTTGCGATTGACGCATGCGGGCCGGGCGATCTCCTAGCAAATTACGGAGCGATGAACAAGGACGGAACAGCTTTTGGAATCTCGATCAATGAACTGGGACAAGGCCTGATGGGGGGAACTCCTTGGCAGTTCCGGGATCGCTACATCGAGAACTCGCCCTTCTTCTACCTCGATCGAGTGGAAACACCTCTGCTAATCATCCATGGAGGCGCTGACAATAGCGTCAGTCCGTTTCTCGGGGGCCAATTATTCGTAAGTCTTAGGAGATTAGGAAAACCCGTTGAATACGTCAGATACGAAGGGGAGGAGCATTCACCGATCTACTGGAGCTATGCCCACCAGGTGGATATGTGTGCCCGCATCATCGCATGGCTGGATAGATATCTGAAAACGGCCGTGCAATAGAGCGTCGTTCCGAAGCGGCCGGTCTGGCGCAACGGTCCGACTGATATTTGGATGCCGGAGTCCCAGTGTTCCGGGGCTCCGGCAAGAGTGATTACTCGTCGGCCTCGTACGCCGCCGGGGAGAGATGTTGTCTGTTGTCAGTCGGCATTGTGATGCCTTTGCCAACACCCTTCACGGCAACGATAGCTGATCCTACTGCCTGGATCACTGGCTTATCGTATTTCATCGCGTGTCACCTCCTTTCTGGTTTTGTGTCCTCGTTCGCGTGCACAGCTAGCTAGCTGAACCCTTACGCCTTCGATGGATCCGCCACGTGCAGCGAATCTCGAATGTGGCAAGATGTGGGGAGACTTGACGAAGCTGTCGCTAAAATGCCCCGTTTGCTGACAGCGCGCAGCCATAGCTCGACGTAGAAAATCCGCCGGAGAATCACGTTTGGGACTTGTTGATAACGGATCACACCCTTGAGTAACTCGCAGAATGCTTCCGCGTCCACCATGTGAAATAGGGCCGTCAGCAATGGTTCGCCGCGCTCAATGGAGCCAATCCATGGGCCAATCGGACCGGTCATAAACCTCGAAACATATGCCTTGCGTCTCCTGTTTAGGATTTCGTCAGGAACAATACCGACAAGAGCGCGTCGCAGTAACGATCGTCTCTGGCCTGGCCGAACCAATTGCTCTCGCGGAATGCTATAGAGGAACTCGACTAGATTGCGGTCGAGGAAGGGGAACCGGGTTTCGCACGGAGGGCTTAAAGCGAGCGCACTGCAACCGAGTTGGCGCCTGAGCATATCCAGCGCGGAAATGTTGGCTTGGAAACTCGGGAGAGGACCGAGCAGTTTGGTTCTGGACTCGTATCCCGATAATACGGCCCGATGTCGCTTAGCGAAACTCGGACGCAGGCCTGCTTCCGGGACCTTTTCCCAAGCATTTCCTCCAATACGGCACGGGAGCAACTGCCCGATCACATCCCGAAGAAGCCAAAACCATGGTTGTCTCTTCTCCAGGGCCCAGAGTTTCAATTGGTGGGCGAGAGCGCCGAACCGCAGTTCCACGAGGAGGTCTTGGAGTTCGGGGAATGGCGTTGGCACGCCGCCGGCAACTTCATCGCCGCCGGTGCCCGAGAGCAGCACCCGGTTTCCTTGAGACATCCTGTAGCTCGCATACGCTCTGTCGACGTCGCCCGAGGTTCCAAAAGAAGTCGGGCTAGCGATGGAGGAGGCGCTTTCAAACTGAGAGGGGAATGACTCTTCGGAACTGGCATCGACATGGCAACCGGTACGGCCTCGCTTTGCCTCGACGATGCTGAAATAGGGCCTTTCGTTCCAGTTCGGATCAGAATCGTCATAGTAGGAAATTGTGTCGAGTCTTGGTGTCTCAGCCAGACCGCGAGCCATCATGTCATCGGCGACGCAGACGATCGAAGATGAATCCATCCCGCCGCTCAATTCGGCGACAATGGGCGAGTCGGAACGAAGTCGCCGCCGTATCGATTTCATGAAGGCGATTCGAAAATGTTCTTCGTATTGAGAATCTTGGCGATAAATAATTCTTGCCGCGGGATTGAAGTCCCAATACTTGCGGATCGTGTGCTCGCCTTTCGTCAAGCGAACGAAAGACGAGGGCGGAACCGCATGAATTCCGACGTACGGTGTCAGGTGAGGAGACGGAAAGAACGAGAGCCAACCCGCAACGTACTCTTCCTCAAGTTTGAATGAGTGACCGGCACACAGCACTAAGGGCTCGAGAATTGTGCACCAGGTGACCTCGTCCTGTTCTATGGAATAGTAGAGTTGACGGGTGCCGAGAAAGTCTTTTGCCAGCAGAAGTGATTGGTCTCTCGGATTCCAAATTGACAACGCCCAATCACCAATCAGTTTCGCGAATGAATCCGTTCCCCAGCGCTCGTAGGATTTGGCAACGATTTCCAGATCAGTCGACGTGCTCTCGACTTCGTCCGCAAGCAGGTGGATGAGTTCCTCGCGGTTGTCGAGCCGGCCGTCCCAGGTGAGAACGGATGCCGATATATGCGGCTGGATTTCTCGACGAGACTCTTTGGTGGTGTCAAAGGCACGATAGAGAATGCCCTGGTTGTCCCTGCAAATACGGCCTTCGCCATCCGGACCATATGGAGCAAGGACTGGGCGAACCCGGTCAAGGTCCGCGGGGTCCACTGATTTGCCGTCGAAATTGCACCTGCCAAACTGGATGCTCATGGTTCGTAACCCAAGCGCTCTGTCTCAGCTCAATACTGATCGAGGACCGCGTACATCTCCCGCATATAAGGTTTGTCATTCACGACCCGGCCATCGACTTCCACCCAAGCGTGAGCCTTGAAGGGTACCTGCTGGGCCCCGATCATCATTTGTGCGGACACTCCGTGTCTTTTCAGCAAACAGGCGGTTGCCGCCGACCTTTGGAGGCACAACACCTCTTTCCAGTACCAAATGGAGGCGATATCGACAGCTGCGCAGATCTTCTGAGTTGAATTAGGAATGAGGGTACGGTCGCCGATCGGATAAGTGCGCACCTTGGTGTAAAGCGCTGAAAAGTTCCCGCGAGCCAGAAAGAGATCGAAATAGACCAGCCACAGGTACGCTCGCAATGCGAGAAACGACATATATGACCCCTAAGCGCTCAAGTTCAACTGGTCACAGAGAAATGCCATTCGGTCGGTGAGCGCCTCCACGCGCTCACTCAAGGGCAATACTGGCGAATGCCCGCGATGTCGGCTGTAGTCCAGGAAGGTTAGACTGTCGGAGCCGTTTGCAGCCTGCAGCCGGGCGGTCATTTTTCTCGCATGTAGTGGATTGCAGTTTTGATCGGAATCACCCGACACAATCATGATCGCGGGGTATTGGATTCCATCGCGAACGCTCTGGTATGGGGAGTAGCGCAGCAGGGCCGCAAAGTCTTCTGGATCGTCGGCCGTGCCAAGCTCTTCTTTCCACACATGTGCACTGTCGAACAGGTGATATCGCAGCATGTCCAGCATGGGGGCCATGCACACAACTGCGCGAAACAGTTCTGGCCGCTGCGTCATCGCCGCTCCAACCAGCAATCCGGAATTTGACCCACCAAAGATCGCAAGTTTCCCTGGTTCGGTCCTGCCTGTCTTGATCAGGCAGTCAGCAGCTAACAGGAAATCATCAAATGCGACCTGCCGGTTTCGCCGTCTGGCCGCCTCATGCCATTGGGTTCCAAACTCCGAACCTCCGCGGATATTGGGGAGCGCAAAGAGACAGCCTCGCTCGATCAGGTAGG
>Ga0210409_10007253_pt1 | contig 11423 bp, 2 predicted proteins | sample IncBWH17MmetaG_FD_161649 | JGI IMG/M metagenome (GOLD analysis project Ga0210409, IMG submission 161649) | Forest soil microbial communities from Barre Woods Harvard Forest LTER site, Petersham, Massachusetts, United States - Inc-BW-H-17-M | ecosystem: Environmental > Terrestrial > Soil >...
GGAACCTCTGGCGCTATATCTCCCGGGTAAGCTCTGCTGTGAAGGGCCCGGTATTCCGTCACGGGAATGACCACCCATCCCGGCGAGGCATCTTCCGCCCACGCACTCGTTGCGATCATTAAAGCCGCAGACAAGCACAGCATCACCCGCTGCAACCTTCGTTCTCCCCGAACATCCCACTTGCTCGTCACTCTCATGGCGCGCCTCTTCCCATAGCATGAAATTGGTGTCAGCCCAGCATCCGGGGACATGGCTCCGGAGTGGAGGCGACCCATTTCTAGGAACGCTTGGAGGTCGTGAAGGTTGCGCAACGCCAGAAGGGACTTAAGTTGGCTGCTTGAAATCTTTGGGACCTAGATTGCTAAATTATCGTTTTTCAGTTATTTAAACCACACTCTACCAGTGAAAGAAGAAGCCGGGCGGGATTGCCGAATGGAGACCGTCGGATCAGAGTTGGTTGTTGCGGAGGAATCTAGTCGGGAAAAGCTGCTAGTCGATAACGAGACCGTCGGCGCGAAACTTCCCAATCACCACGCTGACGCGGTCTCCCTTCTTCACCAGCCTGCCCTTGTTCGAAAAAGCCATCCAATAGGACTTGCCGGCTTCGGGCGTGGCGCTCTGGCGCAGCTGCCCGACCTTCTCAAGCGAGGGGACGACCAAACGAACCCCAGCCTGTGGATCGATCAAAGAAGGCTCCGCCTTCTTGTCATTGAGTTGCTGCGCCTTGACCGGGTCCAGAATTCGATAGCTGAAGCGAATCATCTCGCCCGACTCCGCGGTCTTCACGGCCAGCGAATCCACTCCCCAAATCAGGGTGTAATACTCTTCCGCGCGCTTGGAAAATCGGGTTGGCCGATAGCGAGAAGCCGACTTGGCCCCGGGTGCTGCCGGTGTGGCTTGGGCGGAGGGTTGACCTTCGCTCGGTGCCGATTGTGCGCCAGATTTGCGACTTGCTGTGACCATCGCGACAACCAGGCCAACGGAAAACAACACTCTTGTTGCTGCTCGCATATCTTTAATCCTGCTATAGGCTGACGGATAAGGTCAATGTCACCAACGTGCAGTGAAGTGTTAACTTGTAGGTAAACAGACAAAAAGCCCGATTTCTTCGCACACACGTCGTGACCAAACCCGACTCCGTCCTAGAATACCTGCTCAACCAAAGTCCTGAGTCAATGAAAAAGTGCCGTCCCGTTGTAAGCGGGACGGCACGTGTTTTTTAACTTCGTTACCGAGCTACCGTGCGCTCAGAAAGAGGCTTGTCGAACCACCGGTCGTCCCGGCACCGTCGTTGGAAACGCTCAGTGCTCCGATATCAGGCAGCCCCGGACGCGTTGCCGGTGTCGCGTAGCGCACGCTGACTGTGCAGGTACCGTTTCCGGCCAGTGGTGTGGTGAACGAGCAGGTAGTTCCTGTGATGGAGTACAAGCCGCCGATGTTCAACGACAGGCTTTCCGCTGTGATTTGCAGATTCCCAGTACCAGTGTTGGTAATCGTAATCGTGCTCGTCACAGCCGCCCGCGGGGTCGGTATTGTGAACGTCAGGGTTCGGATGCCCAGGATGTTTTGCAACGTCCCGTTCGTCGCGCTGGTGAAGCTCAGCCTGCCTTGACCACCACCGCCGCCGTTGGCACCGCACGTCGTCCCGTTCGAGATGTCCACCGCGCCCATATCGACACATGGATTCGTGGACGTCTTCCTCGGGTTTCCGAAGTAGTCGAAGCCAGGCGCTTCGGCGTAGGTTGAGGCAGTCGTTCCGATCGCATCGACCGCCGGTGAACCGGTTGCCAGAGCGTAGTTCCCAAGGGTCGCCCCGGTGACCGGATGAGTGAGAGCCAACGGCCCCCAGCTCATGTTGATCCAGTTGTTGCCTTCATCCACGGTCGCAGCCGGGGTGAGGTTAAACAACGGGTTCGGCACGGTCGCATCCGAGATGCCCGGGGGCACGTTGTAGCCGGCCGATCCGAGTTCCGGTGGTACGCGCGAACCGTTGCAGTACTGGCTCACAGCGGCTGGGTTGGTGAACATGTTGTGCAAGCTAGCCGCGTCGTAGCCAGTCGAGCCTGGCGTGAGCACGGAGTAGGTCGGAGCGAGGGTGATTCCCGACCCATGGTTGCCTGGACCGGAATCGCCACGCACGCCGATATCCCAGTAGTTCGCACCGGTGGCGGCACAAGCACCCGTTCCGCCAGTGATGAGAGTGCTACCACTAGTGGTGGTCGAAGCGTCCGTTTGCGGCTGGTTGAGTGCTGGCATCAGGGTAACGACGTGCTGCTGATTAAGCGTCCCGCCCCCCAGGGCGCCCACGCTGATGTGGAAGTCCCGGTTCTGCCAGAAAACGTTGTTGGCAAGAATCGGATACGACAACTTCGTGCAGTTCGGGTGGCCTGTCGGACACGTGATTGTCACGGTGCCCATGTCGCTCGTCAGGGTTGCGCTGTTCTGAATTGCAACCAACCCAGCGGGTTGCGGCGCAGAAGCCGTGCCGCAATTCGTAGTGCAGGTCGGTCCCTGGCTGCTGGCGATCGGCGCGCCCAGAGTATTGAAGAGAACTCCAGAGGATGCCGTCGTGTCGTTGGAGACAACGGTGTTGTTGATGAAGCTCACTGCCAGTGCATCCTGCAGCGAGACTCCGGCACCGTCCCATCCAGCGACGTTGTTGGCGATGATGTTGTTGGTGACCAACGGCGCGTACCAACGGTCGGGACGGGTCGGGAAGTTGATAACTTCCGTCCCGTTGACGCCTTGGAACCGGATACCGCCGCCGCTGCCGCTTTCCGCCGAGTTACCCAGGATCAGGTTGGCATTGATCACGAGGCCCGGGCCGGTACCGTCGCTGGTGCCGGGTGCGCAATCCGCATCCGGTCCGCCGACGCAAGTTGGGTCGGTGTCGGGCGCTCCGAGGATGGAGATACCGCCACCGTTGGTCGCGATCGTCGGGTTCACGCTCTGGTTGAAGATGATCGTGTTGTGCTCAATGTCTCCGTTGTAGCTGAAGCCCATGTGATTGACGCCAGCGCCATCACCTGTGCTCAGGTTGCCGCACACCCAGTTGTTCTGGAACTTGTAGAAGTCCGAGCCGGTGCAGAACGCGATACCACCCGCACCAGATGGGGTGCCGGAGAACAACTCGTCACCGAGTGAATTGTTGGACGTGATCGCGTTGTTATGCACGTTCACGTTCAGGTTGAAGCAGTACGGCAGTTGGGTGTTCGTTGGACCGCCGCTCTGGCAAGAGCCCGGATCAGCATTCGGGGTCGTGCCATTCTGCAGGTACTGGGGTGGGAATTCTCCCTGTCCGATGCTAATACCGCCGGACACCGTGCCGGTGTTGCTGTTCACACGGTCGTTGGCGATCTGGAGGTTATGCGCCCACGCGTGCACGAAGATTCCGCCGCCACCTTGCGAGCTGTCGGTGACGCCGAGTCCATCGATGCTCGACGGGTTGCATTGGAAGTTGCTGGGGAACGGATTCGCCGGATTGCTCCTGGACGTGGTGCAATCCCGCGCCGTCAGCAGCGTTGTTCCAGTCGGGAACGTGTCTGCTCCGAAAGGCGCTGATCCCGCCGGGAACCGTACGCCTTTGCCGAGAACTGTGATTCCCGCTCCTTCGTACGCACCCATCAAAGTTGGCTCCTGCAGTTGTTCTGCAATGTTGCCGTTGAGGGTGGCATCCCAGCCCACAGTCGCTTCCAGGGGCAGGCGATCGACCGAGAATTGCATGTTCGTAGCGCAAGTGAACTGTCCAGTCGCGTCGTATGGATTCCGCTGCTGGCCGTTTACCAACGTAGTGTTGATCGCGGTCGCATTCAGGGCGAGTCCGAAGAGGCAATCGACCTGACGACGCCACGGATCGAGCTTGCCGGCCGGGTGCGTGCTGGCGTTGATGATGCTGGATGCAGCGGCGACGCCTTGCAGGCGGACCGGTTTCCACATCAAGACCATCTCGTTGTAGTTACCCGGCGGCACGATGATGAGATCGCCAGGGCTGGCGGTATCAATCGCCGACTGGATGGTCTGGCCGGCCGTCATTACCGTCGGCACCTTTCCACCGATCGTTACGGTCACAGCATCAACCGATTGCTTGCCGTTCGCCGCGACGATGACCAATTGTCCGCACTGTGCGAACGAGCCACCGTACTGAGCCTGTTGTTGCACCGCGCAAGCCGGCACACCACCGGGCACGGTTAGGACAATCTGCGTGTCGCTCCAGGTACTGATGTTCGCCGATGGCACCGTAACGCCACCGATGATCACTTTTCCCTGCGTCCCACCGAAGCCGTAGTGACGACTCACTTTTCTCAGGTTGTAGGGGCTCGTGGTGACCTGCGGACCGGAGTACGCGTTGTTCGGAACCAACGTGTCGCCCAGAGCCGTAATGGTCAGGGTTTGTCCGCTGGTACCCAACGTGGCGTTTGCAGTAGCTCCGCTGCCGCCGTTGCCGCTGATAGCAAAGTTAGTGGGGGCCGTAGCGTAGCCCGAACCGTCGGCGGTCAGGACAATCGCATTGACTCCCATGCTCGCCGAGCTGTTCGGCAGGTTCGCCGAACCTCCGGTAAGACGGCGGACGCTGATCGTTGGCCTGGATGTGTAGCCGGCTCCCTGGCTGGTCACACTGAAGGTAATAGTGCTGCCGCTCTTGGTTGCAGTAGCGGCTGCGCCACCGCCACCCGAGATTGTGACCGCAGGATGCGTGGCGAAGTTGCTGCAGCTGTTGTTCCCGTTCACACCGCAAGTGAAGGGCGCGATCGAGATCAGTTTCAGGTCGGTAACCTGACCCGTTCCGCCGTCTGCTGTCGGAGGAATGTTGAAGGTAAAGGGCGCCGAGTTGTAGCCGCTACCAGAATTAACGAGTGTCAACGAGGCGATCGAACTCTTGCCTACGCCAACCCAAGGTCCTTTCACGTCGCCGTCGACTTCCTTCACAGCCGGCGTCGCATCCGGATACGCGCAGTCAGGATTGTTGTATCCCGCACCGGCGAAGGCCGAGGTGGGCACAACTGGTGTGTCCATGTACTGCGTCTGTCCCGGCATGAACGGGATCTCGTAGCAGAACTGGCTGTACTGCGGGTTGTACAACGGGTCGGTGACCATCGCGCCGCCAATCAGAACCGGACCCGGATCGTTCATGCACGTGACCATCATCGTCGGAGCGTACCCGGTCGGGTTCGGCGGGTTCACTTCCCACGTGGAGTAGTTCAGACCGTTATAGGTTCCCCAATGGTCGGTATACGTACGCGAAATCTCGTTGCCGTTGAAGTCTTTGATCGAGATCGGCAGGAACGGCGGAGAGAACTTTTCACCGAACTGGGGCGAGAACGGATCGAATTCCGAGGTGTAGTCGTCGGTGATCACACCCGTGAAGTGCGCCGCTACGTGGGTCGAGGTGAAGACCCAGAACTTCGCCAACACTGAAGTCTGATCATCCAGAGTGACTTCTTTCCGATCGCAGAGGTTGCGGGTTGCTCCTGCGAACGGCGCCACTTCACCAGACTGTGGGAACAGGCTGATGTAATCAGGCACGACACGGGACGCGCCTACGCATGGCCAGAAGGTCTCGACGCTGCCCGTGTCTCCTTCGTGGCTGGGCAAGGTGGTGCGGCCCAGAGTCTGAGTCGATTGCTGCGCGTTGCAAACGGTCGGGCTCGTCGTCGGGTCGCAGGTGCCAGGGTTCGAGCTGATCTCGGCCTGGTCAGGCAGGATGAAGATCGAGCCCAATCCGCCGAACTGCTGGGTGACCGGCGCGATGTAGTTGTCGCCGATCAGAATGTTCTTGTCTTCTTCTTTGACCAGTTCATAGCCCGGTGGCACGATCATTTCGACTACATACTTGCCATCCGGCAACATGGGCTTCCCTTTACGGTACGGATCAGTCGTGTCCGGATTCGGGATGCAAATCGTGCAGTGCGTTCCAGTTGGTTCTCCCGAAACAGGGTCGATACCAGTGACGCTTGGGAACGAGTACATACCGTCATAAGGAGCCGGCTGTAACTGGTTCCAGTTATGCATGCCGTCAAAGCATTTGAACTGCGAATTATTCGGAATAGTGTGAGCCGGTGTTCCGCCGTTGTTGTAAACGTCGAGCCACATCGGCTGGTTGTACAGCGTGAAGAAGAACAGATCAGCGTTCGGGCCGCTCGCGGCTCCTTGTCCGGGGCAGTTCATGTTCGGAACGCCGTCGGAACGGAAGCCCTGCGCCCAGTCATCCCAGCTCGTGGTAGTGGTCGTATCCACCAGATTCAGACTCTGCGTTCCATCCGGGGCTGTGCCTTCCTGATACAGATTGATGACGACTCCAGGAACGTCCGGAGTCCAGCTGGTATGGATGAGCAGGCCGGGATCATCGAACGGCCGTGTCGAAGCGTAGATCACTTCGCCATGGATACCGCCGTTTTCGCCCTGTGCAAAGGGTGACTTACCGAACTCGAGGAACGAGTTCTGACCAGAGAACCCTTGCCAACCGTAGGTCGAAACCCAGGCTGGATCGACTCGGCCAGTGGAACCACCTGGACCGCCCGGCGCGAGTGGAGCCGGAGCATCGGAGCAATCGGCAGTGGCGCAATAGAACGAGCCCGGTACCCGCAGAGTGGTGGGTACTGGAATCGGTTCCTGTGTGCTTGCCATGAAGCCTGCGATATTGGTGCAGCGTTGTCCCGTCGGACAAGCCAGTTGATTTCCTTGACTATCGACCGGAAACGCCATGTCGGCCGGACCACCCGCGTCGTACACCACGTGGGTACCCGTGCTCTTGTAACGGGTCGTATCCGTTTCAATCACGTACCAGCTGAACAGCGGGAATACTTCGTTGAACCCGGCATTGCCACTCAGGTCGGTGTTGTTGAAGTTGGAGTAGCTACCATCGCGGAAACGGATGTTGGTCGCCACCAGCGTAAGACCCTGCTCGTTGGCGTCACGCACACCGTTTTTGTTCGCATCGAAGAACGTCGTGGTGTAGATGTTGGCCTGCCACTGGTTCATGGCTACATCGCCCAGGTTGCAGTTCGTCGCCGTCGATCCCGTGCCTTGGCACAGCCCGAACGAACCACCGAATCCAACCGGAGTTGACAGCCCGTCCACCAGCATATCGTTCCACTGGTCGAACACCGTGATTCTCCAGTCACCGCTAGGGAGACCAGAGATCGTGAAGGTTCCATCCGAATTGCACTTGGTGAAGGCAAAGTCTTCACCGTCTGGATCGCCGAAGCTTACATAGCACTGGGTGAAGGCAAAGCTGTCATTGGAACCGCTGCTGTACAGCCTCTCATCCGGCGTGCGGCTCATACGCTCGGTCGTGACTTTGCCGGTGACAGTATTGGTGCAGGTTCCACCGGTTCCGGGACCGAGATTAATGTCGGTTCCAGCGCAGACGCCAGCCTTGCGACCGTTGATGATTCCCGGGTTCGCAAATCCGATGGACACGTGATATCCCGCCGGACCGAACTCCTGGAAGTAGCTCGGCTCAGCCACACGCAGGAAAGAGTCGTGAGCCTTCTGACCGTCAAGCGTATTGGTCTGGAGCCACTCTTCTCCACGCGCAATGTGATCCGCGCCCGGGGTTGCCACTACGCCGTAGCGGCCAGGCATCAGGTTCGCGATCACTGCTTGTCCAGCCAGCGGCGAGAAAGTGACGCCGTCTGCTTCGTAGGTTGGGCAGGTGACGATCGTTCCAGTGATCCCCGTCGGACTCGGTGTGCCGCCTGCCTGGCGTGCGATCGCCGAGATGGGACACGCGTCGAGTTGGGTTGCCGGATCGATTGTTCCCGACAGGCTGTTGGACAACGGCATGTTAAACATGTCGTACGTCATTTGGCCGGTTGCGTCGCCGGTGCCGCCCGCATCGTCGAACAGGGTGATGTTAAATCCGCCAAGACCCGGCTCGTTGGGCGAGATCGTATCCACGCCACCACCGGCGTCGTTTTCGCCGTTGAGCGGGAAGTCATCTTCGAAGACAAAGACCGAAAGCTTCGAGGTTTGCAATGGTGTTGGTTCGGACAGGATGGTTACCGCAAGCTGCCCGGCCTGAATTGGAGCTCCACCCATGCCGTGGCCGCAGTTGGGAGAGGGGTTGCTCTTGCCCGATATGTCGATCACGCACTGCGGCGAGCCGGCATATCCTTGACCGAACGGATTGCCTGCGTCGCCCGGCAGGACCGAAATGTAATAGCGCTTGTTGGGATCAAGGTGAACCTGGCCGGGATCCAACGTCGCCTGCTGGGCTGCAGTCGTGCGGCAAACACCGTTGCCTACGTCGCAAACCGCATTCACACCACCGACGGTCTGACCACCTTCGCACGAAAGGGTGCCAGTGCAACCAGCTGCCACAAGCGGCATGTAGCTGGTGTGGAAGTTCGTGCCGAAGGTTGGAGGAACCGTACACCCTGGAGTTTTGGAACAATCAGCAGCCGTGCCGCCCGTCGTTGCGGTGTTGTTCGGATTAATGTAGAAGGTCCGATCTTCTTCAATGATCCAGCGGTAATCACTGATCAGAGCTTTCGACACACCGTCCTTAACTGTCACCTGCAAATTGCTCGCCGTCGGGAAGACCAGCGTGACAGTTCCGGCATTGGGACTCACCGTCCCCTGCGAGTTCTGGGCTTTGTAAGTGAATGTGTAGGTGCCGGGAGCGGACACCGTCGCATTGAAGCCGCCGTTCTTATCGACGGTGACGCTTCCAGTTCCTGCGCTAGTCGATGTGAGCGTCCCGGAAATGCTGGCTGCGTTGACAGTCAGGGGATAGCCCACGGCGTCCTTCGCTGCCGCGAGGATTCCCGGTGGCTTGATGCTAAGCGTCGTGGCGACGTTCGAATTGAACGTGATGTTTCCCGCCGTGATGCCCGTATTGGCTTCCAGGCAGCCAAGGGTGGTTGCGCAATTCGACAGGGTTACTGTCGCCGTCAGCCCCGAGGAACAGGTTGTGCCTGTCACTGAGCCATTCGCACAATAGCTGAACGAGTCCGACGTTGTTCCGGTGTTGGGCACATAACTGAACGTGCCATCTACCTTCAAGCTAAGGGTGCCGGCCGTCGGAGCTGTTAAGAGTTGAACACCATACACATTGGTGTCGTTGGCGATGACTCCCTTACCGGGATCCGACACGGTGAGCGTATTGCCAGCAACCAGCGCGTAGGAATCAGCGCGCGCCACGGCCGTTGCCGACGTCAGCCCGGTCGGCAGCACCGAACCGTTGACCGCAATATAGGCAAGCATGCCAGCGTCGCGTGCGGTTGCGTTCCCCGAGAGGCTTAACTCACGATCGAACACTGGAAGCGCACTTGCGCCAGCAGCGGGAATGTTGATCATCACGTCGTAGGTCTTGCCCGCCGCCATGAACACTTCGCTCTGCACACGCGGAATTCCGGGTAGAGGATTTCCGTCCTCCGCAATCAGCGCAAAACCTGCTGGTGCAGGATTGGTGGTGGTAGAAGCGCCGATTTGCGCTCCCACGATCGACGGCACGTGCATGTGCAGCCCGGCATTCACAAAGCGCACTAGAACTGATCCGGTTGCGCTCGCCGTGGTGGCCGGGGAAACCGGGAACACGGAGGCCGCGGGGTTCGTCTTATTCAACGCAACGCCATTGAAAAGATAGTAAAGAGGGGTGTAGTTCACAGCCGGCGGATAGCAGGTGTGATAGGTGAGAGAGCTTGGATTTCCGCAACCGTTAGGCTGTCCTGACCAAACCGCGGTCTCGGTGAACCCCGCAGTGTTGACTGCGATGCTGACCGCGTTGTTCTGGACCGGATCGATTTCGCTCATGAGCAGCGGGATTTCCGCGCTGTACGTAACTGCCGGAGTCGTTCCCACTGCCGGGTATGCCGTACCAAGTGTAGCTCCAGCAGGAGGGGTCGTTACAACGAGCACGCCGTACAGACCCATTGGTCCTTGAATGGATGGGTGTGTGCCCGACTCAATCAAGTATGTGCCAGGACGAAGTCCCGTCCAGGTCAGCGCGGTGGTTGTTCCAGGCGCGACTTCCGTGGCGAACGACTGCACACGCGGCCCTTGGGGCGGCGGCGTCCCCGTCGTGGTCGGGTCCGCGATCGGCCAAGTTACCGTCTGCGATGCAGAGTGATCGGGGCTAGCCGTTGTCGTACGGTCCGTGCCGAGACCACCGCCCAACTGTCCGACGATCGTCAGCGATGTCGGCAGGCTATTGCTATTGAGGAACGTCAAGTTATTCGTCAGGTTGATCGTCAGGGATGTTCCGGTTGAAACATATGGAACAGTAATCACGACCGGAGACCAGCCTGCCGCAGTGGGATTCAGGCTCGCGCAGGAAGCGGTCGAACCGCTCACTGCCAAGCCGCAGGTGTAGCCCCACATCGGAACGGCAGAGCCGTCGGGCAGTGCAACGGTTGACGCGCCTGCCGACAGATTGATCTGCTGCTGCCCAAACGAGACGCTGACGCCGAGGAGGAGAACTGTTGCCGCCAGGACCGCTGTCTTCAAAGTTTTGAGATAGTTGGATCGCATTTTTGCTCTTCTCCTCAACTTAGTTCGACTCGTCAATTAGAAATTCCCGCGAATCCACCAACATCATCATCATCATTCCGCCCGGGAAAATATTGTTGGTTGTGATCTCGCGCTCGTTGTGGGAGTGCCACATGAACGCAAAGCCGGCTTCACTGCCAGGGGGGTTCGCGATGGTGCCTGATGGAGGTGTGGTTCCCGTCGGACCGGTTGCACGCACCGTCGCGTCCGGCCCGAGATAAGGACTGCCGCCGTACCAGGCGCCGTTGGTAAACAGGTTTGGATCCGGCAGGGTAACCGGCCCACCGCCGCCGACGTCTCCAAAGGGGGCAACTTGCATGGGCTTGTTATGGTCCTGGCACCATTCGTAATAGTTGAGCGCCGTCGTATCGCCCGTGTTATAGCCATTGGCATCGGCACTACAGCTGAGGCTACCGAGCGCGGTCGATGAACCGGCGTGGTGGCCGTACATGTCCCAGTTCAACCCTTTGCCGGTGTAGTAAAAAATCCCATCCATCGCCAGACCAGGTGTGGTCGTGGTGGTGAAAAACAGCGGTCCGGCGAGTTGCGTGTTGTCGGTTTGGCTGAGGATCAGATTCCCGTCGCGTCCCAGGATGCGCACGTGGTTGGCGTGCTCGTGGAAAGGATGTTGCCAACGACCCTGGCCGATGATCCGCAACAAGACCTGCTCACCTGGGTGCATGTGCGGGTTGCCGTTGTAGGGCTGATGTGGGTACTCCGCTGCATAGTTCGGATCCATATCATCCGGCATCGAGCGGCCGTTGATCATGAAGTACGCCGGATGATAGGGCTCGGTGGGCACTTCCAGGCTGCATCCTATCGCTCCCGCCGTGCAATTTGCCCTTGCCTGAACCTGCAAATCCGCTTGATGGTGGATATTCGGATCCATCTCGGAGAACTGGAAGAGATATTCCCGGTCGTAGCAGGTCTTG